>SMTZ1_10007113_pt1 | contig 11238 bp, 10 predicted proteins | sample DeeMarSWOR136_30_FD_25667 | JGI IMG/M metagenome (IMG submission 25667)
CAGAATATTGCTCGCACCCTCGTCGAGGAACGAGTGGCGGCCTGTGTCAACATCGTTTCACCCATCGAATCCGTGTACCGCTGGCAGGGCAAAGTTCAAGACGACCGAGAAGTGCTGCTGATCGCCAAGACAGCGGCGGAAATGCTCGAGAAACTAGCCCGGCGAGTGAAACAGTTGCACAGCTATAAAGTCCCCGAAATCATCGCTCTGCCCATTGTCGCTGGTTCCGAAGACTACCTGCGCTGGATTGACGAACAGACTGGCCCGTCACCAGACGCACCAGCCAAGGAAATTGAGGTTCACTGAAGAGACAAAGCTCACCGCCGAGACCGTATGAGAAGCATGGAGCTCCCCGTCGTGGCATCTTCACATTCTGCGAGTCACGTTTCATGGGAATAGGTCTGTGAGAAGCATGGAGCTTCTCGAACGTGTCAAGGGAACCATAAACCACTATCACCTGCTTGGCAGCGGAGATGCCGTCGTCGTGGGCGTCTCTGGTGGGCCCGATTCGCTCTGCCTGTTGCACCTGCTCCTTTGCCTGCGCGATGAGTATGCTCTGAGCCTGCACGTAGCCCACCTCAACCACTGCCTGCGCGGGGCAGAGGCAGACACTGACGCAGCGTTCGTCGCGCACCTCGCGGATGAGTGGGGCCTGCCGGCAAGCATTGAGTCACGAGACGTCGGAGCGCTGGCCAAAGAGAGGAAACTCGCTGTCGAGGAAGCAGCTCGCCAAGCACGCTATGCCTTCCTGGCCCGCGTTGCCTCGCAGGTTGGTGCATCGAAGATCGCCGTGGGACACAATGCCGATGATCAGGTAGAGACCATACTCATGCACTGGCTGCGGGGTTCTGGGTTGGCTGGACTTAGGGGAATGCGGCCAGTATCCAGGCTCCAGGAGCTACGTCTAAAGGGTGAAGAGATAAAAGTCGGTAGAAAGGGCGAGTTGCTGCTGATCAGACCTCTGCTTGAGGTGCCACGGTCTGAAATCGAAGCATACTGTGCTGCACATGACCTTCAACCTCGCTTCGACCGTTCCAACCTCGACACGACATACTACCGAAACCGGGTACGGCACGAATTGCTACCTTTTCTGGAGACCTTCAATCCACGGATTCGGGAGGTGATCCTCCGTTCAGCGGTGATCATCGCTGCTGATTACGCCTATTTGCACAAGCAAGCGGGCCAGGCCTGGGCGGAGGTAACCATCGCCGAAAGCACGCAGGCCATCGCGTTCGATCTTGAAAAGTGGCGAGCATTGCCGCTCAGTCTACAACGGTCTACCCTACGCGAGGCGATTCATCGCCTGCGGCGTTCCCTGCGCAACATCAACTGGGTGCACGTTGAAAACGCCTTGCGCGTCCTGCAAGAAGGCACCACCGGCATGGCCGTCACCCTGCCGCGCGGGCTGGAAGCGAGGATGGGTTATGAGAAGTTTCTGGTGTGCGATGAAGCATATGTGGAACCCTTACCAGACCTGCCACTGCTGCGCGACGTGGAGGTGTCACTGCACATCCCGGGTCGGACTCCCCTGCCAGGCTCAGACTGGTGTATCATTGCGCAAGTCGTTGACCGTGATGCACTGGACGACAAAGCCTTGCGGCACACCAACCCATGGCAGGCCTACCTGGATTATGACGTGACAGGCAGCAAACTGCGCCTGCGGCCTCGTAGTACGGGTGACCGCTTCTGCCCCCAAGGCTTGGGCAAAAAGCCCACGACGGTTAACAGTTTCATGATCAATGCCAAGATTCCCCGCGCCTGGCGGGACATGATCCCCTTACTTGTATCACCCAGCCGGGTTCTGTGGGTAGCTGGCTGGCGCATTGACGAACGAGCCAAAGTGATGGACACAACCACGCGGGTCTTGTCCTTAGCCTTTGAGAAGGACAGCAAGAGCGGAGCATAGCATGGGTACCGTCGTTCTGAGACCAGGCAAAGAGAAACCGGTTCTCAACCACCACCCCTGGATCTTTTCCGGAGCAATTGGGCGTATTGAAGGCGACCCAGCCGATGGGGACATCGTAGAGGTCGTAGACCACGAGCGCCACTTCCTGGCCAGAGGCTATATCAACCGCCACTCGCAGATCACCGTTCGCTTGCTTACCTGGGCCGAGGATGAAGCCCCCGATTCAACCTTCTGGCGACAGCGCATACAACAGGCCATCAAGCACCGACGAGGACTGCTGGAAAGCGGGGAAACAACCGCCTGCCGTCTGATCCATGCCGAATCCGACCTCCTGCCCGGGCTAGTGGTAGATCGCTACGACGAGTACCTGGTGATCCAGGCACTGACACTGGGCATTGAGTGCCGCAAGCCCGAGATCGTAGGCATCTTGGCCGAGTTTCTGCAGCCGGAAGGAATCTACGAGCGTAGCGATGTAGACGTGCGTGAAAAGGAACATCTCCCCCCAAACGCTGGTTCACTGTGGGGCAGAGAGCCACCCGACCTGCTGGACATCCTGGAGAATGGTTACACCTTCCAGGTAGACATCAAGCACGGGCAGAAGACCGGTTTCTACTTGGACCAGCGGGACAATCGCCGCCGGCTGACCCGCTACAGTGCCAGACGCGCCGTGCTGAACGCTTTCGCCTACACAAGCAGTTTCGGCGTCTATGCGGCCTCGGCGGGAGCAGAACGGATCACGCACGTGGACACCTCTGCGGAGGCACTCACACTGGCGCGCAGCAACATGCAACGGAACGACTTTGGCAATCGCGATGACCAATACGTCGTGGGCGACGTATTCGAGATCCTGCGTCAATACCGGGATGAGAAGCGAGAATTTGACTTGATCATCCTGGACCCGCCCAAGTTCGCTTATTCCCGCTCGCAGGTGCAGGCAGCCTGCCGAGGATACAAGGACATCAACTTGCTGGCGATGCAACTGCTGGGTCCCGAGGGCATCCTTTTCACCATGTCCTGCTCTGGGCTCGTCTCCCCGGACCTCTTTCAGAAAGTGGTGTTTGGTGCGAGTGTGGATGCCCGACGGGATGCCCAGGTATTGGAGAAACTGTCACAACCCGCTGATCACCCCATTCTGCTAACTTTTCCCGAGGGGGGGTATCTCAAAGGCCTAGTGTGCCGAATCCTGTGAAATTCACCCTGTGTGCGTTACTGACGGTAGGAGGCGATCCTTATGTCTAAGTCGAAGCTTGAGGATGATGTAGCGGAAATCCTGATCACCGAGGAACAGATTCAGGCAAAGATCCGAGAACTCGGCCAGCACATCTCACGGGACTACGCAGGGCAGGACTTGCTTCTGATCTGCGTGTTGAAGGGAGCCATCAGCTTCCTCGCTGACCTGATGCGCGAGATCACCATCCCGCACGAGATTGACTTCATGGCCATCTCCAGCTATGGGGCAAGCACCGAATCCAGCGGCGTGGTGCGCATCCTCAAAGACCTGGACACAAACATCGGGGGCCGCAATGTGCTGATTGTGGAAGACATCGTGGATACCGGTCGCACGTTGCACTACATCACGCAGAACCTGAAAACTAGACGCCCAAAGAGCGTGCGCATCTGTACCCTCCTGAACAAGCCCTCCCGGCGAGAGATTGACATACCGCTCGACTACGTTGGCTTTGAGATCCCTAACAAGTTCGTGATTGGATATGGCCTGGACTTTGCCGAAATCTACCGCAGCCTTCCCTACATTGGTGTGCTGAAGAAAGAGAAGTACGACAAGACGTAGGAATCGTGGACACACTCCGAAGGGAGAGGCAAGCATGAGCAACACATTGCCGAGAGCGAACTCGCTCATCGTCACCCTGCTCCTGGCAACAACCATGATACTGCTGTGGGTTCTACCCGGCGCTGGGCAGGGAGAAGCAACAGTTTGCGATTATCGCCGCTTTGAGGTAGCTGCAGACACCTACATCGACTTCTTTTTCCCGAACGCACCCCATCATTATGATATCACGTATCTTATGCTCCGCGCAGACAGCAAGTTGACACCTCTCCTCAAGTTCGACGTTTCTGTTGTGCCTTCGGGCTCGCGCGTTACAGCTGCCTCTCTACACCTCTACGTCCCTCCGGACCTAAGCTCGGACGAATACCGTGAGCCATGCAGATTTGCCGCCTACTGCATCAGGAGAGACTGGGTAGCGGAAGAAGCCACTTGGAATCGAGCTTCGTCCAGCGAGCGTTGGGAATTGCCTGGGTGCAATGGTAGCAGTGACCGCTGCCAAAGCTACCATCCCAACGAAGTAGGAGAAACAACCGGTCAGGGCCAGTGGGTGGATATCCCGGTGACGAGCATTGTGCAACAGTGGGTGGATGGTGACAATCATGGCCTGATGCTGCGCGGCTATGCCGAGACCTGGGGGAAATGTGCGTTCTACTCTTCCCGCTATTTTGAACGCAACTTCCATCCCTGGCTTGAGGTAGAGTGGAATGTGCCAACGTCCACGCCCACCAACACCACAACCAACACGCCCACTGCAACACGCACAGTGACAGCGATACCAACAAGGACCAGCACCGCAACAGCTACCCCAACTGCGACGCCTCATATGCTCTACCTGCCCATTGCCATCAAAAGCGTTGGCTAGGTTGCAGTAGCGGGAAAGGCAAAACCCCCTTCAGAAGTCTGGAAGGGGGCTTTCCTTTAGCTCTAGTAAGGATTTGCCTCTGCGTTAGTCCAGTCTGGCGACGGCGTCACCAATGCGCTCCAGCGCCCTGTTGATGTTCGGAATCGAGGTCGCGTAAGAGAGACGCAGGTAGCCCTCACCATGCTCGCCAAAGGAAGTGCCACTAAGAGTGGCCACACCCGCCTCTTGTAACAAGTGGTCCGCCAGTGCTTTGGCGTTGGCAAACTTGCCGCGCTTGATGACCTCCTTGACATTCGGGAACACATAGAAAGCACCTTTGGGCATCAGGCAACGAATACCTGGGATCTCATTCAAGCCCTTCACGATGACGTCACGACGTTCCTTGAACGCCGCCACCATCTTGTAAGACTCATCCTGTGGACCTTTGAGGGCCTCGATGCCCGCGATTTGCGTGAAGGCCGCTGTGCATGAGTTCGAGTTGGTCATCAACTTAGCCACCTGTGCGGCCAGCGCCTCTGGCATGATGCCGTACCCTAACCGCCAGCCGGTCATCGCATAGGTCTTGGAAAAGCCATCCAAGATAATCGTGCGCTCCATCATCCCCGGGAAGCGTGTGACGCTCGCGAACTCGCCTTCGTACACAAGCCGAATGTAGATCTCGTCCGAAAGGACCATGATATCGTGCTTTGTGGCAATCTCTGCGACAGCTTCCAAATCCTCCAAGGACAGCATGCTGCCGCAAGGGTTGTGCGGCGAGTTGATGATGATCATCTTGGTGCGCGGAGTAACCTTGCTCCGCAATTCGCCCACGTCAAAGCGGAACTCGCGCTCCTCCGAAAGGCGCACGGGCACGGGCTTTGCGCCAACAAAGTTGATCACAGACTCGTAAATAGGGAAACCGGGGTTGGGGTAGATCACTTCGTCGCCGGGCTGTGCCAGGGCCAGAATGGTGAAGAACATGATCGGCTTCCCACCCGGAACGACAACAACCTGGTTCGGATCGACCTCGATTCCGCGTGACGTTGATACTTCCTCGGCGATAGCCTCGCGGAATTCGGGCAATCCCGCAGACGGCCCATAGTGTGTGTACCCGCTGTGCAGAGCACGGCACGCTGCCTCGATGATGTTGGAAGGTGTGTCAAAGTCGGGCTCTCCGATCTCCATGTGGACAACATCACGCCCCTGAGCCTCCAAAGCCCGTGCCTTGACGAGCACCTCGAAAGCCGTCTCCGTGCCCAGTCGGGACATCCTCTCTGCCAATCTCATTTTCACTTCCTCCTCGAAGTATTTGTTCTGCATCTTGCCAACAGGTCAGGCAGCAGCTATTCTAACATACCAAAGCCAAAGCTGCAAGCCTGGCCCGAAAAGTCCACCTGCAAAGCAATTGTCTTTTCATCCGCGGTGCTCCAGATGAGCCACCGCTCTTTTCTCCCCAAGGGGACCAGAGTTCACCTTTCCCATCACTGAACGAGGACTAATCCGCGAGGCCGAAAGATCGCCCATGCCCGGATGTGATGGGACCGCTCGCATGTCAACTGGCAACGAGGCGCTCGTACACACCAAGCAGTTTCCTCGCTGCTTCTGACCAAGTGAAGCGCCGTGCGCGTTCCTGGCCCTGCCTGATCATCTTGTTACGCAGATCTGCATCAACCAGGACACGCTGCATTGCCTCCGCCAAGGCAGCGACATCCAGCGGATCGACCAGCAGTGCCGCATCGCCGACCACCTCAGGCAGTGACGATACGTTAGAAGTCACGACCGGTGTGCCACAGGCCATCGCTTCGAGCGGGGGCAGGCCGAAACCCTCGTATAACGACGGAAAGACAAACAGATCCGCCAGGGTATACAGAGTTGGCAGATCTTCGTCAGCCACGTAGCCGGGGAAGCACACCATATCCTGTACACCAAGTTCTTCAACCTGGCGGAAGATGCCCTCGTACATCCAACCTGGGCCACCGGCGATGACCAGCTGAACCTTGCTCCTTGTATCTTTTTTCAGCCGCGCGTACGCCCTAATCAAGCGGTCGAAATTCTTGCGTGGCTGTAGCGTTCCCAGGCCCAACACAAAACGTACCGGCAAATCATAGCGTTTGCGCACCGCATCTAGAACATGGACATCTTGGACCGGCCGAAAACGTTGTTCCACTCCAGGATAGACAACCTCCATATGAGTCGGATCCACCCCCAGCAACTCGATGACATCTTGCCTGGTGCATTCGGAATCGGCCAGCACCACATCCGCACGGCGTACCGACGTGGGTACGACTTGCAGTAGATAGGATCGCAGCCTGCGATCTGAACATTGCGGAACGCGCATGAAGGAAAGGTCGTGAACGGTCAGAACCGTTCGCGCTCGACCAACGGGTGGCAGAGCGAAATCCGGGGAATGAAATATGTCCAATGCACCGCAAACCAGCTCTACCCACAGCGGCAAGCGCAGCCGATGCCAGAGGATCACCATGGTGCGGTCTGAAATGGGCAAGTTTACGGTACGTACGTTGGTGCGACCAGCCACGGCCTCAAGCGAGGAGTCCGACTTGCGGACACCTGCGCCAGCCATCAGCAAAACGTACTCGTTCTCGGCATCCAGTTCAGTCAAGGCGTGGACAAGCTGCCGCGCGTAGCGTCCGATGCCTGCACCTTGTCGCACCGCCGCTGTGTAGTCAATGCCGATTCGCATGTCGGTCATCCACGCTCTTTCGAGCTACAACTAACAAGCCAAGAACAAGCCCCAGTTGGACATACATACTGTGCACAAAGAGGTTGTCAAACAGGTTGTGCACACAAAGGTGCACGAGCACGCCCAGGGCACCCAATGCCACGGCCCGCCAGTAACCACGTTCCGCGTAACTGCTCGTAGGATCCCACCCCGTGCCACTGATCGCAGGACTGCGTGTGCACTGGATCACGCGCCAGGCTTGGACGAAACAGGCCCCAAACAAGATGAGGTAGGCGCCCAGACCGATCATACCTGCCTCTGCTGCGATGTTGAGATAGTAATTATGGGCATGCCCCAATGGGTCGCGCCAACGGCCTAGCGCATACTGCGGATAGGCAACGGGGTAGTTGCCAATGCCCACCCCAAGCAAGGAATGATCGGAGAACATGCCCACCGCCGCCAGCCAATGGGCCATGCGCTCAATTACAGCCCAGTTGGCATCCGTCACGTCTACGCTGGTAACGTCTACGCCGCCAAGATACGGCATAAAGTCCGAGACCCTCTGCACCAACGCCGACGGCAGATACTGTGCACCACCGATGAGCAGCAGGTAAGTCACTACCAACGCGACAGCGATGACGCTGATCAACGCAGCCCGACTGCGTATCACCGTGATCACGATGAGCGCAGCCGCCAGACCCACCCACCCTCCGCGCGACCAACTCATCACCATGGCTGCAGACATGACTGCAAAAGACGCCACGAAAGCCACGTATGGCATCATCTGTGCCAGCGCGCGGCGAATTCCTGCTTGGGTTCTCCACACCCTGAACCGCCATACTTCCAGAGCCTCCAGCGTCAAGGCATAGGCCAGAGGTAGAGTGAGGCCCAGGTAACCGGCAAAAGGGTTAGGTTGGGCAAAGTGCCCGTAAGCACGCATGAAGCGCTCAAAAAGGATAAACCCCTCCGGTCCTACGCGGCGAAGGAACTGATAAACCCCAACCAGGCCTTCAGCGCTGCCCGCGGCCAACAATGACCAAACCACCCACTTACCCCAGCGCTCGTCTACCACATCAGCCATGAACAGATAGATGATCAGAACCTCCAACCACTTCACGAGTTCTTTCGCGCTTAACTCAAGGGAAGAAGTGACCAGCGTCGAGAGAAAGATGGCTGTTAGAAAAAGAAGCAGTGGTAGGACCAAGGGAGGCTGGGGGATGATGATGCGTCTCGCGGCGATCATCCGTGCCAACCAGAAAGCGAGCAGGAGGAGGATCAGCAACTCGGCACTGCCAACGTTCACTGGGCCAAGAGGCCATCCTCGGATGGCACCAAAGGGCACAGCAAAGGCCAGGAGGCAGAGAGTAAACTGCGGCCGAATGAGAAGGGCAAATAAGAGGATGCCCCCAACAACCAGCAGCGCGGCCCATCGCCCGGGCAACAAGGCCAACGCTACACCGAGCACAACAACCGATACAACGAGCAGAGCTTTCGGCGCGACTAGGCGCATATTGAGCATCAGGAGCCTATTCATTGCCGCACACGCACTTGTTCATCGCTGAGAAGCAGATAAAGTCGAGGTAATCATGGCTTCCGCAATCTCATTGATTCTCATCTCTCAGCGTCCTCCGCGTCTCTGCGGTGCACAAACCTACCCTTCACCGCTGAGACGCAGAAAGTCGAGGCAATCATGGCTTCCGCAATCTCATTGATTCTCATCTCTCAGCGTCCTCCGCGTCTCTGCGGTGCGCAAAGGCATCAAGATGCTAATTGCTATTTCTCCTCTTCCACCTCGTGCGCCAGGATGATCGCCTCGGCGATGTCCTTCATCGGGCGGCGAGTGTTCATGCTCATCTTTTGTATGCGACGGAATGCTTCGTGCTCCGCCAGACCTTGGGTGTCCATAAGAATGCCTTTAGCGCGATCCACCACCTTGCGCGTCTCCAAGGCTTCTTTGAGATCTTCTACTTCCTTCTGGAGAGCCTGGAACTCCTCAAACCTGGCCAAAGTGATTTGAATGGCCGGGGCAAGATTCGACTCGCGGAACGGCTTGACCAGATAGCCAACCACACCCGCGTCTCTGGCACGCTCGATGAGGGCCTGCTGGCTGTATGCTGTGAGCAAGAGCACTGGAGCAATCTTCTCTTCCGTCAGCACCTTGGCAGCCTCGATGCCATCCATATCCGGCATCTTGATGTCCATTACCACAAGATCCGGCCTGAGTTCGCGAGCCATGTTCACCGCACTTTGGCCATCATTGGCCTCACCCACGACCAGATAGCCGAGGTTGGCCAGCATCTCGCGCAAGTCCATCAAGATAAGGTTCTCATCATCGGCGATCAGTATCCTCGTTCGCTTCAACTCTTTGCACCTCCCAGAGATGTTTTGGGGAAAGCCACAATGGCTCTCACCCCTTTTTCACCACGCAGTTCGAAATTGCCTTTTAGGTCGCCCTGAACCAACGTCCGCACAATCCGCAGCCCCAGCCCTCCGTGCTCGTCCAGATCGAACTCAGCGGGCAGGCCCGTACCATCATCACCCACCTCGATGTTCACCCATTCCCCATCGTCAGCCAGATCGATGGTCACCAGGCCCACATCGCGGTGCTCATAACCGTGCTCCACAGAATTGAGCAACAGCTCATTGATCACCAAAGCACAGGCCGTCGCCTGCTGTGACGACAGATAGATGCCTGGGCCAGTGAGCCGAAATTGGATGCTCTTGCCAGGGTCCATGACGCTTTCCGCCATCTGATCAAGGATGCGCTGTGCGACATCACGCAGATTGATGACGCTGATGCTGTTGTAAGAAAAAAACTCGTGCACTACGGCCACGCTCAAAATGCGGTTGACCGTTTCCAGCAATGCCTGCCGAACCTCTGCCACATCGGCCCGCCGCGCCTGCAAGCGTAGCAACGAAGCTATCGACTGCAGACTGTTTTTTACGCGGTGGTGCACCTCCTGGATCATGGCCAGCTTGGCCTTGAGCTCCTGTTCCTTGTCCCGGGCTTCTGTCGCGTCGTGCACTGTCCACATAACGCCTACCGGCACGGAGCCTGTGGGAGACAGCACATCCAGAGGACGTCTCAACAGAGATGCCCACCAGCTTCGGCGCACGTACAGCGGGATGGCTTTACGAACCCAGATGCGCCCCTGTTCTTCCTTCTCCCACTCGATGCACATCCCAGAGTTTAACGCCTCGTCTACGAGCTCAGCGTCCGCGGTTTCCAGATCGTAGACGCTCCGATGCACCAGGCTGCCCATGTACCCAATGCGCCGATAGAGGTTAGCGGCAATGCCACTGACGTATTGGATGCGCCGCTGCAGGTCAACCACCACAATGCCATCATGCTCGCCGAATGGCGACAACTCCTCCGCATTCACCAACTCGCCGCGCAAAGCCATCTCTTGCAACTGCTGCAGAGCCCGGCGAAAAGCCGGAGTGCGACGGCGGTGCCGTTCGTGCGCCAACAAGTTCGTCTCGATGCTGACTACAGCGATGGCTCGCCCTTCGCTACCCAGGACGGGCAAAGGCTCACGCACAATTGGCGCATCACGCACTGTGCCACTTTGCACTCCGCGCCGCAACCGAGTGCTGGAGAGGGCCTGGAAAACCCAGGGAGCCTGATGCACATCCATCCGCCTGCCCACTAGATCCTCCTCATAGACCGGGAAGATGGAATGCGGTCTGGCCTGGTCGCTGACCAGCGCCTCTTGCGTTCCGACGGGGAGATAGAGCAGCAGGTCACTGCGGCTGAGATCCGACAGAATCGGTAGTGCTTTTCGAATATTGGTCAAGAGGTTCACGTCAGCTTCGGAGAGGCTGGCATCATAGGCTTGCGCGTCCACGGCTACTTCTCGTCCTTGAGAGATTCCTTTCGTTTCCTTTGTCCTGCCGTGGGGTTCTTGTCCCGCTTGGCAGGGCCACGTCTCGCCATCACTTGGACGAGGCCATGTCTCGCCATCACTTGGACGAGGCCATGTCTCGCCATCACTTGGACGAGGCCATGTCTCGCCATCACTTGG
>SMTZ1_10007114_pt1 | contig 11238 bp, 11 predicted proteins | sample DeeMarSWOR136_30_FD_25667 | JGI IMG/M metagenome (IMG submission 25667)
ACAAACTACTTGATAATCTTCGTTTTATATGCACAGATGCAAATGGTTTTTCAGAAAAGAAATACAATTATTATAAAGAAAAACTCTTGAGTCAATATTCATCTGAGAATTTAAGAGACGATACTGTTTTTAAACTAGAAAAAGAGGAATCTACAATATCTGTATATTTACCATTTGTTGCTATGGTTGGTGGTCCAATGGATTCTGCTTGGCCGATGAAATCTCATGATGTTCGTCATACTGGTCAGAGTCCATACAGCACTGTTGATACTTATGTTGAAAAATGGCGTTTTTATACAGGTAATTGGGTTGAAAGTGGTTCCGTTATCGATAGTGATGGTACCATCTATTTTGGATGTTTTGACCGTCATCTTTATGCTTTGTATCCAGATGGTACATTGAAATGGAGATATAAGACTGGTGGTTTGATTTGGTCTACTCCTGCCATTGCTGAGGATGGTACTATCTATATTGGTTCATGGGATGACTATCTACATGCAATTAATCCTGATGGAACTAGAAAATGGAGATTTCCAGCTGATGAGATTTCTTCTTCTCCGGTTATTGCAGAAGATGGAACTGTCTATTTTGGAGTAATGGGACCAGGAAATAAGGGAAGGGTATATGCATTATATCCCGATGGTACGGAGAAATGGCATTACGATACTGGTTATTGGATTGTTTCTGACCCTGCTATTGGAGATGATGGTACCATATATATTGGTTCTGGTGATAGTTATTTTTATGCAATGAATCCTGATGGCACACTTAAATGGCGTTTTAAAACAGGTGATGAAATACATGGTCATCCCTCTATTGCAGAGGATGGCACCGTCTATATTGCATCATACGATAAGTACCTATATGCTTTGTATCCTAATAATGGTACGATGAAATGGAAAATTGGCGTAGGAGCATTGGTACAGGGTGGTATTGCTATTGGTGATGATGGGGCGATTTATATTGGAACTGACAAACTTCGTGCTATCAATCCTAATGGGACTTTAAAGTGGAGTTTTAATATTGGGAGTGATGTGTGGATTTATCATTCCACTATTGCTATTTCAGCTGATGGAACGATTTACGTTGGCACATTTATTGGTAGTGGTGCTGGTGGTGAGATAATCGCTGTTAACTCTGATGGTACTGAGCGTTGGCGTAAAAAGATTACCAATTATCATGTTGATTCATCCCCGTCTATTGGTGAAGATGGAACCGTCTATATCGGTTCTGCGGATACGATAGCTAGTGGTTATCTTCATGCTTTTGGACCACAAGAATCGAACGATCCACCAACGGCACCCGGTATAACAGGTCCAACAAACGGAATAGCAGGCACTAGCTATGATTATACATTTGTTGCATCTGACCCTGATAGAAACCCTGTCTCATATTACGTTGAGTGGGGTGATGGTGCTACTAGTGGTTGGACTGGTGATTATAATACTGGTGAAGAAATAACTCTTAGCCATACTTGGGGTGGAGAGGGTACTTTTACAATTAAAGCTAAAGCCAAAGACACCTTTGGTGCTGAGGGACCAGAAGCGTCACTAACAGTTACAATGCCACGAAATAGAGCAGTCCACAACACTTTATTCTATCGTTTGTTAGAGCAGTTCCCATTGTTGGAAAGACTGTTAAACCTCCTATAAATCCTTCCTTTTCATTTTTTAGACTTTTAGGTTAGAAAAGAAAACTTTAAATATAGAACAGATGTAAAATATATAAAAAATGGGGGATTTTACATGAAGAAAACCATAGCGCTAATCGTTATTTTCATAATCTCTAATGTTACCACTGTTTCAAGTTTTTCGATTGCTAATGATAAATCCATTAAGTTAGATAATAAATCAATGGAAAACTTAGGTGTGATGGACGGCGGTCTTCAGGAGCCTCCTTGGCCTATGAAATCTCATGATGTTCATCATACTGGTAGGAGTTCATATAGTACGGCGGGTAATTCTGGTGTTGAGAAATGGCGTTTTTATACAAGTAGCTGGATTGAAGGTGGTTCTGTTATCGATAGTGATGGCACTATTTATTTTGGATGTTTTGACTATTATCTTCATGCTCTTAATTCAGATGGGACTGAAAAATGGAAGTATAAAACAGGTGGGTGGATTTGGTCTACTCCAGCAATTGCGGAGGATGGCACTATCTATATTGGTTCATATGGTGATTATCTACATGCAATTAATCCAGATGGAACTAGAAAATGGCGTTTTTGTGCCTATGATTCAATATCCTCTTCTCCTGCAATAGGAGAAGATGGTACTATTTATTTTGGAACCATGGCAGGTTACAATATATATGCTGTTAATCCAGATGGAACTGAAAAATGGCATTATACCACAGGATATATGATAACATCTGATCCTGCAATTGGTGACGACGGTACAATATATATTGGCTCACTAGATAGTTATTTATATGCAGTGAATCCTGATGGCACACTTAAATGGCGGTTTAAAACAGGAGATGAAATACACGGTCATCCATCTATAGGCGATGATGGCACCGTCTATATTGCCTCATACGATAAGTGCCTATATGCTTTGTATCCTAATAATGGGACGATGAAATGGAAAATCGGTGTCGGAGCATTAGTGCAGGGTGGTATTGCTATTGGTGATGATGGGACGATTTATATTGGAACTGACAAACTTCGTGCTATCAATCCTAATGGGACTTTAAAGTGGAGTTTTAATATCGGGAGTGATGTGTGGATTTATCATTCCACTCTTGCTATTTCAGCGGATGGAACAATTTATGTTGGCACATTTATTGGTAGTGGTGCGGGTGGTGAGATTATTGCTGTTAATTCTGATGGTACTTTGCGTTGGAGTAAAAAAATTACCAATTATCATGTTGATTCATCCCCATCTATTAGTGAAGATGGAACGGTGTACATAGGATCATCTTCGGATGATGCAGGATATTCGTTTGGTTTTCTTCATGCTTTTGGGCCACAAGAAACCAACGATCCGCCAACTGCACCCGGTATAACAGGTCCAACAAATGGAATAGCAGGTACTAGCTATGATTATACATTTGTTGCATCTGACCCTGATAGAAACCCTATTTCTTATTATGTGGAATGGGGTGATGGTGCTACTAGTGGTTGGACTGGTGATTATAATACTGGTGAAGAAATAACTCTTAGTCATACTTGGAGCGGAGAGGGTACTTTTACAATTAAAGCAAAGACAAGAGACACTTTTGGTGCTGAAAGTGGCTGGAACGAGCTAACAGTCACTATGCCCAGGAACAGAATAGCAACTAACAACCTACTTATGGGTTTGTTTGAACAGTTTCCAATACTACAAAAAGTATTGTTACATCTTATAAGATAACGACTTTACGGGCAAAATGGATAGTAAGTTCTTAACCATCAACTTTGGCATCTACTGCTTATTGATTTTAATATTAATTGATTTTTTTGTTTTTTAAAGGTTATCTCATAATCTTCAAAAATTGGGTGTCTCCCCAGTAAAACTGGTATGTCGTTTCGGGCAGATACATGTATTTGGATATTATTATAGGTGACAGTCTCTTCTCTCTTACCGATAGTCATACTCAGTGTAGCACTAAACAATAACGTTGTTCCTCCAGCAGTATCCACAGAACCTGCTTTTTTCAATTTTAATCCTAGATATCTGGCAATTGGCATAGGTACGACAATAAAGTCTCCACCAGAATCCAGTAAAGCATCTATGACAGGTGTTTCCTTATTTTTATAATAGAATTTAACAGGAATTACAGGATATCTGAAATAATCGAATATAAATTTTAACTCAGGCATAAGATTCAATGTAAATGGATATCCAAAGATAATACTTTTGTTTTAAAGTTAACCAAAAATCAAAAACCCCTAAGTGTCCCATCCAATACTTTTGAAATTTTTATCTCATCGTCTGGGAATTTATCAGCGGGATACTTTTTTTCGCATGTTTTTAGAATATCTTCGATATTTTCGCTATGATCAACTATTTCATCGTTGAAAAGCAAAATCCATTCTCCAGAGAACTTTTTAGTAACTTCTTCCTGTTTCATCAATTAACTCTTACCAGTTCTCCCTATATAAAATTTATGCCATTTTTAGCCATTTTCGCCATTTTTTTTGCAATTTTTAATGGGAAAAGAACCGAAAACTATATAAACTAGAACATACACACATATATTACGGTAAACTTGGAAGAAAATTGATACAAGAAGAGGGCGTATTATCATGAATATTATAACACTTGATGATTTATCAAAAGCAATAGCGAATAGAGTTGGAATAGGTTTAGAAGAAGCACGTAGAGACGCAGGATTTGTAATGGATATCTTTGGATTCCAGGATCGTGTTATAGATAATGTTTTAGATCCTGAAGATAGACAATTGTTTTATATTTTGGAAGAGGAAGGGATGCTAACTACAGAGAGAGAGGAAACAACCCTTTATGATGGTAGAGAATGGCGAACTCACTATTGGGTAATTAGGAAAGACATAATTTTAAAATATGCAAAAGATGAGAACAAAAGGGTTAGAAGCGTTCTTTCTGATAAACAAACTATTGAAGACATATCTGATGAAGCCATCTATGATGCACTTGAGGATGATGCCTGGGTAACTAGAAAAATTAATGAATAATCGTCTTCTACTTTTACTAAATATTTTTTTTTAAAAAATACAGTGTGCACACTTATTTATTTTTTTTCCATCCTATGAAATATGAATATTCTAAAAAAGAATAACCTGCAATAAACAAAAATTAAATAAATATTTTAATTAACCGCGAAAAAACCGTCATAACTTTTTGCTAAAGAAGTTGCTGTTCTGATGAATAAATAATTATTTAAAATAATTCAAAACCTTGCCTCTTCCTCGCAAAAGGTGACAAAATAAATTTTGGAAAATACCAAATGCTGGAGATGTTTAAACGAGGAAAAAAAACTTTTTATATAACTGAAAAATAAACTGTAAGTTATAAGATATATTTTTACAGGAGGAAGATATTGAAATCAAAACATAGTTTTTCAAACATTATCCAACGTTTTGATAGAGCTATATTTTATAATAAAAATTTTGATTTAAAAGATACTATCATTTTAGCTGGTTCTCCAAGATCTGGTACCTCATGGCTTATGGAAATTTTACAAGTTATCCCAGGATATACTAGTTTATTTGAGCCATTGAATCCATTATATCTACCTAAATCATTTGATGTTGGATTCCGATCTAGGACCTATCTTCCACCTAGAGAGGATTGGCCTGAAGGAGAGAGGTACCTAAAAAAAATTTTAACAAGTCGTCCTTTATATGATGATAATTCAATAAAAAAAGGTGATACGAAAAAAAATTTAAACAAAATTATATCTAATTATTTAGATCAATTAAAACCAGAGATATTAATGCATCATCTGTTTGGTAATAAGCTACTTGTAAAATTTATTAGATTAAACAGATTGTTGCCATGGGTGGCAAAGAGAGTTCAATTGCGTAGTATGATTTTGATTATCCGACATCCTTGTGCTGTAATTGATTCACAATTAAAAACAGGCTTTTGTGGATACCATCCAACTCATCCACCATATCAAGATATATATCCAACTCGTAAAAATATTTTAGATGAAGCTTCTCAAATTGAGGGATTATCTATTAAATTATTAGATAGATTAAAAAAAATTGAAACTCGTGAGGAGATTATCGCAGCCTCATGGTGTTTGGATAATTATGTTCCTTTGTCTTGTCCCAAGCCTTATCCTTGGACTGTAGTAATATATGAGAAACTGATGAAAGATGGAGAAAAGGAGATAACTCGTCTTTTTAAGGAAATTGGAGAAAAAAATATTCGCCATTCAGCCTATCGCCATTTGAAGATTCCAGTGTTATTTCAAAAAGGAGAATCTGAGATTGTAACAAAAGCAGATCTACAATTGTCCAAATGGAAAAAATCTTTGTCTGCGAAGCAAATCGAAAGGATTCTATCAATTGTATCTGCTTTTGGTCTTGATTTTTACACGGAAGATTTCGAACCAGATTATCAAAATATCAATATCAGAGAACTTTAAACGAAAAAGGTATATCGATAACTGCTTTACACTCATCCATATTATAATTATGCTCTATGTTAACATATATCATATGACCTGCAAGTATAAAAAATTATTGTCTACACTGATATTTTTTTTAAAAAAATTAATAACTAAGTTCTAGTTTCTTACTTTTTACTAATTTGGGGGCTAAACTATAGTTTATAGGTGAAAAAATGTCAAAAAGAAAGATACTTATAAGCTCAGAATCCGTGACAGAGGGTCATCCTGATAAAATGTGCGATTTAATTTCGGATGCTATTCTTGATCAAGCTATAAGTCAAGATAAGTATTCTAGAGTAGCAATTGAAACTGGGACTAAAAATGGTGGAGTAATGGTCTTCGGTGAGATGACAACAAAGGCGTATATAGATATCCCACGTGTAGTTAGAGAAACCATAAAGGATATTGGGTATACACATGCCGAATATGGTATTGAATGGGAAACATGCTCTGTATGGGTTCAGATTACAGAACAGAGTCCAGATATTTCTCAAGGTGTTTCTGAGGGAGACGGTCTTCATAAAGAACAGGGTGCTGGAGATCAAGGAATGATGTATGGATATGCTAGTAATGAGACAAAGGAGCTGATGCCACTGCCTATTTCACTTGCACATAAACTCACAAAAAAATTATCAGAAGTAAGAAAGAAAAAAGAAATCACATATCTTAGACCAGATGGTAAATCTCAGGTCTCTATTGAATATAATGAAAAAGGGAAGCCCTTGAGAGCTGATACTATTGTTGTTTCAACCCAGCATGATGGCGGCATTGCCTACGAGAGAATAAAAAAAGATATAATCGAAAAAGTAATCAAACCTATCTGTAACAAATGGATTGACAAAGATACTATTTTCCATGTTAATCCTACTGGTGCTTTTGTCCGAGGAGGACCATATGCTGACGCGGGACTTACTGGACGAAAAATCATTGTAGATACATATGGCAGTGTTGGACGACATGGTGGTGGTGCATTTTCTGGGAAAGACCCTACAAAGGTAGATCGAAGTGCTGCTTATATCGCTCGTTATATTGCAAAAAATATTGTTGCTGCTGGTATTGCTGATAAATGTGAAGTTCAATTAGCGTATGCTATCGGTGTTGCAGACCCTGTTTCACTAAATATCGATTGTTTTGGAACCAATAAGATTCCTATCGATAAAATAGAAAAACTTGTTAGAGAGTTTTTCCCGCTTAAGCCAGGTGATATAATAAATCATCTTAATTTGAGAAGATCGATATTTTATAAAACCGCAGCGTATGGTCATTTTGGTAGGGAAGATCCCGATTTTACCTGGGAAAAAACAGACAAAGCCGCTCTACTGAAGAAAGAGGCTGGATTGAAAAAATAGATCCACCTTATTTTACCTCATTTTTTACGAAAATGATGATTTATTATAAATAATTATATTAATTAGTTGTAAGATAATATATTATAATAAAATACCTCCATGGAGGAAATATAATATGGTAGAATTTAAGACTTTAAAGGCTAAAGAGGTAAAATTTGGGAGAAATAGCTTTATAGAGATTTCTAAAAGGAAGGTTATCACTCCCATTGGTGAAAATGAGTTTTTCGCTATTTCGCGTGGTTACTATCTGCCTGATGAGACAAAAAGATGGAGAGCCTCCATCGCACTGCCTAATGAAAAAGATAAACGTGAAAAAATTGCAGATTTAATAAAATCTTTCTGAATAGATTATCGTGTAGAATTTTTGCTATATTTTTCTGCGATTTAACTTTTTAATTTATTGTTTTTCGTTAGTTTAAAGTAGACAAGAGGGCATTTAGGGCTGTGGCTTTTAAAGGTGGTAGTAGAGACAACAAGATATATGCTGTTATTGCAATCTTTATAGTTGTATTGATAGTATTAACTGTACTTTGGTTTTTAATTGCTAGTCCGCTGACTGAGGCTTATATTGAAAATAACATACTTGGTGATGCCTGGAACGAAGATATACGAGAACGTGATGGCGGTTCACAGCTTGGGGGACTAGAAAAATGGGCTAGTTTTACTTATAGGAACAACGATAATAAATTTCCTGCATATGTTACTGTTACAAGTTATAAATTGATATTTATGATGAATGAGGATCAACTCAAAGATCAAACAATAGAAACAATAAGGCAAGCTTCAGAAGAAGGCATAGTTATTGATGAGAACTCTAAAATTACTGGGGAAAGGGCGCTTAATAACGGACATACAACAATGTATATCATTTACGATGGAAATGACACTTCAGATGAGATGATAAAAATTATTGGTGAAACTTGGAATTGTGGGATATCTGGGACTTCTATAATATGTATTGGTTTTGCTCAATTGACTAACAATTCAGAAACAAATTCAGCTCATTGGGCAAAAATTATTAGAGATAAAACGGAGACTTTTGGAGTTGGAGATTTTCAAGGAGATGATGGGCTAATATTCAATGTGAAATGTCATTAATTTACTCTTCTGATAGTTCTGCTTTTTGTAACTCATATCCTATTGGGCAATCTATACTTTCATAGATTTTTGTTATCTTGTATTTCTTATCCTTCTGTAATGCAACACTACATAGTTCATAATTTACGCAACCTATGCTATTGCATTCTTTTTCTTCAATTTTTACTTTAGATCCATTAGATAGTTTTTTGTCAATAGCTGTAACTATAGGCATTTCTTGGACTTCTACAACTGCTGCGGTTCCTTCATGAACATTACAGTTATGACGTTTATCTCGAACATTTGTTATTTTATATCTCCTTCCAGGTTTTAGATTGAAGCATACTGTTTTTAATTTGCAGTTTTTGCATTCATTGTTTGGTCCAAGATAGGTAAACTCGTTTTCCTTTTTTGCTAGTTTTTCACCAATTAGTGTTACCAATGGCATTCTATATTACTCCTGTTATCTTCGCTAGTTTTTTTGCTGCTTCCTCAGTTAGACCGGTTTCTCCTAGGATTGTATATCTCTCAGGTCGTATTTCTTGTGCTTTTACTAATGCTTCGACTATTTTTTTCTTTGATACTCCAAGCTCTTCTGATGTCGTTGGTGCACCTATCTTTTTTAAAGCATTTCGTATTTTCTCCCAATCACCACCGTGTAAATAGACCATCATAATTGAACCAACGCCACATTGTTCTCCATGCATTGGTCTTTTGTACTTTTTCCCTTTAAGCATAATTCCTGGCCCTAGGTGGTCTAGCATGTGGGAGAACATGTGTTCTGAACCAGATGCAGGTCTTGTATTACCGGCTACACTCATGGCTACACCGGAGACTATCATAGCTTTTACTGCAAGCCATGCGGATTCCTCGGTATCTGGTTTTATGTCATCAGCATTTTCTATAAGGAGTTGAGCTGCTGTTTTTGCAAGTACTGCAGCGTGACTGCTGAATTCTTCGCCTTTTAATCTATGTGCAAGCTCCCAGTCCATAACTGCCGAGATGTTGGATATAGCGTCAGCACAACCAGATGCAAGCATCCTATAAGGTGCTTTATTAATGATTTTTGTGTCAGCAAGTATTGCCATTGGAGACACTGCGGTTTTTGAAACAGATCCCTTACTGTGTTTCAAAGAAGCACGTGGAGAAGCTATTCCATCGTGTGCCGCAGATGTTGGCACACTAATAAAAGGTTTAGAAAGTTCATAGGCTGCAAGTTTTGTAACATCAATAACGCTTCCACCACCTACTCCCAACATGAGATCAATTTTGTTTTTATGGGCATATTTAATGACACGATTTACTTCACCAACCGTTGGTGACGAGATTAATTTTACTTTAACAGTATAATTCGCTTTAGTGAGAATTTTATTGATTTCATCTCCAGATAGTTTCTTAGTTTTTTTATCAGCTACTATTAGTACAGAATTTCCTCTACCTATCCTATCACATAGCTCAGCAATTTGAGGTGTAGCACCATGACCTACAATGATCTCTCTGGGAAACACCATTGTTTTAGACTTTGTAAATCGTTCCATGCTAAATCCGTAAACCACGGGATTAATATATTATTTTTTCCATTCTTACAAGGAAAATAATGAAAATAATGGAGATTTATAGGAGAAATCCAACTACATTTTTTATATACATACTCCTAGTAATAATTGTTATTATAATGGCTGGACTTGTGTTGTTGCCTTCTGTTTTTTATGATCAATGGATATGGAAGTATTATTGGGGTCCAGTTGTAGCAGATGCTTCTGGAGGAATTGCAGTACATAACGGTGTAGCAGCAAGAGAAGGGTACACAATAATATCTGAGATAACTTATGGTATAATACTTGCTATTGCTTTATATTTTATCTATAAACTCCTGAAGAGATTAAAAATAACTGTTGATTGGAGATTTGCTCTTGCTTTAATGCCTTATATCTTATTTGGCCCTATTAGTAGAGTCCTTGAGGATACTGGATATTTTGATGAACCTGTTGCTTATTGGTTTATTTCCCCTTTGATTTATCTTCAAATTGCTGTTTATGCGTTGTTTTTCTTAATGCTTGGTTACTATCTTGAAAGAAAATACAAGAAACCAAGATTGACTGTGAATAATGTTTTATTTTTAGGAGGGTTGATTTTCTTAATTCCATCTTTGTATCTAATAGTAAGTTGGATTTTAGGTGATCAATGGGGAATCAATACTGGTGTGCGTTTTGATGTATTCTTAATTGTTATAGGTTTAGTATTTTTGATTGTTGGACTTGTTTATCTATTTGCATATATTTTCAGAAACAAAGAAAAATTTGCTGTTTACAAAAATCCTCTGAACCTAGCAATGCTTTCAGGGCATCTAATAGATGGATTAACAAGTTATATTAGCATCAAAGACCCCTTTTCCATGGGTTTAAATTATGCAGAGAAGCATCCTGCTTCTAATGTTTTGCTTGAGATATGGGGGCCTTTGTTTCCTATAGTGAAGTTTGTTTTGATAATAGTAGTTATATATGTATTTGATATGTTATATAAGGAAGAACTAAAGAATCATTTGACTCTTGTTAATCTTCTAAAAATTGGTATTCTAATATTAGGTTTCTCACCAGGTCTACGTGATCTATTAAGAGTTACTATGGGTGTATGATATCATGAGGCGTCATCCGGACTGGTTAAAGGTGAAAATTGGCGGAGGGGAGAAATTTGTTAAGATGAAGTCTCTCTTGCGGAATGCTAAATTACA
>SMTZ1_10007115_pt1 | contig 11237 bp, 10 predicted proteins | sample DeeMarSWOR136_30_FD_25667 | JGI IMG/M metagenome (IMG submission 25667)
CGCGGGTACAGAACCTTGCCTGTTCTCTCGTCCATGGGACCCAGGATTTCCGGTGTCTGGTTTATCGCTATGAGATAATTCAGACTCCCAGGCTCATGCCCTGGCCTGGGAGAGAAGGTGCCAAAATGATTTTTCATGGCCATCGTGAATCCGCCGAACCTTTTGCTGTGTTCCTTGCATACAGCTACGTTTATGAGGATGTCCACCGAACCATCCACTAACTGCTTGAGGCATTCGGATTTGCCCCCGGTATTCCTCCAAGGCCCCCGCACAGCTGTCAAAGCCGTGCTTCCTCCCCATGTGCCCGCAATGTGACATCCCTCAGGGAGACCGGCAAACGGCGTCTGCCTTTCCATGTCGTGACCATGAGACGCGTCATAAATGTGAATGTTAAATGGTTTTACCCCCAGTGTATCGGTCAGCGTGTGAACGATCCTGGCCATAACCGCGCTTCGTGTGTGCTGTTGGCCGATATTGTTGGTCTTTACCGCCACCACCGTATCTGCCCATGCTTTGCGGGGAGGCCTAATGAAGATCGTCCGCCACGCCTCGCTGGGATTGCGCGTTTCGGCAAGCCGACATGCCAGCTTGTCCATATTCTCCCAGACCCTTTCGGTGACCACAAGCTCATTCTGGCGCGGCCATGAAGAGCGCGCTTGAACGGCCTTCGTCATGGTGATATCGGTAATACCGACCACCCGAAGATTATCCACGTGTGGATGAACGACCGTTTTCTGGGCCCAGGACGCCCTGCCCTTGCGTAGAAGCAGTGTTGGAAATGCCGCCATGGCAGTGCCCATAATCGTAGCCTTCTTCACAAAGGCTCTCCTTGAGATCTTGGCCATCTCAAATCCTCCTCTTACACCCGCATCACCTCATGGCGAGATAGACCGCCTCCTTTATCGTAGTCAATGCACCAGGGCTTGCTTATTACTCGTCTTCCCTTCATAATAACCATATGCAACACAACTTCAAATGGAAAAAGAACAGATACGAAGGACAATTTGGGATTTGATGGAGGAAAGAGGGATTGCCAGGTTCCCAAGGCCGGTACAAGGGAGAATCCCCAATTTTGAGGGAGCTGCCCAAGCTGCCGAAAGGCTTGGGGAGCTTCCAGCATGGAAAAAGGCTAGGGTAGTAAAGGCGAACCCGGACTCGCCACAAAGACCCGCGAGAAGGCTTGCCCTTGCACAGGGAAAACTTGTGTACATGGCAGTCCCAAGGCTCAGGGAAGAGAGGTGCTTTTTGGAACTCAACCCCAAGAGGTTGAAAGGGATGGAAGACCAGGCATCGTCAATCAAAGGGGCATTCCGATACGGAAGGTTGGTTGCACTAGAGGAGATGGAGAAGGTCGACCTCATAGTTGCCGGATCCGTAGGTGTCAATCAGGAAGGGGCACGGGTCGGAAAGGCCGGAGGGTATTCCGACCTGGAGTATGCCATCGCGAGGGAATTCGGGATTGTGGATGAAGGCACGACGACCCTGACCACCGTTCACCCCGTCCAGGTCGTCCCCTATCAAATAGAAATGCTGAGACACGACTTTCCGCTCGATTACATCATTACCCCGGAGGGGACAACCGAAACAAGGCACCGCTATCCGAAGCCTCGAGGGATCTACTGGGATGAGCTTGGCGAAGAGAAAATCCAGGCAATACCCCTTCTCATGAAACTGAAGGAACAAAAGGGGATGTAAGCTGCACATGCGCTGCCCAGGCCTTTCCCTTGACACTGCGTACCCTCATTTTGACCGGGCCTGCCACCCCGCGAAAGGTAGCAGCGAGAAGATGTCTGAAGATCTCAGATCCTCAGCAGGGGATATGATGTCTTGAGAAGGTGCTAGGCGAGACCCAGTGGCAGGCTCCAACTATTGGAATCTCGCCTGATTTGCGTCATTACCCGTACCAGGTTCTAGTCTTTAGAATTCCCCATTCGGCGCGATGGCCGCCTTCATAACCCGCAGATTCTCCACGTCATTCAAAGCCCTCTCCACCTCGTCAAGGGAATAGACCTTTGAAATCCATTTGCGCCAGCTAAATCGTTCACTGTGTTTCGCCATTAGCCTCACGCTTCTATGTATATGGCTGTAATCAATTCCCCACGTGCCCCTAATATCAAGGTGCTTCTTGTTAACTTGCCAGTGCGGGTTGATGGATACATCTCCAGCATCGGTGTACTGACCTACAATGACGTAGGTGCCATTGTTTCGCGTTATATCCATTCCCTCGGAAACTGCCTTGGGATTGCCGGAGGCCTCTATGGTAACATCAGCTCCACGACCATCGGTGACGTCAAGCACTGCGTTGACTCTGCCTTCTCCGCTCGCCTCGCCGATGGTATAATCCACTCCCATCTGCCTGGCTATTTCCAATCGGTTTACAGCTGGGTCAACGACTATTACTGTACCGGCGCCGCCGCGAATGGAACATATGGCCGCACTCAAGCCCACGGAACCGCTCCCTTGGATGACCACGGTATCATCCAATTTGATGCTAGCACGTTCGACCGCATGAAGCCCTGTTGGCGCACCACATCCTCCTGCAATAAAATCCACCGGCTGAAGTTGAGGCGGCAACTTGATGATCTTTACGCCGGGCTTTAGATAAATCCTCTCACTCCAGCCGCCGAGCAGTCCATCCCTTGCTGAATACGTAATTCCGTAAACCTTTCGATTTGGACATCTCGTGGTTGTTTTAGCGACCAGACAATACCAACATCTGTTACAGGTTTCGTGAACATCGAGAAAGGTCACTACATCTCCTACACGGAATACATTTCCCTCAATGTCACAAACATTTCCGTTGATCTTCTCAATGATACCAACATTAATGTGTCCCGGGATAATTGGATAGGGCACTTCGGCAAGCTGTCCTCGAGACAGGTGGACATCAGTGCCACAGACTTCGCTATAGACCGTCTTCAGTAATACGGCACCTTCTTCCAGAGCGGGTTCGGAGAACTCCTTGATCTCAACCTTAATTTCCCCGTTCACCTTGTCCATGACCGCCGCCTTCACCTTAGCCATATCTGTTCTCCAATTTCCTTAAAGCTATCGCCTATGTGATTCAATAAAGGAACAGGTCCTCTCCACCCCTTCCCTCAAAACCTCTTCAGATACCGCCATGCAGACACGAATGTATCTTCCCCCAATCTCACCAAACGTGGCTCCTGGCGCAACGGCGACTCGCTGTTCCTCAAGCAATCTATCGGCAAAAACGTCGGAATTCATGCCCGTGCTTGTGACATTGATGAGGATATAGAACGCGCCACGAGGCCTATATGAATACAGTCCGTGTTTCCTGAGGATATCAATCACAAGGTCTCGGGATCCCCGATACGCCTCTACCATCTCCTCGATACAACGATCGGAGTTTCTGAGCGCGACTTCTGCCGCTTTTTGGGAAACAGAAGGCGCGCACGAGGAATAGAATTCCTGTTGCTTCTCCAAAACCCTCGCTATTGTGTCCGAGGCAACAACGTATCCCACTCGCCAACCGGTCATTGCGTAGCTCTTGGAGAAACTAAACAGACTCACCACGCGGCCATCAGTATCAAAGCGACCAGGACTTATATGCTTTCCTTCAAAGATGATATGTTCGTAAGTTTCATCGGAAAGGATATACAGATTATTCCCTTGAGCAATATCAACCAGATCCCTGATGAACTCCTCGGTGCAGACCGCGCCTGTGGGGTTTGACGGGCTATTGACCACGATGGCCTTTGTTCGAGGCGTTATCCTTTTTGTAATAGTGTCTATGTCTGGTATAAATCCCCGTGATTCCAACGTCGGATAGCGTAGCACAACGCCGCCATACTGAGGCACTAACATCGAGAAATTCACATACCCGGGGTCCGGTATGAGCACCTCGTCACCCCGATTAAGCAAAACAGACAAGGAGATGGCGATTCCGTAAGTTGCACCTGGTGTTACGAGGATATTATGTATGCTTGCATTGATGCCGTTTTCTCGTTTCAGTTTTTCCGCAATGGCTTCTCTAAGTGACGGATACCCCATGTTAGGGGTGTATCTGGTATAACGCCCCTGCCCATCAGTGCTAGCTTCACAGGCGGCTTGGATTATGTGTGGCGGCGTCGGGAAATTCGGTTGTCCCACCTCCAGATGCAGGATGTCCAGGTCTGTGGCATTATCCATTATCCTCCGGATCCCTGACCGAGGCATGTTATAGGTGAAGGTGTTAATGGGTTTTAACTCCAATTTCACTCACCACTATCTTTAATGGTTACTTCAACCACCGCTCTTTCTCAAGAAGCCACTCAGGCACGACCGTATCCTCCGGCGAAGCCATCAAAGCGCTTGGTCACAAAGATAGCTTCTTATCTCGCAAGCACCTATTTGTCAATCGATTTATTAAACGCCTGCACCTGTTGGCGCCACCTACCAAGAGAGCCTGTCGATGTTTGCATGCTTACGGAAGCTTACGGAGGGCCTAACGTTAGACCTATAGGGCCTGTCTTCTCAGGATATCGAAGTACGTCTTAATTCGATTCACGTAGCGTACCGGCTCTTCCCCGCGACAGTAACCGGATTTACTCATTTCCATGTATTCTTCATAACAGAGCAAGGGCAGGGTCTGTTCAAGCGAGGACCACCTGGTGGGGTCGAGCCCCTTGTTCCGCGCGATCTTTTGTGCGGCAGCGATATGCCTGGGCCCGACGTTGTAGCTGGCGAGCGTGATAAGTATCCGGTCAAGACCCTCTACCCCATCGTACCTCCGGTAAAGCTCTTTCAGGTATCTAACCCCGCCCATAATACTTTGCTCGGGGTCAAGGCGGTTGGTAACGCCCATCTCTTCAGCTGTTTGCATGGTCAGCTGCATCAACCCCCTTACTCCCCGGTGACTTCTCGCCCGAGGATTGAAATGGGATTCCTGATATATCACGGCAGCGATCAACCTCCAATCGAAACCGTATTGCTCTGCAGCCCTCTTAATGATCGCCTCATACTTGGGCAGCCTCGTTTTGATCCTCTGGTGGAATTTCTTCAAGTCGAATCTGTCAAAGACCCGCATTTCGCCATAGTAGCTCCCGTAGATATCGTCGAACGTCCCATCGGTCCTTATCGCGTCAAAAAAATCGTTTACTGCGGTGAGCAGCGCCTTCTCCCCCTTCTTGACCGCCCACCCTACGGCCTGTGGTTCCTCAACGGGTATGCCGATTTTGATATTGGGGTAGTAACGGCGGTTGAGGAGGGCGACATTGGAATTGGCTACAGTCAACTCAATCTCCCTCCCAGCTACCCGCCTTATCAGCTCTTCTGTTGGAACGTCATCATGAAGCTTAAGGGTCAGATCAAGCCCGTTTTCCCGCAGTTCAGAGAGGCGCTCTGCATAGGATGTAGCCCTGCGCACATGGATAGTCTTTCCATTGAGGTCCGCCAGCTCTTTGATCGTATTGTTCCCCTCGTGCACAATGACCCTTTGCTGAATTGACAGATACTGCTTGGAAAAATCGACCATTTTCCTTCGCGATGGAGTAACGGTCATGCTGACAGCGATGAAATCCCCCTTCCCCTTGTTAAGCGCCCTTATCATATCTCCCCATCGGTCGGTTCTTACTTGTAGGTCTACCCCCAAATAGTTGGCAAAGGTCTTTGCCAGGTCATACTCGAAGCCCATGGGCTGGCCGCGATAGGTATAGTAACAATGGGCATTGTTTCTAGTGATAACAGTTATCTGTCCGGCTTTTTGTACTCTGTTGAGTCCATCCCTTTCTTCCCCAGTAGAGCTACCAACTGTGAAGAGAACCAATATGATGGGAAGGTAGATCACAAGTTTCCAAGGCGACCAACGCATTAGGTACCTCTCGCTTTCGCCAACATACAGTTCATGAATCCGATTTTAACCTTTCAGCCAGACCCTTGGTCAGATTGTATGCCGTTTTCGCACCATTACCCAGGTATGAGATGTCATTATCTACTCCTATCCAGGACACTCCTCTATTTATCCAATCTCTCACATTCTCTTCGGACCACAAGACGCTTGCGCCAAATAGAAAATCAGCTTTCCTGCAAATCTCAGCGGCCTTATCGCATAATTCCATGACCTTCGGGTGTCTAATCTGAGCTAGTAAACCCACTGATCCTGAAAGATCATTCGCACCGATGACAACGGTATCGATACCCTCCACGGCTATAATCTCGTCCAGATTCTTGACGGCATCAATGTGCTCAATTTGCACAATGATCCACGGCTCCGTTTTCGACATCTCAAGATATTCATCGCCATCCATTGCCCCGTAGCTATTGGCTCTAATTGGGGCAAATCCCCTTATCCCTTCTGGAGGATACCTGCAACTCGCCACAGCCAATCGCGCCTCTTCCGCTGTCTTAATAAAGGGAAAAACCACGCCTGCAGGCCCCATGTCCAAAATTGGTTTAACAAGCACCGGGTCATTCCAGGGAACCCTGACAAAGGGAGCTACTCCCCGACCTCGAATGGCCATTACGTGTAGATTTATATCTTTCCTATCCATGGCACCATGTTCAGCGTCAATCCAGACAAAATCGAAGCCAGCAGTGCATAGAATCTCAGATACCACTGGATCACTGGTTGCTACGTGGGTGCCAATGACTAGCTCTTTCCTCAGTACCTTATCGCTTACCCTTGAAAGATTACTATCCATGGGATCCTCCTACTAAGTATGAGATAGCCTGGAATAATTTGAAATCACGAGAGCATGAATCATCTATGAACAGATATTATATCCATTTCGGTGCTGTCAACTTGCTTGTGTAAGTTCATTGTCTTTTAGCTAGTTATCCTGTAACATTTTAGCAGATCCAGCTTTGGTAATCAGTTACACAGGCCTAATAGAGATCTTCAGCTGGAGGGAACAAAACCAAAGCGGAAAAGGCGAATAGAGGAGGAAAAAGGCCTTACACAGGCCGACCACCAGATCAAAGCCAGCAACATCAGTTGATTATGACCAATCTCCTTAAGGTAGCTATCTTTGTTTTCATAGCCTTTCTACCGGGTATAATAGGTTCACAGTTCAGCCCAGGACAATGGTACGTAGCCCTTAACAAGCCCAGCTGGACACCTCCCGGATGGATATTTGCGCCAGTATGGACAATTCTCTACCTGATGATTGGGGTGGCGGGCTATTGGGCATGGAATAGCAGTGGTCCAAGCAATAGAAAAGCTGCCTTTTGTGTGTTCGCCGTTCAGTTGATTCTCAATGCCACCTGGTCTTGGGTATTCTTTGGCCTTAATTCCATACCCCTTTCAGTTGTCAATATAACCGCCCTATGGGGCCTCATCTTAACCAACATCATTCTCTTTTACCGCCTAAGCTCAGGTGCTGGATATCTACTCATTCCGTACTTTCTGTGGACAAGCTTCGCCGCAGTGTTAAACTGGTCTATTTGGAGATTAAACACCTAGCCTCATGAGTCTGCCGCGGCCTTATCAAAGATCGGAACCAATGCGTGATAAAGATCCTTATATAATTGAAACCGTCGCTCATAAATCTCCGCATGCTGAGGATTTGGAGACACCTCCTCTGTTTTCGTGAAAAGCTCAGTGACTGCCTCCTCTACGGATCCCCACACGTGCGACGCATATCCAGCCAACGCTATACCCCCCACTATCTCAGCTTCAATAATCTCCGGCACGGTAAGCGGCCTTTCCAGGACATCGCATAGTATTTGTCTCCAAAGCCTGCTCTTTGCACCTCCTCCCACGAGCGTGAATTTTGTCGTGCCTTTTCCTGTTGTCCCTTCGATGGAGATCAGGTTATCCCTGAAGGAAAACGCCACCCCTTCCATGACCGATCGTGCCAGGTCTGACCAGTTTGAGCCCTCGAATAATCCAAAAAACACGCCCCGCGCTCGAGAGTTCCATATGGGGCTTCGCTCCCCGCTAAGATAAGGAAGGTATACTATACCTCTCGATCCCGGCGCAGACTGGGAAGCCGCCATGTCTATCAATTCATAAGTGGATATCCCCGCGCGCGCCTTTATCGCCTTTTCCAGATGGCAAAAGGAATCCGCAAACCATCTAAGCGAGTCCCCTGAATTATTCATGGCACCGATGCATATCCAGTACCCAGGAATGGCGTGACACTGGTTGATCAACTTGCTATCGAAGTCCGGTGAGTTTATCGATATGCTCACCCTGCCCGTTGATCCAAGCACTAACAGAGCCTGGCCTGACTCGATAACTCCCGCCCCGACGCACGCCGCCACCGAATCCACACAGCCGGCCAAGACCGGTACGCCCGGCTCGATGCCAAGGAGATTTGAAACTTCATGCCTCGTCTTTCCTACCACTTCCCACGGCTCGAAAAGCTGAGGTAGTAGTCCATTGGAAATATCCTCCTTCGCACAGATCTCCTGCGACCATTGCCTTTCAGCCAAATCAAAGAGGAGGGTCATCGAGGCCCTGGACGTATCTATTGTTCTCTTGCCGGTGAGTTTCATGATGATATAACCGGCGGGGACGAGCAAGGTGCATACTTTTTTCCAGAGCTCGGGCCGCATCTGCCTAAACCAGTTAATGATCGGCAGGCTGAAAGAGCCTGCCACAGGGTGATTTCCCGTAATCTCATCAATCGTGGCTCCATATCGTCTGGCAATCTCGCTGGCCTGAGCTTCGGATCTTCTATCCGAAAACATAACAGCGTTACAAACAGGAAACCCTTGCTCCTCAACCATCACCAATGCGTTCGTTCCACTAATACAGATTGCGGCAATATTGTGGGCAGCATGGGGGATCTTTTTCAGCGCATCACGGAAGGCGCAAACCACTCCACGGTACCAGACCTCGGGATCTTGCTCGACATAGCCTATATCGGGAAACAACAAACTGTATTCCTTCAGGGCCGAATACATTCGATGGTGCTGCGGATCATAGATAGCCGCTTTGCAGCTGTTAGTACCTATGTCCAGTGCGGCGAGATACGTTTCGCCCCTCATTTCGATACACCTCTGTTTTTACGAACTTGAGCTAATTCTGCTGCTACCTGTATTGCAGCAGTCATGCACGCAGGATTTGCTACACCCTTCCAGGCAATGTCATAGGCTGTGCCATGGCCAACTGTTGTCCGGACTATGGGTAACCCGATGCTCACACTCACGGGCTCCGATATGAATTTGAGCACAGTATTGGCCTGATCATGATACATAGCCAGTATCCCGTCGTGATTTTCGGCCTGGACCTTCAAAAACACCGTATCCCCTGGTAATGGCCCGTCAACCCCAATTCCTTCAGCCCTTGCTTTATTGATAGCCGGGATGATATGTTCCTGCTCCTCTGTCCCCAATAGTCCTCCATCACCGGAGTGGGGGTTTAGACCGCAAACAGCAATTAAGGGATCATCGATCCCGAAATCTTCCAGTGCCACCCTTGCCCTGCGAATACCGTGAAGCACACGCTCTTCGCTGATAGAATCACAGGCCCTGCGCAGGGAAACATGGCCTGTTAACTGGAACACTCGAAATTTGTCCGAAACCAAAACGGTACTTGCCTGCCGGGCTCCGGTAAGCGAGCTTATGAACTCGGTTTGGCCGCTGAACTTCGAACCGGCCAGCTTCATTGCCTCCTTGTTTGAAGGTGCACAGGCAATCCCATCAATTTTTCCCGACAGAGCGAGCTCAACACCAGCTCTGGTATAATCCAGCGAAGCTCTTCCTGAGTCTGCAGCTGCCTTTCCCGGGGCGAGTTTTGTGGAGTCCATTGCTGAAATATGCAGGATATTGATCCTGTCCGGGACGATCTCAACATCTTTATCCTTAGGCATGATCACCACGTTGATGGGGACTTGGGATCGTACTTCAAGAACCTCCAACGCCTTCTCAACAAGCCAGAGACCCCCGATCAGGAGCGGGACATAGTCTCGGCCTAACAGGCCAAGCGTTGCCTTTGTAGCGATTTCAGGACCGATTCCGTTTGGGTCCCCGAGGGGGACGCCTATTATCGGCATGCTTTCTGTCCTCGCCATCTTATACTCCGTTGCCGTGTTAGTTCCCAACAAGTTTCAAGGCGTCGTTCACGGACCTATCATCATGAATGATCGTTTTGAGGGCCTTGATCACAAGGCCCGCGTCGCTCCGTTGCCAGACGTTCCGACCATAGGTAATTCCCGCCGCCCCTGAATCCATTGCGTCCCTGGTCATCCTAAAGACATCCGCTAGATTATCAAGCTTTGGTCCGCCGGAAACGACCACATAGGCGGGGCAGGCCTCAATAACCATTCGATAAGACTCCGAATCACCCGTATAATATGTCTTTACGATATCGACCCCCAGCTCAGCTGCAACTCGGGCAGCGTAGGCCACATGCTTGTAGGTATATCTCTCGTTTGAGGGAATGAAATCACCCTTAGGATAGATATGAGTTACGACCGGTAGCCCATAAGATGAGGCCTTTTCGGTGAAAATTGCCAAATTCTTAAGAAGTTCAGCCTGTTCTCTTCCTCCTACGGTCACCCCAAGTGCCACAGCATCCGCCCCTAGCCTGACTGCCTCCTCGACAGCCGCTGTGTACCCGTCATAAGATGGATAGAATGGAGAAAAGCTGGAGCATTTCAGGATAAAGGGCTGACGTCCAGCCCACTTTCGCATACATTTTTCTGCAATGCCTTTCTGTATCGTAATGGCATCTGGTTCGGATGCAGCAACAGTGTCAAGTGTCTCCTGAATCTTCTCTATCCCCTCGATGACCCCCCAGGCAATTGCATGATCCAAAGCTATGGCCAACAAATGGCCGGACTTCTTATTAAGCAGTCGATTAAGTCTCACATCTTTGCCCAAAAACGCCATCTCGCCTACCTCCTCGTTTCTGACTTGACTTATCTACTACAACTCCACTGCCTTTTATCCTCGAGTGACCATCAAATTAGAGACTGAGCCATTTTAAGACATTGCTGACGGTAAATAAAGTGAAACAGGATAGCTACCTTCTATTTCTTTCCACCCAGCGAAGCATAATGACTAAATCGTTTCATTTGACAAGGCCCCAGGCTCTCACTAATCTAAGGGTGTCTTTTAGGCTTAAATCACGAAACGCATTGGATTCCTCATTGGTATGAGGGATCTGGAGAGCTGGCTATTCGACGTGCCAGAGGGTGGTGCTGGCCTTCACTGGAGTTTCCTTAATCTTTGGAGAAAACCGTTGTCCTTGGGCGTAAATTGCTGGAGAGGTGGGGTACCCATCGAGGGTGAGCAGGAAGGGGAAAGCCAGCCCTTTAGAGGCTGGAAGGGGTAAGTATTCCCCTCCT
>SMTZ1_10007116_pt1 | contig 11237 bp, 11 predicted proteins | sample DeeMarSWOR136_30_FD_25667 | JGI IMG/M metagenome (IMG submission 25667)
GGCCGGCTTGTTCCGGGCATAACGCCGCCGCGATCGTAAAGCGGATCTGTTGCGCTTCCTACGGGCGTCTGTCCCCTTTGCGGATACCGGCCTCTCGTGGTTCTGCCGGAGGTTCGACCCCGCGTGCGGGTACGGGCCGATTGCGGCTGTGTTGCCTGTCGTTTCTGCTCCACGAGCTCTGCGTAGACCTTCTTGAACCGGTCCTGCCTTCTGGACAAGACACTGTCAATCGCCCCTGTTGTCTTTTTCACCTTCTCTTCAAGAGCGACCTTCTGGATAACACGAACCTCATCCTCGAATTGCTTCTGCACGGCCCTCATCAGATAGGTCCTGTTATCATATTTTTTTTGCTCCCATTGACGCAGCTCGCTTTGGCTCTTGCGGGCTACCGCCTCCACCGTCTCCTCCAGGCCCTCGAATGTCTTGACTCTGGCTTTAATCTCGTTGGGATCGGCAAGAATGTCTACCTCAACAACGGGCGATTGCGCAGCCGCCGCGACTCCGCCTCGGTGCTGAATTCCACCCGGAGGACCCACCGGCAGGTTTCCCTGCTCCGAATAATATCTGTCTCCTTCCAGGTCCTCCAATATCGGCTCTTTGGCGCCGTGCTTGACCAGCAGATCGGTGATTTCCGTATTCCCCTTCTTTTTCGCCAGCGACAGTGCGTTCTCGGCCCGGCCGCTCATCGCGTTGACATCGGCACCCTTTTCAATGAGCCGCTCTACTACATCCTTCTGGCTGGTGTCAATCGCGAAATGCAAGGGCGTTTGCCCGCGGCCGTCCTTTGCATTCACATCGGCACCTTTGTCAATAAGCCATTCAACGATCGCCTTCTGACGGTTCCGGATTGCGGTGTGCAACGGCGTCCAGCTCATCCTGTTCCTCAAATTGACATCGGCGCCCTTCGAAATGAGTGACTTGACCAGGTCAAGGTCGCCGTCCACGACAGCCTGGTGTAGCGAGCTGCTCATCTGGCTCATGTCCCCCTGAGCAAGAGCAGGGACGATGATGAGCGACGCGAGCAATAATGAAATCGACATCGAAATAAGCGAACGCTTCACGGTATGTCCTCCAAAAGAAAATTAGCGTTAAACGAAACTGGCCGGCTGTTTCCGTTGAGAATCCAGCAGGCATACACAACTACACACAAAGTTCATTATACACCAAATTGTCCAACCTCTCACGCCAAATTTATACAAATCCACTTTTTTCCGATACCCTTTTTTTCAGACTTGCTCTACACAGGTCAAGCCGAGCCGTTCTGTAATGCCGTCGAATTCGTCCAGCGAGTAAAATTCGATGATGATCCTGCCCCTCTGCCCGTTCTTGCGTGCTTCAATGCTGACCTTTGTGCCAAGCTGGCTGGCCAATTTGTTCTCAAGGTCCAGGATATGAGGCGGTTTTGACCGGAGCGTTGTCGTGACCTGGCCGGTGCCGGCAAGATACTTCCGCACGAGTCTTTCGACCTCGCGTACGCTGAGCCGACCTGCCATCGCTCGATTGGCCAGCTTTCGGCGAAGCTCATCGGTAGGAAGCGCAAGGATTGCCCGGGCGTGACCCATCGCCAACTGGCCCTGGGCCAACATCTGCTTGATTTCCTGCGGTAAGTCCAGCAGCCGCAAGTAGTTAGCGACAACCGAGCGGCCTTCACCGAGCCGCTCTGCCGCCTCAGCCTGCGTCAGGGAGAAGCTGCTCAGATAATCCTGGTAAGCTCTTGCACGTTCGATAGGGTTCAGGTCCACCCGGTGTATGTTCTCAACCAGCGCCCATTCATGCAGTTGCTCATCGCTTGCCTGACGCACCAGGGCGGGTATGGTCGTCAGAGAGGCCAGTTTGGCAGCCCGGAACCGGCGCTCCCCGGCGATCAACTGGTAGCCCGTCCCCATGGGGCGGACAATAATCGGCTGAATGATGCCGTTGGCCCGGATAGACTCAGCCAATTCTGCCAGCTCCTGCTCATCCCACGCCGTCCGTGCCTGATAAGGATTCGGCGATACGGCATCAATGGCAATTTCCTGCAGTGAATCGCGCAACGCCTTGTCTGGAGGGAAGTTAGAGGCAGTTGAAGGGCCGGATAATAGGGGTTCTGCCTCGTCCGGCTGCAATGTTATCGGACCTAAAAGTGACTGAAGGCCCCTTCCGAGATGCTTTGGCTTTTCTCTCTTTGTGTTGGCCATGTAAATACTCCTTCGTGAACTATGCTTGGGAATCCTGATCCCATTCTTGCCTTCAAACTGAAATTCAAGCGCTTACCCAAGTAGTATTTCGGACTTTTCATTGAGAATTCTGTAGCTTTGTCGGGCCAAAATATCGTTTCTTGGCGAAAAATGTTTCACGTGAAACAATGGGGCAAGAAAGAGGCAGGCCATAAAGGAACTGCCCCGCAGAGAATAATCGTCCTGAGAAAACGCGTCTGTTGTCTGCTGCCCTGCCGCTATCGGCTGGCCGGTTGTCAGGCCGCGCATCAAGTACACGACCGGCGTCTCAGAGGTCGGCAGGCCAGCCGTTATCAACTGGCCCACAGAACCGGCGTGGAAATTCAAGGGCAATGATTCACAGGGTTTCTGCATCGCGGTCTTGCAAAACCAGCTTCATACGGTTTAGGACCGGATGTTACTATCGTCCCAACAACGGCGGCATACAGCATATGTGCCATAACTTCTTTTTTACCTTCCATTTATGACTATGCTGGTGTCCACAATGCGCTAAATCCAGCCCTGCATAACCGCTCCCGGCCCACGAATCTTTTCTCCAGGGAGAACCCGTGGTTCGACAATCTGGAGTCCTTGCAAGAACAATTCATACGAAAGCAAGCCACCGGTTTTGGGACGATACTCGGATGTTTCACGTGGAACATCGGCAAGAACCAGGGCAAGACTCAGCAGCGACAAGCAACGGCTGTACCGCCCTGTCCGGCGGGCAACCGGATCAGAGCGTGCTGTGGGGCAACAGAAAAAAAACGGGATAGCGGAGCAGCAAGCCCAAAAACCGGTGGCCAGGAATCTCAGAAGCAATGGCAAGAGCAATGCAGAGTTAGTTTGACAAAGACCAATAAATGTGGAGAGTTTAGTCACGGTCGAACAAAAGTCTCGTCCTGGTAGAGAACGAGCCTTGCGCAGTCAGAAATTTAGCGATTTAGGGCAGAAATTTCGTGACTTGACCGCAAGTTGGTGCCTCTAATAGATAGAGTAGAAGATTTTGGAGTAATCGCCATAGAAGAAAGGAGGCGTATCATGTTGACATTGAAATACCAGCCCGGCATCAGGATGGCCTTTGTCACGCTGGCTTCGGCGTTTGTTTTGCTGGCCGAGCCCGTCACCGTGCAAAGCGCCGAACGGCAAAGTTCAAGATCCAGCTCAGTCAGTCAGAGGCAACAGCAGGTTACACGCACTCCAACAAGCTCGATCTCCAGCAGGAGCCGCAGCAGTGTGAGCTCCGTATCACGCTCAACGCCCTCTATAACCCGGTCAAGCACGTCGAGACTTCCGAGTGGAAGTAGTTTCGGGATATCATCGCGATCCAGCATCCGTCCACCCAGCAGTACATCGTCCAGCTCCGTGGCCAGCCGAGGGTCATCGGTTGGGATTACTACCTCACGACCGAGTACCAGCTCGAGCACTTACAGACCTTTCTCCAGCTCTGTAGCGACCAGAAGGCCGGCAGGTGCAAGTTCCAGCGCCGGATCACAGACAACTATGGGCGCAAGCACCCGCATAAGCTCGAGCAGCACATCGCGTATCGGCAGTACGATCAGTGGGTCGCCGTCGGTATCTTCGGGCAGCAGACAGCCTACTTCAAGCTCAAGCAACCAGACGAGCTGGGGCATCAGCAGCCTAGTCAGAACGAACAGGACTCCTGCTTCCACCGGGGCAGAGGAACCCTCTTCAAGCTCAAGCAGGACATTGCGTATCGGCAGTACGATTGGTGGGTCGTCGTCGGTATCTTCGAGCAGCAGACAGCCCGCTTCAAGCTCAAGCAACCAGACGAGCTGGGGCATCAGCAGCCTGGTCAGAACGAACAGGACTCCTGCTTCCACCGGGGCAGAGGGACCCTCTTCGAGCTCAAGCAGGACATTGCGTATCGGCAGTACGATTGGTCAGCGGACACCTTCGGCATCCGTGACAAGCGAACAACCGGCGGCAAGCTCGGGTAGTCGCATAGACTCAAGCCGGACATCGCGCATTGGCGGTTCTTCCAGTGCGAGAACGTCTTCGTCGTCGTCTGTTGCCAGAGCCCCGACGGCGGGTCCGGACGAGAGTACAAGCTCGGCCAGCAGCCTGCGTACGGGTGGCCGGATCAGCACGCAAGGGACCTCCAGTTCCTCCGAGCCGCAAACAGCAACGACCGGCTCGCGTGATCCTGTGAGTTCGAGCGGCACCTCGCGTATCGGCAGTTCGATCAGGACAAGAAGGGACTCGACCACTCAAACGGTTGCTCAGAACGGACTGACGGCCAGTCAGCAAACGGCCAGAGAGAATTTGGAAGCCGCTAAGGATAGAATCGTCGAAAACCAGCAAAGAATGAGAGAAAGGGTGATGGCCACTCAGGACAGGATCAAAGAGAATTTGGCCATCGCTCAGGACAGATACAGAGAAAACCAGCAGCAGATCAGAGAGAGCGTGTGGGCGGCTCAGGATAGAATCAGAGAAAACCAGCAAAAGATCCGAGAGAATGTGTGGGCGGTTCAGGATCGAGTCAGAAGCAATATCCTCAGCAATGAAATACTCGCGAGCAAGATTAGAGCGCTTAGGAGCCCTCAGGGACCGGGCTATGGAGGACTAAGGTCCCCGCGCGTCGCATTCCACGAACGCCCCTATGCTGTAGGTGGTATCTATGACCATGGGCACGTGTTCATGGACCGCCATCTCCGCCTGCACACCCGGATTATCTCGCCCGGGTATTGGTTCTCCGTGTTCTACCGTCGCGGGCCGCACTTCACGTTTGGCTACTGCCATCCTTATTATCACCGCAAGTACGTCTTTATCAGCTTGGGCGGGTACTGGCCGATAGGGTATAATTATGCGCGCTACTACTGGTATGGGTACCACCCGTACGATTGGTATGGCTACTATCCTATCGCTCGTGAAGTCGGAGGCGACACGTATAACTACTACACCTATAACTACTACGGGCAGGGCGCAGAAGGGGCTATGCCTGCTGACTATACGGCCCTTGCGGATGTTCGTGAGAGGCTCGCCCAGCAGGCAGAGAAAGAACCCGATGCGCCGACTCTGGCCGACAGATGTTTCGAAGAGGCCGTGAAGGCTTTTGAAGCGGGAGATTACGACAAGGCCGTTGAGCAATTCGCCAAGGCGAGCACGCTTGCCCCTGACGATATGGTGCTTCCTTTTGCCTATTCTCAGGCCCTCTTGGCCGATGGGCAATATTCAGAAGCCGCCCAGGTCCTTCGGGCGGCGCTGGCGAAGGGATCCCCCGACAAAGAAGGTGTTTTCTTCCCCCGCGGCTTGTACCCGGATGACCAAACCATTCTGGAACAAATCGAGCGCCTGATCGAACGGGTCGGGATTTACAGCTTCGATGCGGATCTGCAATTGCTGCTGGGCTATCAACTGCTTGGCATCGGCGAAATCGATGCCGCCATCGAGCCGTTGCTTCACGCCAGCAAGGACCTGGAGAACGCCGGGGCCGCTCAAATACTGCTCAAGCTGGCCGAGAAGATCAAAGCCGAACGCAGTGAAGCCGAAGACACCGAGCCGGATAAGGTTCCGGCAGAGACCAGAGCAATCGACCAGAGGCGTCCTATAAAAGTCAAAGAGACGGTGCTTGTAGCGACGATGTGCGCTTTAGTGGGAGGAACCCGGATTGGTCACTATGTCCGGTGTTAATTCATTCGGGCCGATTTATGTCGGCTCGGCTTACGGAGGTCCCGGCGATGAAATCCGTCGCGCGTATGCTCGTGCTCTTTATGGTCCTCGGACCTCGTTTCGCACAAGCCGGCGGCAAATGGCAGGAATTTGCGGTCTGGCCCACAACCGATGATCAGCAGGTGCCTCGTATCTGCGGCAATATTGTCGTCTGGCAAGAGTTCGTTAGTGAATACGGGGACTACGATATTTGCGTTGCGGATATCAATGATCCGGCCGACCCGCTTGTGCTCGTCATCGGCGATTCCAACGACCAGACCCATCCAGACATCTACGAAAACATCGTGGTCTGGCAGGACTACATTGCATGGGCCGGCTCGGCAGACTGGGACATTTGGATGGCCGACATCAGCGATCCGGCGGATCCGCAAATATTTCCGGTCTCCGGCATCGTGCATAATGACGAGCAGAAACCGGCCATTCACGGGAACACGGTTGTCTGGCAGGATGGTTTCGGCGGCGATTTTGACGTTTACGGTGCTGATATTACCGACTTAACGAGCCCGGCGGAATTTCCCATCGCTGACTTTGAGCTTGACCAAGAAAGGCCTGCCATATACAGAACAACGGTCGTCTGGCAGGACCACTTCTTCGGCGATTGGGATATTCTCGCCGCCGACATCTGGCGAAGAAACAATCCCGCAGAGTTTTTCGTCTCACTGATTGAAAACGACCAGCAAGACTCGGCAATCTGGGGCGACATCGTGGTCTGGCAGGACAACTTCTTTGGTGACTGGGATATTTACGCTGCGGACATCTCCGAGCCGAACCACCCCGTTGAGTCTGCAATTACCACAAATACGTCATCGCAGACGAATCCCGATATCGATGGCAACATCGTGGTCTGGCAGGATGATCGGAACAACAACTGGGACATATTCGGCTACAATCTGACCACGGCCCGTGAATTTCAAATCACCGATGATCCTCACGACCAGATCGACCCCGCTATCAGCGGAAACGTCGTGGTTTGGCAGGATAACCGCGCCGGAAACTCACAAATATACGCGGTCATTCTCGATGGTCCCGAACTGGCGCAATGTACATCTAAGATGGCCGGCGATGTCAATGGCGACTGCAAGGTTGACTTTGCCGACTTTGCAGCAATGGCCTGGCGCTGGCTCGAATGCAACCTTGAGCCGGAAGAAGCCTGCTGGCCCCATTAGAAACGCCACAAGCAGGGGGTATGGCGTAGGACAGGGTTTCTAACGGGGCCGGCAATAGCCTCAAGACGGCGATCTGTCCCTATTCTCCTATTGAGAACTTGCCTATTGAAGAATTCGTGCTTTTGAGGTATAATTCCTGTTACCAACGGTCGAGTTGGTGCCTTTTGTAGATAGGGCGGAAGCTTCGCCCCTGTCGCCTGTCGCCGGTTTGGTTGGCAAACTCGAAGCGGCGGGCCAGGCAAGACGATGGGGGCCAGGCCGGGACGCAGAGCAAAGGTGGGAGCAACAAACTTGCTATGAACAGGCGGCTGCGAAATGCGTTGAAAGGACTCACTGCCCCTGACGTCGAACGCCGTCGCAGGGCGATGGAGCCTTTTGTGCGAGCGACATTTGACAGCTTCATCAGGTGCCTGTACCGCTACTTAGGTAATGAGGTGGAGTGTGAGGATGTGCTGGAAGATGTGTATGCCGATATTTGGGAAAACCCGCAGCGTTTACGCAACGTCACGACCGAGAAAGAGCTGCTTAGAACCGTATATCTGTACTACATGCGCAAACGCCTTAGAGAAGTCTATAGAAGAATGAATCGACACTTGTATTTATCACAGAAAGACCTGACGAACCTGACGGCTCCGGAACTGGGTGTCCTTGAGACAATGTCCCAAACCGAGCTTGAGCAGGCGCTTCGCCGGGCCCTGGGAAGACTCAAGGCGCGTGAGAGGAGGGCCATAGAGCTCTGGATGGAAGGGATGTCCAGCAGGGCGATCGCCAACGAGCTAAAGACGACCGTCGGGGCGGTGAAGATGCTGAAATTTCGAACGATGTTAAAGCTAAAGAAGATGCTCAGTGAGTACTGTCACGCAGGTTGACCGTACATTTTGTAAAGGAGCGAGAAACGATGCTTGATACAAACCGGAAAATTCAAGAATTGCTGATCGACTACGCAGGATCGCTGCGTGACGGTTGTGTGCCGGTTTTTCTCAAATCACTTACGCGCCAGGAAGGCCGGGCGATAGCTTCTTCTGAGGAGTTCTGGGACGCCGCGGAGGTTGTACGGGTTCTTAACGGCGTCGGATTTGCAGATAAGGCCGCGACCGCGGATGTGGGCCTGTTCACGTCCCGCGTCGATGCCAATATTGTGTCTCGGTTGAAAAAGGCAAAGACCTCGTCACGAGCCAGGCGCGCGGCCGGTCCGAAATCCGTGACCAAAACGCAAAAGACTGACAAACCGATATGATTCTGGACTGTTACCAGTGTTCATCCTGTTATTTCGAGGACAAAGAGCGGTCCTCAAGGATAGACCCTGTGACCATTTCATCCCCGCAGCCGAGAATGGTCTTCAGAAACGTACTGGTGATATTTGTCTGTATCGAATTGTACGACGACAAGCAGGAGCTCAAACAAGCTGCGGATGAATTTGAGTCGCTATCGGACCTCATCGGTAAAAGGCCGATTGTGCTGTGTCCCAATGTCCATCTGTCCATTGACAAAGCACCCGAGAGGCAGGCCACGTGGTTGATTGCCGAGCTGGAAAAGATGCTGATTGCCAAGGGCTACGACGTGCACTGTCTGTCATTTGGCTACCACAAGCAATACGGCATGGAGTGTAACGGCAACGTCGGCAGCATCGTGGGCAGGAGGTTCTATGGCTCCGACCAGAAGCAGTTTCTCAGACTCTTGACCCGCCTGGGTGTTTGTCCTCCCGAATCCCTGCCGGATAACATGCCTTCCTGGGCGAAAATCCTCACGGAACGACGGCTGAAGGTGCTGGGCAGCCGAAGAGAAACCTACAGTGTTGCCAAGCAAATGCTCCAGGACCAGCTCGATGCAACCGGTCACAGCGAGCTTTGGACGTGCATGCTGTTCGAGGGGGAAAGGCAGCCTGTGAACGACTATCTGAGCACGTTGTATGAAATCATAGAGGATTACCACGATGTCAGAGTACACCGTGCGATGAATCTGAGTGTGCCGGGCTTTTCCAATGCCGCACGCTTCCTTTTTCGCAAGTATCCTGAGGCAATCGAATCGGGCCGACTTCGCATTTACAATAGTCAGGTCTCTGATATAGAGTTCCTGTTGACCCGAACCGCCGTTCTTCTTGCCTTCCCACAAATGCCGAGAAAAGCTGGATCGCACGCCGGAGAGATATCGTTTGGAATCTACTGTAAGGATGACGACTTCTCAAAGAACTTGATTCAGTGGTACCGTACCTTTCTCGTCGATGCCCGGTTTGGATGGATTCGTACGGAGTCCGATATCGACACGGCCATCAACGAATTGGAAGAGGAGAAGTTCCAGGACAGGCTTGGGGACGCCTAAGACCCACGATAGCGTTTGGTAAGGGTGCGAATAGCGTTTGAGAATCGCCGTGTTTGGCATCTTGCGAAAAACGGCAAAATGGGGTCTGCTGTCCGAACCGGCTTTAATACTAAGAGCATAAAGACATCAAATAGGTTGGAAACCGTGGATACGGTCTTGTCTGTGGCTGTTGTCGTGGCTTACGGGGCGCTGCTTACGTTGGTGGCTGTGCGGGCACGGGCCGCCCGTGAGTTTGCAGAGTTTTCATTGGCAAGGCGCGCACTGCCGCTGGCTTTGGTGTTCGGCAGCCTTGCCGCCACGTACGTGGGACCCGTTTTTTCGATCGGCTTCGTTGGGAGGGGTTTAAAAAGCGGCCTGCTTTTTCTCGGCATAGGATTGGCGTACGCGGCCCAGAACGTCCTGGTCGGCCTGTTCGTTGCCCCCCGTCTTAGACGTTTGAGAGGATGCCATACGTTGGGGGATGCCATCGGGCAGAAATACGACCAGAAGTGCCAGATTCTCGCCGGTGTGATCTCCGTGGGTTTGTGTGCCGGATTTGCCGCGGTGATGGCCAAAGCCGGCGGTGATGTATTGCGCGACATCTTCGGGCTGCCACACTGGTCATCCGTGGTGATCGTCGTTGGCGTAACGGCGCTGTACACGACCTTTGGGGGGCTCCGGGCCAGCGTGATAACGGACGCCTTTCAATTCTCTGCATTCGCCGTATTGTTGCCTATTACTCTCTTATGGATATTGTGTTTCCACTTCGACGGCGGGGCCGCGGCCTTCGCCGAGCAGGCTTCACGTGCCACCAGCGACGGGCTCGATTCGACACCTTTGATCGAGATAATCGCCCTGCTGGCGGCCTTTTTGCTGGGCGAAACACTCATACCGCCCTACGCGAACCGCGCGTTGGCATCGAAAACAACGCGCGTATCACAAAACGGCTTCATATTAGCAGGATGTTTTAGTGTGGCCTGGTTTGCGGTGATGGTGGCCCTGGGAATTGTGGCACGTGGCATCATCCCGGCCGCCACAGTAAAAGAAGTGGAAGCCGGAGGAAAAGTAATAGACGACTTCGTTCTGCTGATTCTGTTTAAGTCGACCATGCCGGCGGCCGGTTACGCCCTTTTGTTGGTCGTGCTGATCTCGATCATTATGTCGAGCCTCGATTCGCTGCTCAACGCCGGCGCCGTGGCGTTCACCCAGGATATCGTCAAGCCGTTTGCAAAACTGCCGGATAGAGCCGCTTTGAACGTCGGTCGCTGCGCGACGATCGTCATCGCGCTAACGGCCGCCGCCGGTGCGGTCGCCGTTGACAGCATCATAAGCGGTCTGCTTATCTGCTATACGATTTGGGCTCCCGCGATTCTCCCGGCGCTGATCATTGGCCTGTTGGTGAAGCGTCCGCGCCCGCTGGCCGGAATCCTTTCAATGGGTGTCGGCTCGGTCGTTGCGGTAACGCTGTGGGTCATGTTCAAGTTTATCTTACATTGGAAAACCGAGGCTGAGATTTCCCCTATTATTATTCCGGCACTTGCCGCGGCGCTTTTGGCATACCTCGTGGGACACGGGCTCGAAAAGACTCAATCCGGAGCGTGAAAGATGAAACTACTGGTGCTGGTTCTTGTGACCATTTCGGCTTTATTCGCTATCGCCGGGGGCATTTGGGTCGCGATCGCTTTGGTCCGTGCCATTTCTTCGCATCGGGCTGCGCCCGAATCGAAATCAGACATTTCGCGGGAAAACTCGAGCGTTCCCGACTGAAGCACGCCGTAGAACCATATTATTCACTTGTCGGGCCGCCAGCCCTCTGGTAGAATACACGCGTGAATTCTTGATTGGATCCTCCAGTTGTTCGGGTGATATGAACAAAAGAAGCCGAATC
>SMTZ1_10025068_pt1 | contig 11236 bp, 15 predicted proteins | sample DeeMarSWOR136_30_FD_25667 | JGI IMG/M metagenome (IMG submission 25667)
TGAGAACCTGGAGGTCAAGGGCGAAGAAGGCCCTTCCGAAGACCGCGAGACCAGGGAAGTTGAGATTACCTTAAAAGACGTGGCTGACGGTAAGATCCCCCTCGGACTTATCTACACCGTTTATTACGAACCGGAGGAAATGGAAGCCACCGATGCCGAAGGCTGGGATGCACCACCAACTGAGGAGCCGGAGCAGGTTTACTACTATGATGAGTGGGACTATGCCGCTGGTGCCTACCGACCGAACTGGTGCACCATCAAGGAGAGGACACTGGAAGAGGGCGCTGAGGACTTTGTGCAGAAAACCAACAAAGAGAACCCGCTACTGGTGGAACAGATAAAGTCCCAATTCCAAGTCCTGGAACTGGGCCACCTCAAAAAGATAAAGAAACTCCCCGATGGCGAAGGACTCGACCTTGATGATGCCATCCAAGCCATAGTGGACCGGAAGTCGGGGGCCACTCCCGATGAGAAGATTTACTGGCGAAAACAGAAGGTAGAGAGAGACGTGTGCGTCGCTCTGCTACTGGACATGAGTGCCTCAACCGCGGAACCGGTTGATATTAGCGAGCTGAAACTGGGCGCCGTATTGCCATCGGGAATGATTCCCAAGCGGATTATCGATGTCGCCAAGGAAAGTATCTCCCTGCTCATTGGAGCCCTGGAAACCATCGGTGATAAATATGGCATCTACGGTTTTTCCAGCTACGGTCGGGAACACATCAACTTCTCCATCATCAAGGAGATTGATGAGTCCTTTTCCCCCAAGGTGGGCAAAAGGATTGACCAGATTTCACCCCTCCACGCCACCAGAATGGGACCAGCGGTACGCCACGCCACCGCCAAGCTGGAAGCAAAGGATGCCAAAAACAGAATCCTGTTCCTCATCAGTGACGGCAGACCCCGGGATTTAGAATATGGCAAGGGCCATGCCGATAAAGAATATGCCATGCATGACACCAAGATGGCTTTCACCGAAGCGGCACGAAAGGGCATTGCCCCCTTCTGCCTTACCGTGGATAAAGAGGGGCACGACTATATGAGGGACATGATGTCCAGTGATATGGGATACGAGGTGGTGGATGATATCAAACTACTCCCGGAACGCCTCCCCCAGCTCTATCGGCGACTGAGCATCTAGACTACCTTCTCTATTCCCCACCGGGCAAGTAATTTACTTCGCTTCTTTCTTCTCGTTCGAAGCCTTATCGCTCTTCTGGTTCGAATTTTTAGCGGGCTTATCGTTGGTGGTGGTATTATTCTCCTCACCCATCATCCCCATCAGCAGTGCCACCCGGGGCACCTCCCCGATAAGCCGTTCATCCTCATCAATCACCGCCACCGGATTGGGGCTGGTGGCGGCCAGTGGTATCAGCTCCTCAATGGGCTGGTCAGGGCCAATCTGAAGGGCGTTACCTTTGACAATCTTGCTCAGCCGGGTAACGCCATCTTTAACGGCTTGCCTCGCCTCATCAAAGGTGATGATTCCCCTCAGCCGCCTCCCCGGGTCCATAATGAAGGCATACTGGACATCATTCTGGCGCATGTCATGCAGGGCTACCTTGGGTCCCTGAAAGCTGTACAGGGTGACTTCCGGGTCTCTCATGATACTCTTCACCATGACCACCTTGCTGCGCGGCACATCACGGACAAACTCAGTGACATACTCATCCGCCGGCACCGATACTATCTCCTCCGGGCTGCCCATCTGGATGAACTGACCGTCCTTCATGATGGCGATGCGTTCCCCCATCTTGAGGGCTTCATTGAGGTCATGGGTGATAAAGACGATGGTCTTGTGCACTTTAGCCAACAGGTCGAGGAACTCATCCTGAAGCTGGCGGCGAATTAAGGGGTCAAGGGCACTAAAGGGCTCATCCATGAGCATTATCTCCGGGTCTATCGCCAGCGCCCGTGCCAGACCGACTCGCTGCTGCATGCCACCGCTGAGCTCGTCAATGTAGTTTTTCTCCCAGCCTTTAAGCTCCACCAGCTCAAGCACCTCCATCGCCTTCTGGTGACGCTTTGCCTTGGGCACGCCCTGCACCTCAAGCCCGTAGGCGACATTATCAATTACGGAGCGGTGAGGCAATAGTGCAAACTGCTGGAAGACCATGCATATCTTGTGGCGGCGCGCCATCCTGAGCTCCTCCTCATCCATGGCGGCCAGGTCAGCACCATCAAGGATGATTTTCCCTTTGGTGGGCTTGAAGAGGCGGTTCAGGCAGCGGATAAGGGTGGACTTGCCGCTGCCGGATAGCCCCATAATAACAAACACCTCACCCTCCATGACATCAAAAGAAACATCTCTGATGGCAATAACATGACCGGTCTGCTCCAGCACTTCCTCCTTGGTCATGTCCTCTTTGATGAGGGTGAGGGCATGCTGCGGATTGGGTCCAAAGATCTTCCAGAGGTGCTGACAGGAAAATTTTACCTGGGGTTCTTTCTCTTCTTCAGTCAGGGGCTGTTCTTCTTCACTCACAAGCATCCCCCCTTTATAACAAATACGCCAGGGCAGGTCAACAGGGGTTAAGGATGGTTATATGGATGAGGAAGGGCAGAAAGTGGCTCTGTTCTGTTTAACCCTGAATGTCCATAGAAATACGAGGCGGGCCGGTCACCACCAGACCTCTACCCGATGGAAGGCTTCGGCTAATTCAAAATCCTCCCCCTCTGCCATCTGTTTGGCCCACTCCCTCAGCCATTTTTCCATATCGGTAAAGGGGTGACCCTGAACCTGGCTCTGGTGGCAGCGTAAGGCGGCTACTTTAATATCAAAGGTATCACTGATATCCAGGCGATAATTGGGCTCCTCACTGCCCCAGAGGAGCACTTCCCTGACCTTATGGGGCTGAAGCCCTTCTTTCAATAAATCGGGGTAGGCATGATAGTCCCGGGCATAGGGGAAAACGGCATCCAAGACGACCTGACCGGTAATACGATGGTCGCGATGCCACATATAGCGCCGGTAGGGGTCAGCGGTAACCACTGTCTCCGGGCGGTAAATCCTTATCAGGCGCGCCAACTCCTTCCTGAACTGGGGGGTATCCTCCAGACTCTGGTCGGGATGGCGCAGAAAAATAACCTCCCTCACCCCCAGCAGTTTGGCGACCGCCAGTTGCTCCTGCTCACGAATTCGGGCCAGCTCCTCCGGCTTCATATCGGGGTCATTGCTGCCTTTATCCCCATTGGTGCAGACCACATAGATAACACTTTTCCCCTCCCTCACCCAGCGGACAACGGTGCCGGCGACACCGAATTCGGCATCGTCGGGGTGGGGGGTAACTACCATTTTCTGCGCCGGCTCGGTCATCAATTGACTCCTGCTAAATAATCCGCCAGCACTTCCCGACTGACCTGCTCGGCCATATTTGACCAGCTAAACCGGCTTACCGATTCCCTAACCAAACGGGGAGGACTGGAATCCGGGCGGGAAAGAAGCAAAGCAATCTGGTCGGCGAGATGGTGGGGGTTACCGTTCTTTACCATATAGCCGGTCTCCCCCTGATGAATAAAGCCGCTGATGCCACCAACATTGCTGGCGACTACCGGCGTACCGCAAGCCAGCGCTTCCAGAGCCACCAGACTGAAGCTCTCATAGTATGAGGGAATGATACAAGCGGCGGCGGCATTATAGAAATAGGGCAGCTTCTCGTGCTCGACCCTGCCCAGGAATTTAACCGCATCAGCGATACCCAGGGCTTGAGATAACTTTTGTAGGCGGGCCACTTCATCACGACTTTTTTCGTCCCCACCGATTACCCACAGCTTGATGCGGTGACCATTTTGCAGATAGCGCAGCGCCTGAAGCAGGCGGTCTATCCCCTTCAACGGCTCTATCCGGCCGACAAAGAGAAGGTCATGGTCACCATTGAAGCCCAGCTCCCGCCTGACCATCTCCCGGTCCATGGGGCGGAACAGGTCCAAGTTGACACCGCAGGGAATCACCCTGATTTGCGGTGCCGAAGCACCATAGTGACGGATAAGGTCATCTTTCTCACGTTGGGTGGTGGCGATGATGCCGCGGCAATCCTGAGCCAGCTGCGCCTCGGTCCGAAGGCGCAGCGCCGGCTCTTTCTCACCGATGCCGATGGCATTCTTGACTGCGCCCAGGGTATGAAACACGATGATATGGGGGACATGCCAGCGTCGCTCCAAGTATCTCCCCACCCAGCCGGAAAGCCAGTAATGGCTGAACAACAGGTCATAATGAAGATGGTTACGCTTGCGGAAATTCTCCAGATTGCGGGCAAAGTCAGGCAGGTGGGGATAGACGGCAAGCTTGTCCATTTTCCCACCCTCGCCGGCGCCGAGGTGAATCAGCCGAACCTGCGGCCCCAGCTCGACAATCTGACTGTGCCCCGGCTGATGAGCGCGGGTATAGATATCTACCGCCAGACCCCGCTTGACCAGCTCCCGGGCCAGCTCACAGACATAGACACTCATACCACCGGTGTCCCTTGCCCCCAGGTCGCCTATGGGGCAGCTATGCACACTGAGCATAGCTATCCTCGGTTGAACGGTAATCAACTTTGCTTTTCTCCTGCTTACTTTATTCTTATCTCGCACCGATACAGCGGGATTTCGCTACCGCCAAGCTGGTACTTGTAGGGTTCCCCACCCTTGAGGAAGTCCCACTTTCTCCTACCCCGCTCAATGCTTGCCTTAATGCATAATGCCTTTGATAGCAACCCCACGCTTAAGTCACGGTAATCGGGGTCATAGGCACTGTTATAGAGATACATCGTATCATTGTAATCAAAACCCATAATCATAGCTACGGTCACTGCATTTAGCTCCAGAACGCCGAACCGGAGCAATTTGGCTTCAGCCATCGCCTTCGCCAGTGACCGGAAGAAAGACTCCCGGCGGGGAGTCATAAATTCCGCCTTCTCTTCCCAGCTCAGCGCAAAGAGCCCTAAGAAGGTGTCCATAAAACAATCTACCTGCGGCGGGCTGACCTCCATACAGCGATAGGCTACATTACCCGCCTCTTCTAACCTTCTCAGCTTGCGCTTCAGTTCGTGGCGCTGTTTTGTGGCCAACAGTGCCAGGTACTCATCCCAACTAGCCGGCAGGTCCAGCTCTACCGAGACCCCCTCTTCCGGGCAGAGGACCGGATAATTTCGGTTTCGGGCGATGGCGACCAGATAATTGAGCACATTAGAATCGGGCCTCAGCGGCCCCAAGTCCAGGTTACTGACCCCCCGCTCAATTAAATCGTCAAGCAAAACGCTGAAGAATTCTTCTTCCCTACCGTGAGCCGGCACAAAGTCGAGATAATCACAGACATCGGCACCGCCGATAAGCGATGCCGTTTTATCCCTGATAAAGAGGGGGGCAATGCCAATGATTTCGTCTCCCTGCCTGACGGTGCGCAGGTACAGCTCAGCCCCGTCGCCAAAGCTCTGCCACCAGACCCTCAGCCAGCCGGGCAGGACGAACACCGAGCTCCACCTCAGGTTATATCTTGCCTCACTGTAGTATGAATCCAGACTGGCAAAGCCCTCTTCAGTAGTGGTCATAGACTCAAATACTAGTCTAGCATTTTAACCAGCCTCAAATCAATTTGAGCTTGTTGCGCGAGACGGCTTATTTAGGCTAAAATAGTGAGGTAAGGCAAAAGGAGAGATAGCGATAATGGAGCGGATTGAACTGGCGTTAGCCAAACGGGAGACCCTGGGTAAGAAGGTCAGGTTTCTGCGCCACCAGGGTGTTACCCCGGTGCACCTATTTGGCCACGGTATTGAGTCACTAGCCCTGCAGTGTGAAACCGCCCAGCTGAAGCAGGTGCTGGCTAAGGCCGGGAGGACCAAGCTTATTGACCTCAAGCTGGACCGAAAAAAGCCGCGGAGAGCGGTGGTGCGGGAAGTCCAGCGCAGCCCGAAAACGAGTGAGCTGCTGCATGTTGATTTCTACCAGGTCAGAATGGAAGAGAAGATAAGGGTGGAGAGGAAAATATGCTGGAGCAGTATCTGACCAGCCTGACTGTGGAATGCCTCCCCGATGAAATCCCGGCTGACATTGAGCTAGACCTGAGCCCCCTCGTCGAAATCGACGATGTGATTCGGGTGAAGGATATTCACCTTGGTGAGAAAATTACCGTCCTCAGTGAACCAGAAACAGCGGTGGTGAGGATAAGCGAGCGGCCGGTGGAGAAGGTTGAGGAAGAGGTGGTTGAGGAAGAGGTAGCCGAAGAGGCTGCCGAAGCGGCCGAGGAAGCCCCCACTGAAGAAGCCCCCGGTGAAGAAGCCAAAAAAGAAGAGTAGGGGCTAATTAGCCCCTACTCTCTTCTCTCTTTTCTTGATTTAAGCTCATCCATTAACTGGCGCCATCTTGCCTCGCCCAGGCACTGGCGGGCGGAAGCGCACCACTCAATACAGGAAGGCAGTCTCTCGCGGTAAATCATCTCCCCGCACTTATGGCACTTCACCCTGACCTCATCAGAGAAGATTTCAACCTCAGCGCCACATTTGGGACATTTATACAGTTCCACTCTTATTTCCCGGCCATCCTGACCGGGACACCGACTATACACTCCCCGATGCCTCCCTTTTGACTTAGTCTAACCATATATTACAACCGACTGATAATGCCGGTAATGACTTAGGTCACATAATGGCCAGAATTATAGCATACCAGAGTAGATATAGTGTAAAATACAAAAAGCGCTTAAATTCTAAAGGTGAACCAAAAGATGAAGAAACGCTCATTCTCAGGTATTCAGCCCACCGGTGATATTCACATCGGCAACTATCTGGCGGCAATCAAGCAATGGGTTGCCTCCCAGGCGGAATATGACAATATCTTCTGCATCGTTGACCTCCATGCCATCACCATCCCCCAGAACCCGAAAATCCTGAAAGCCAAGATACGCGAGGTGAGCGGTCTTCTCTTTGCCGCCGGCATTGACCCCAAATTATCGGCCGTTTTCGTTCAATCCCAGGTCGGTGCCCACGCCGAACTGGCCTGGATTCTCAACTGCTTCATTCCAATGGGCTGGATGCAGCGGATGACCCAGTTCAAGGAGAAGGCCCAAGAGCTGAAAGAGCAGGTCAGCGTTGGTCTCTTTGATTATCCGGCGCTGATGTCGGCCGATATCCTGCTCTATGATACCGAAGTCGTGCCGGTGGGTGAAGACCAGAAACAGCACGTGGAGCTGGCCCGGGACCTGGCACAGAGATTTAACTCAATATACGGCCCAACCTTCCGCTTGCCCAAGGCGGTCATCCCTGATGTCGGCGCCCGCATAATGGGGCTGGATGACCCGACCAAGAAAATGAGCAAGAGTGAAGACAACCCGGGGCACGCCATTAACATGCTTGACTCACCAGATGAAATCCGGGCCAAAATCAAGCGGGCCACCACCGACTCACAGCGCGAGATCCGCTTTGATGAAAACCGCCCCGGCATCTACAACCTGCTGGTCATCTATGAAATCTTCAGCGGACTGAGCCGCGCCGAGATAGAAGCCAGGTATGAAGGTAAGGGCTACGCCCAGCTCAAGAAAGACCTGGGTGAGGTAGTTGTCGAGGGGCTGAAACCACTTCAGTCCCGCTACCGGGAACTGACTGCCGAAGCGAGACACATCGACTCGCTGCTTGCCGAGGGTGCCGCCCGGGTGCGCCCCCTTGCCGAGAAGACCCTCGCCCGGGTCAAGAGCCGGGTCGGGCTGGGCTAGTCTGGCTATAGACGCAGCCGCAATAATGCTGGCGGTAAAGGGCCCACTTTTTAGCCAGCTCCATAGAGCGCTTGAAGCCCTCTTGCTTCTTGAAATCCCTGACCAGAAACCTTTCCCCACCCAGCTCCCCACCCACCTGATTGACCAACATGGCTGATTTCTGCGGGCTTACCGTCAGCGTGGTGGTAAAGGCGTCCCCACCCTGCTCTTTCATATAGTCAAAAGTCTGCTTCAGCCTCACCCGGAAGCAGACCTCACACCGCTTACCCCCCTCCGGCTCACTTTCTAGAGAGACGATTTCCCTGTACCATTCCTGTGGTATGTAAGGGGGTACTACTAGGGGAAAATTAAATTCTTGGGCTACTCTCTGGGCCATTTCCAGCCGGCGGTTATATTCGGCCAAAGGGTGGATATTGGGGTTGTAGAAATAGCCCAGGACTTCATGCCCTTCCCGGGTCAGCCTCTCCACCACCCCGGCGGCACAGACCCCGCAGCAGATATGCAAAACTATCTTCATGGCTATAAAATCAGCATGGCATCGCCGAAGCTGTAGAAGCGATATTTCTGGCTAATGGCTGCCTGATAGGCTTTGTCTATCAGTTCTTTACCGGCAAAGGCGGAGACCAGCAGCAGCAGTGTTGAGCGGGGCAGATGAAAGTTGGTAATCAGGGCATTCACCATCTGAAACCGGTAGCCGGGCAGGATATAGAGGCTTATCCAGCCGGCGAGGGGCTTGAGCCGGGTGGGGTGGCTTGATTGAGCCACTGCCTCCACCAGCCGGGAGGTAGTGGTGCCCACGGCGATAATGCGCCGCCCCGCCGCCTTGGCCTGGGAGAGCTGCTCGGCTACTTCCGCCGAAAGCACCCCGTATTCCTGATGTATGGCATGCTCCAGGGGGTCATCCTCCCCAATCGGCTGGAAGGTGTCCAGCCCGATATGCAGGGTAGTGAAAAGACAGTTAATTCCCTTATCTTTAATTTGGTGGGGGCAGCGACACTGCCCGCCTCTCTGGCATAAACCGTCTGATAGCGCTCCGCGTCCTTCAGTGGTGAGTGGATATAGGGTGGTAAGGGCACCCTGCCCAGTCTGGTCAGCCGGGTCTCATCAGCGAAACTTATTACCCGTATGCCCCCCTCCCCCGACTCAACCACCTCCGCCGCAATCTTAAGCGCCGGTTTTTCTGCCGAGCCGTTGCTTATCTCAATCTGGCTGCCGATAGTGGCGCGGCGGGCCGGTTTGACCAGTGTCTCCCAGACATTAGCCCTGAGCCGGCGCAGCAGCAGAATCTCCAGTCTGCCGCCGGTACTAGTTTTTTGCCCGCTGAGCCGGGCCGGGATAACCCGGCTGTCATTGAACACCAGGACATCCCCCGCGCGCAGCCAGTCAATCAGCTCAAAAAAGCGGTGGTGCGCTATGGAGCCATCGCAGCGGTTCAATACCATAAAGCGGGCATGGTCTCTCGGTTCAATCGGGGTCTGGGCAATAAGCTCCGGGGGCAGATAGTAGTCAAAATCACTGGTTCTCATCTGAGGCTATTCTAAACCTTAAAGGCAATTCAGTGCAATTGAAATCTAAAGCGGTCTTCACTGGTGGGCTTTCTTGACGTAGACTTTGATTTCCCCGCCCTTCTCTTCCGTGCCCAGGAACTCATGCCCGGTAGCCTGGCACCAGGCCGGCATGTCCTGCGTTATGCCCCTGTCATCGGCCACCACCTCCAGGACTTCCCCCGGCTTCAGCTCTTTAATCTTCTCCGCCGTCTTGACAATGGGCATCGGGCAATAGAGCCCGACACAGTCCAGACTCTGGTCTGCCTTCATTCTATCTTCCTCCTAGATGAAAAGGGTTGTCTTTGACTCACGCGCCTCACCCAGGAAATAGGCGGCGCCCGCCAGGCTTTCCACTTCACTGCGGAAAGAGCCTTCTTCAAGCCCCATTATGCCGCATGTAGTGGTGCAGGCGATGAGCTTCACCCCCATCTGGTGCGCCATGGTAATGAACTCATCTATGGACGGGTAATTAGCGTCCTTCATCAGCCGTTTCATCATCGCGGTGCCCAGACCGAGCATATTAAAGCGGGAAAGCTTCAGCCTCCGGGAGCCGCCCCGGTTCATGAAGTTGAGCATCTTCCGCATCAACCCCTGGCTTTTGATGCCGCCTTCGTTCTTCTTGATGATGTTCAGCCCCCAGAAGGTGAAGAAAATACTCACCGCCATGCCCATACTGGCCGCCGTGGTGGCGATGATAAAGCCCGCCAGGGCCTGGTCCAAATTACCACTGAACATGACTATGGTTAACTTTTCCTTTTCAGCTTCGGCCACCTGGTTTCCTCCTGTATTCAGCCCTTAATCTCAGCGCCACAGTGGGGGCAAAACCTTTTCTCCCGCGGTAAAGGCTTGCGGCACTTAGGGCAGTAGAATATGGTTATCTGGCAAGCCTGGCAGTAGGGAAAATCGGCTGCCATTATCTCCACATCGCAGTAGGGACAAAAAAGGCGTTCTTTCTTTTTTTCAGGCTTGGTCATCACTACTTCCCTCCCTTTTTCTTACCCAGGTAATTCTGTATTGCCTTATGCAGCGCTTGAGCACCCAGATTGGAGCAGTGAAACTTGTTCTGGGGCAATCCCTCCAGCTCATCAGCCACGGTGCGGGGGGTTATCTTCAGCGCTTCGTCCAGGGTTTTGCCCATCGCCATCTCGCTAACCATGCTGGAAACGGCAATGGCCGCCCCGCAACCGAAGGTCTTATACTTAACATCCGCCAGGCGGTTGTCCTTGACCTTGATATAGAAGGTCATCATATCGCCGCATATGGGATTGCCCACCTCACCAACACCATCCGGGTTCTCAATCTCCCCCACATTGCGGGGATGCATAAAGTGCTCCATTACCTTGTCGCTATAAACAGGCATATCACTTGCCTCCTTTACCAGTCTTGAGGAATTTAGCATAAAGGGGTGACATCTGCCGCAGCCGCTCCACGATGGGCGGCATCACCTCAAGGACATAGTCTATATCCTGGGCACTATTATCCCGACCGAGAGTAAACAGGATAGACCCCTGCGCCAGCGCATGAGGTATGCCCATGGCAATGAGAACATGCGAGGCTTTCAGTGCCCTTGAGGTACAGGCGGAGCCACTGGAGACGGCTACCCCCTGGCTGTTGAGCAGCATTAGCATAGCTTCGCCTTCAATGAACTCAATACAGAAGCTGGCGTGTCCGGGAAGACGCTGCTTAAGGTGACCGGTAACGACCACATGGTCAATCTTGGCGGGTAGCTCAGTGAGCAACCGGTCACGAAGGGGGATAAGCTGCTTCATCCGCGCCGGCATGTTGACCCGGGCCAATTCCGCCGCCTTGCCCAGGCCGACAATGGCGGGGATATTTTCAGTACCGGCGCGCCGGCCTCCCTCCTGCACCCCACCCTCAAGGAAGGGCATCAGGCGCACCCCTTTACGCACCCAGAGGGCGCCTACTCCTTTCGGACCGTAGAACTGGTTCCCGGCCAGGCTCAGGCTGTCCACACCCAGCTCATTGACATCAACCGGAATCGTTC
>SMTZ1_10007121_pt1 | contig 11234 bp, 13 predicted proteins | sample DeeMarSWOR136_30_FD_25667 | JGI IMG/M metagenome (IMG submission 25667)
CCATTGCAGTAGTGTGTCGACTACCAATCGTCCAAGACCAACGAATGGGAACGGCGTTCCCTGGCGCCAGAGCTCCTGACGGATGATAGCTATTTCCTGCGGTGGCCGTTCTATGCCACCATACTCGGCGGGAACACCGAATGCAGTATAGCCAGCGTCATACAGTTTCTTCGTGAAAGACTTACTCAATGCAATGGCTTCTTCGCTACCCGGTTCCAGTGGCTCATAGGCCGGTGTTCCCCACTTTTCGGGAAGGTTCTCACGTAAAAAAGCTCGAATCTCTTCCCTTAGTGCTTCCAATTTCTCGGTTTCATTTGAGACCATGCTAAGCTCCTTTCAGCGTATTATTGATATTTCTTGAATTATTTGCTCTAGGGAAATAACCTGATGCTCATAGCGTATAATTTAGTCGACTATCATGTAAATAATTAAGGTGTTCGAAAACGGTGGTAGTGTCATGCCATTCCGTTGGTGGGCAACTTATCATCACTGTTCCTGATAGGTAGGTACACATTCTCTTAAGTAAGAATGTAGCATATTTAGCCAAGAGATGACAAAATTAGGAGTAGCAAGGGTTGCTCGCCTGATAAAAAGGAGGCCAGTTATGATGCTAGTCCGACAGAGTAGTAAAGGGTAATAAATAATCGGAAATGAATTTATTTCGGAGAAATATCGACGGCAGGCCCGGCAGTTTTTGTTACAACCACGCCTCTTATCTTGGCCCACGCATACCTTCTCTTCCGATGAAACTCGTCGCTATCAAAGCCAGGCCAACACAGACCGCTATACCGATTAACGGTTCGTGGTGCCAGAACTGGTTCCACGAGAACCAGGTGCCTGCTACGAACCTGTGGTGCACCAGCCCGAATACTCCCAATAGAAGGGCCAGCATACCGAGGAAGAGTCTAAACCTCATTAAGACACCTCAGCATAGCTAACAGGTACGTCATACTGTATCCCTGGCCACATTGACGTGAAAATCTGAAATATGCGTTTGCCTTTCACATATACCTTTGATACACCCACTATCACACTTACTATTCGGACCTTCAAGGTACAAATGGTGTAAACCCTGTCGGCAATTTGGCGGGGATATTCAATGGCGTCTACTTGTTGACATACAGGATGGACCTGTATTCTCATCAGGCCATCGTAATGAACTGCGGAGCGAAAAAAGAGAAAATCCTCTTACTACTAATAGTAGAGGGCCTGCCCATCTTCAAAAAACTGCTACTTCTGCGTAATCTTTTCTAGGAATCCGGTAACCCTCTCAATGAACTCGACTGGACTGGTCTTATACGACTTGGTGTGACCGGCGCCGGGCACTATCCACAGTTCATCGAGGACATTACCGGAAGCACGGTAGAGCCGGTAGGCGTCAGACACTGGCACCAGGTCATCGTCATCCCCCTGGATGAACAGGATTGGGCAGGAGATAGCAGCTACGCGATTAACGGGGTCGACCTTCCGGTAGCCATAGAGTATTCGGGCTGTAAGAAAAAGTACGGGGGCAAAAGCTCTGGTGGCAATGCGGGGGACGTCACTCTCTATAAATAGCTTTTTAGCCAGACTTTCGCTGACGGAGGCAAAGCAGGTATCCGATACCACGGCAGCTACCTTTTCCCGGCTGGCCAGGGTAATGGCGGCCACGGCACCTGTCGAGAACCCCATCAGCCCGATGTTGCCCGAGGGAAATCGTTGCCTCAGGTAGTCGACCGCACCACCGAGGTCTTTCTCGGAGTGTATCAGGTGATACCCCTCTCCCTCCGACTCTCCTCGCCCCCGAAAGTCGAAGAGCAGCAGGTTATACCCTTTCTCCACTAGGTCACGGCTAATCTCCAGCGTCCCCGTCTCCGAGTCTACCCGGTTCTGCGCCCCTCCGTTGGCTATTATCAGCGTCAAGCTTCTATTTCCGGGGAGATACCAGCCTCTTAAAAGGGTGTTGTCGGAGCGACTTGGGAAGGAGACGTTTTCATAAGCCAGCCCCACGGAGTCAGGGGTCTTATCCAGTGGAAACCTGGGTAGCTTAAGCATAGTTTTCAACGCTGTAGATGATAGAGATATATTCAGCGACCGGTCTCGTTTTGGCCCTTTGTCTTTAGCCGGACGGTTGTCTTTCCCGTAATTATCACTTCATCGTCCTGGTTGCTGACCAGTACATTGCAGCCGACCTGTCGCTCACCGTTCTGCTCTTCGACGGAGTTTATTTCCCCGTTCACGGTTACGGTATCTCCAGGCCGGGCGGGTGTCTTAAACCTCACATTGAGACTGCCGCCGGAGAGCCACGCCTTCCCGAAAGCAGACGTCATCAACTGCGAAACATAGGCCAGTACCATCATACCGTGGGCTATGGTGCCGCCGAGGGAGGTGTTACCGGCATACTCCTCGTCGATGTGGATAGGATTGAAGTCGCCGCTGGCCTCGGCATAGCGGTTGATGTTTGCCTGGTCGATGCTTCTGCGTATTTCGGGGATTTTAACCCCCACCTTCAATTCAGCCAAATTCATAGTCATCGGTAATGCTACCCGACCTGTTCGTTTTATCAGGGGAGTAAAAGGCCCGTCTCTCCCGTCAGTACTGGTTGTTTATTATTCTTGTAGACACTGAGGCCGATTGTCATCATGCGCAGTCGCCCGCGGTCCCGCTTCGTGATTACCCTGGTATGGCGGGTCAGGGTGTCCTTCGTGCTGGCAGTGTCAATGAAATCAAAATCTTGGGAGACATGGATGGTGCCCGGTGGGAACGGGGCTGCCTCCATCAGGGAGGTCAAGGCCAGGGCAGCAATGGCCATGGGAGGCATGGTGTCCGTGTCACGGAAGATGCTGACATCTTCGCCAACAGCTTCGATATAGGCTGTAGCAGTTGGGGGGTCTATTTGGAAGTCAACAGGAGCGAACTCGTAGCCCTCCTCCAGTTGCTCAAGGTCGACCTTATTATCCTCTGGCATAATATTCCTTGTGCTCATTCGTTTCTAGGTACGCAGGTATCCCTTAGGACTTGTGTAATATTATTAGACTGGTGCCAGAGCCTTTGTCAAGAGGATTTTGGTGTAGGGTGTATAGGCAGAGGAGGGGTATAGTGGATGTGAGTGCTTTCGTAGATGTAGTGAGAGAATTCTGGAGGGCTAGCGCCGTACCCTGACTTCCTGCTGAATCACACCTTTTCCGTTTCTGAGGCAGGCTACCGCTGAAAGAACCGACATAGCATCAGTGTCGTTCCAGGGAAGAGGGTTGGTTGGTTTCACCTTCAGCCAGGTCTCGTTGAGCAGGCTGAATCCCAGTATATTCTCACAGTCTCTCTTGAGTTCATACCACGTGGTGTATTCCATCGCCTTTACCTTCCTGAATATCCAGCTATAGTTGCAATTTACCACGTGTGTATAAAGAGAAGGATAAAGAACGTAAAGATTATATAAAAATGGCGTAGATTTTTCATAAAATTAGACTGTCTTTGCGTATACGATTGGATGCCAGAGATAAACATGTTAGAATTATGTTCTATGGAGAACTCGATATTCTTCAGGTGGTTGTCAGTTGCTTTTGACAGGCCTCTGCTATACATTGATGTTCTAGCCGGAGCACTGTCAGTTGTCGGCTGGCTGGTCTCCTGGGGTTTGGATGTAGATGGCACATTTGGCCTCCTACTGTGGTTGGCCCCCCTGGCGGTGCTTTTCACGTCCGTTATTGTGGGTGCTGTTTACGCAACAATATTACTGGTGTTGGGGAATATGAGCAGGGTTGTGTCGGCAGGGGTAGAATCCGCAACAACCAGGACCGCACAGCCTCGCATACGCTTTATGGGGTGGGAGACAATAGAAGCACGACTGGCTACAACTGAAAGTGGAGAGGGGCAGACCGGGAGCACCCCGTGGATAACACGGGTAACGTTTGCTAACGACCCGGAAGCAACAAGTACTGGCCTCACGGCCTATAAGGTCGCCGGCCACATCGAGTTCTATGATGCGGCCCGTGACAGGTTCCTGTTCGGGATGGTCGGGCAGTGGTCGGGTAGTCCGGAGGATGGGACAACTGCTACCGGTGAGAAGCAGATTGATATCCTGCCTGATGCCACGCCATGCCACCTGGATATAGCTTTGAAGTATGACGAAGATGACGAGTGCTACGGCATAAATGCTGACACGGCTGTTCGTGCGCCAACGGACCTGCGAGATGTGCAGAGAAAGCTAGTTCATGGACTGTATACCATCAAGATAATGGTTCATGGGGAGAATGTGGCAGAGACGTTCTGGTTCGGTCTCATTAATCGTGGCAGTGGTCAGAGGGTACGGATACTCCGGATTAGTTCGTAGCGATAGAACCGAGTTTTCTTATTGGCCGATGTTGCCGGGGGAAAGATGAGAACGCTCACTCACCTGGGTAGTTTGCTCAGGGTTCGTTACCGGATACACTATACCTGGCTCTTTGCCGTTATCCTGGTGCCTTTTGCCGTAATCACTCAATTCTCGCCTACCTATCCACTCTGGCAGAGGGCAGTACTCGGGGTATTTGCCAGCTTAATGCTGTTTGTGGCTGTGGCTGTCCGCGAGACCGTTCTGGGGTTCATCGCTGTCAGAAAAGGTATCGCTGTTGAGAGTGTTACGCTGTTCGTTTTTGGGGGGCTATCTCAGGTCGATAGCGACACGACACCATCGAGTCATGAGCTGCTATTGGCGGCATCCGGGCAATTACTTAACATAATTATTGCGGGTATCTTCTCCATCATATACTTTGTCCTGAAAGGTTCCGGTAATGTTATGGTTGAAGTGCTTATGCAATGGATGGCGTTTATCTGGTTAATGCTGGTATTATTCCACTTCATTCCCGGCTTCCCCCTGGACGCGGGAAGGGCTCTGCGCGTGCTCTTCTGGAGGTTGACTGCCAACTATGTAAAGGCTACACGTATAACCACCTGGCTCAGCTGGGGCTTTGGTCTGGCGATGACTGCCGGTGGTATTGCGCTACTTGTACTTACCTCAGAGCTATTCAGTGGCATTTTCGTGGCTGTTTTTGGCCTCCTCTTGCAGGATGCAGCCACCTACAGCCGACGGCGCATTGTGCAGAGTGAAATTATTAAACAGGAGATACAGAACACCTAGTCGTTCGGTATGCTATAGACGATGGCCTTGGGCGTAATTTCATTGATAACCTGTCTCTGACGGACTTCCTTGTAGTAGGTTATCCATTCCGCTTCGAACCACCGAAAAGGACTCTGGGCTTCTGACCATATTCTCAGCCTGATGTCACGTGGGTCGTCGGTCAGCCAGGAAGCCTGCCGGATAGCCGCGAGCGGGGTACCCTCCGTTATCTGGATTTCGTAATGACAACGGTTTGTTTCCTCAGGCAGCAGTTCTCGTTGGTAGACAGCCCAGTCCAGACGGACCGTTGTCCTTGGCCAGGCCCTCGTTTTTATATAGAGTCGGCAGTCGTCGGGGTCATCCTCGTCATACCAGCGTACTTCCTTGATGCCCGTTAAGATAGGTATGGATGACTGGGTGACCTTTGTGCTGCTCCGCTGGTTGTCAGAAAGGCACTCCCCAACTACGTCTTCCCATTCCAGCCACCTTGTCCAGTAACTGTTGGTATGCTCAAGCTGTCCGCTACTGGCAAGTACGTCACCGACAACGTCGTCCCAGTAATCGGTGCCCAGCAGCCAATCAGCCCGGTGCTCCAAATTGCCTTGCCGGTCAAAGACGGAATATTCCATGGGCTGACCAAAAATGTAGCGTAATATCTGGCGTGCCATGGAACCGGCTACCTCGTCGAAATTGGCGAAGTCACTGTGGTAGTGCTCACCGTAGTGTATTACATCGGCTGAGTCAGCGTACTGGGCGGAGATTGGTACCACGCCATCATCCATATCTCGCGGCCACAGGTCAACTCCGGCGCGGTCGAACTGACTGCTGAACGGGGCATTTTCTGAAGAGATGAAGGCCAGCCAGTGTTTGTTTGTACTTACCCACTCTCCGTCCTCGGAACTGTCCCACTCGACCACAGACTCACATATACCCTCACTGGTACCGAGCATTACGGTCTTGCAATAATCGATGACCTCTCCACCGCCGGGGATATAGTAGTCGCCAAGGGCCTTGATAGGGCTGTTGATGGTGACCACCATCACCGTTTTGTCGGCAATATTATCGATGTTCTGTGCAACGGCGTGGAGGGCCGTCTTTCCTCCCATGCTGTGCCCGACGAAGATGAGGTCTTCTTTATCGCCGAAGTGCGTTTCGATGCTGTCGGTGAGATTATGAGCCCAGGTGTCAATATCCGCATAATTAGGATAGCATCTTAACAGCATGTTCATCGTGATAGTGGTACCGGGGTTATTCTGCTCATATACGAAGGCAAATGCGGGCAACTGCTCACTTATGGAGTCCGCCAGAAGCTGGAGGGAACAGCTGTTGCTGCCCATACCGTGGAGGAAAACGAAGTTCAGTTCTTTGACCTGTGTGGGGGTATCCTGTTCGGGCTGCGCCGAGCCGGGAAGAGTGGTCTGGAGGCAAAGCCCGATGGCCACTATCAGGATGATTCTTCCCCAAATCCCTGCAAACATCTCACCACCAGCCATGAAGAACGTAGTGGAGGTGCCGATATAAGGACACTCTAGGGGGCCAGATGGGTTTTGTCAAGGACTGTTGATTGACAGTAGCGCAAACCATGCGAATGGTGAATTACCTGCTTACAGCCCGTAGACCTGTCTCGGCGCGAGGTATTCCGGAAACCTGTCCAGCAAGGCCAGGCGGATAATATAGCAGAAATGGCAGACGTCCACGTACTGCTCTTTATGTTCTACGCCGTGTTCTTCGGCCAGCAGGGCAGGACCACCTTTGGCAATGGGTCCGGCGACGGGGTGTGAATCGCAGTCGTAATTATTAACTAGCTCTGACAGCGGGGTCTGCCACATGTTGCCCATGCTTATTCCCTGGCACAGATGAACGTTGCCATACGGGTCGAGGTGTACTCTCCTGGGATTTCTCAGGTCTTCGTAGGGACATTCCGTGAAATTACGCCAGGACTTTGTGGGCAGACCTTCTAGTAGTTTATCAACAGCCCTGCCTTTGAACATGGTGCTGCCGCCAATGACAGGCTCCCCTTTCGGTTGCTCGCTGTCCTCACTTATCTCGACGCTTGGTCTACCGATGGAAATCACACCGGTGGGTATGCCCATTTTTTCAGCCGCTGCTCTGGCATGTCTGGTCGGGCTTTTCATTACATCCTCGGAGTGAAAGGTATCCTCACTCAGGCTAAGGTCGGCAATCCCCAGCTCATGCAATGGCTTGAGCCAGAGCTCAGCATCCTCCTCGGTTGTTGCCCAGTAGGCATTGGTCACTATGCCGGCCTCGAATCCCTTTTCCCGGGCAAGCCTGATACCCTCAACCATCAGTGGATAGTACAGAAATGCCTCGCCACCTTCGAAATACACCCGCTTGACCGTGCCAATCTTGACCAGCTCTTCGAATACGGCTTTGAGTTGTCCGATAGTAAAGGTCCCCGGCGACTGCGGACTGCTGTAGACGAAGCAGTGTTCGCATTCGTAGTTGCATGTATAGGTGAGAAGAAAATGGGCTCCGGTCAGCATGATACCCCTCCTTATCCGTCTGAGAGCAAATGGCTCAAGAGTATTCTAAAAGCAATGGCCAGTAATATTATAGCCCCCAAAACCTCGGCTCGCTTGCCCATCAGCTTGCTTACCCTTTTGCCCAGCATGAAGCCGAGCGCGGTAACTGCAAAAGAGACTCCGCCGACAGTCGGGCTGGCCATTGCCATGTTCACTTCTAAAAATGCGAAGGAAAGTCCAACGGCGAGGGCGTCAATACTGGTGGCAACAGATGACGTAAGCAGCAGCAGTCCTCTGGTGATATCGACCTCCCTGTTCTCACGCTTTGGATGGAACGCCTCCCAGAGCATTCTGCCACTGATGAATGCCAGCAGGGCAAAGGCCACCCAGTGGTCATAGTCCGCGATGAAATCGACGATGGTCCTGCCGGCTAGCCATCCCAGTACCAGCATCGAAGCCTGGAATAAACCGAACGACAAAGAAAGTCGGAATATCCGTGCGAAGGTGTGCTCAGTTAGGGTAATACCGGCGCTCAGGGCAACGGCAAAGCAGTCCGCCGACAACCCGATGGCAATGAGGAAAATCGAGAGGAAGTCACCATTATTCACTACCTTAGTATGCCATATCGGGCCGAAGTCTCAAAATCGACAATGAATATTGTGTAATTACTTCGATAGTGAAAGGGCTCTTTCAAGGTACTTTTTTGTCCATGGACAGACCACGATGCATTTCCCGCAGATTGAGTTGTCTACCCCGATGTTCGCTCTTGCCAGTTTACGTGCTGCCAGCTGACAGGCAAATGCATCAAAGAAAGAATCACGGTGCAGGGCAATTTCCCAGTTCTGGCCGGACGACGCCTGACCCGGACAGGCGTCGACGCAGGCAGTGCAGTCGCCGCACAGGGAGGTATTTACCGGCTGGCCGGTGGCGATTGCAGCATCGGTCAGGACTGTGGTGATTCTGACGGCCGAACCGTATTCCCTGGTGACAAGCAGGGCGCACTTACCAATCCAGCCCAGTCCTGCCCGGGTGGCAGTAGTCTTGTGCGGCAGCGGTGTCGACAGAGTCTCGGCATCGATAAAGCTCTCCGTAGCCGGTAGCCATTCTGCCCTTTCACCGTGCTCTGTCAGGTATCGGGCGACCAGATGTCCCAGCTTATCCAGTAACGAGTTAGCCCGGTTGTATTCTTCGTAGTATGCAGGAGTAGGCCCGTCCTGAATCCCATTTATGACCTGGGGATTAAGCGCCACCGCGATTGATATACCGGTAGCGCAGTTCGCCCTGTTACTAGGCGGTGTATCCCGCAGGTCGGCATATCCGACCATGCTGGCCCCGTTTGCTTCTAGTAGTGGCCTGAGTTCATCCGCATAGTTTATACTGTCACCCATGTCGCTCCTCGTATTCGGAAGCCTATTGCGCCAGGTAACCTTTTGCCTTCAGGAGTTCTGCAATCAGTATCGAGCCGCCGGCAGCTCCCCTGACGGTATTGTGATGCAGGCCGACAAACCTGTAGTCGAAGACATTGCACGGTCTCAACCTGCCCACTGAGACGGCCATACCTTTGTCAACATCCCGGTCTTGTCGCGGCTGGGGTCGGTCAATCTCGGGTCGGTATATCAATGGCTGTACTGGTGCCGAGGGCAACTCCAGTTCCTGCGGGGCTGCTCTGAAGCCTTCCCAGATTTTGATTACCTCCTCAATCTCCGGCTTTTTGTCCGAGAAGTGGAGGCTGACACAGGCTATGTGTCCGTCGATGACCGGGACGCGGTTACAGTGGGCGGATATTTTGATGCTCTCATCCGGCACGAACCTGCCGTCACGTATCTTGCCCAGAATCTTCGCCGGTTCAACCTCGGATTTTTCCTCTTCTCCGGAAATATACGGGACTATATTGTCAATCATGTCCATGGCTGATGGCCCGGGATAACCGGCACCGGATAGCGCCTGCAGGGTGGACACGACCATTTTATCGACCGGGTAGCCGGCTTTGAGCAGGGCATAAAGGGGAAGCATGTAGCTCTGGATGCTGCAGTTCGGCTTGACGGCAATCAGGCCTTTGTCCCAGCCGTATCTCTTCCGCTGCTCGGGGATGATTTCAATATGCGCGGCATTTATCTCCGGAATCAGCATTGGGACGTTATCGGTGTGCCTGTGCGCCGAGTTGTTTGAGACAACGGCAAAACCTTTGCTGGCATACTCGGATTCCAGGGCTGCCACTGCCTGCTTCTCCATGTCAACCGCCGAGAATATCAGGGTACATTTCCCAATTGCGTCCTCGACATTGCTCGCGTCCCTGACTTCTATATTCCGTATTGGTTCCGGTATCTCAACGGCCATCTGCCAGCGTCCGGCCACGGCATCACTGTATTTCTTGCCTGCCGACCTCGGTGATGCCGCCAGGTAAACAACCTCGAACCACGGGTGATTGTTGAGCAGCCTGATATAATTCTGTCCCACCATACCGGTGGCGCCGATAACTCCGACTCTCAATTTTCCGTTCATGCTTCCTCCTTTTCGTCAATAGTGTCTGGGGTAACAAAAAACCCGGGACGTACGTTCCCGGGCTTGCTGTGCTTGTTCGTCAGTCTGAGAGATTACGTTCGTATTTCTCCTGAACTGGAGACACACCAAGCCCTCCGGAGTCGCTTAGTCCGGCGTGACATCGTTAAATTAGTCGTTATGTTCCAGTTCAGCACCATATCTCCTCTGAAGGACTTACTTCAAAGCTCACGCTATGTAGTAATTCTATAATACTTGCCTTGTGCTGTCAATCACTATCACCATTTATAGGAATGAGATGACGAGCGAAGCGATAGACTATCTTGTCCACGAAGGCAATTTTACCCCTCGACGCTAAGCAGGTTGGCCTGCTGAAAGCAGGTCTACAGGCCTGTCTGCGCAGATGGCAAACGCGATATTTAACTCGCATCAGGTCAGGCATTGTAAACGATTTCAACTGCCGCTTTGAATGTTAGTGTATATATAGAAAGGGTGATGGTAAGAAATACAAAAGGAGGTGAAATCAATGGAGACCACACTAACAATCCTCATGGCACTGGGAATCTACGTAGTAGCCCCCCTGCTGATTGCAGCCATCGTCTGCGGTGTTACTATCTGGAAGGCCGAGAGGGCCAAAGCCCGCGAGGGAACCAGAGTTCGGGGAGTTGTCCATCAGGTAGCCAAAACGTAATACCGATGACGAGACAAGCGATTAGCAAACAGAAGTGTTACTGGTCACCACAGAGATGAAAAGTCAAAAAGGTGGCCAGTAATACTTTTATACTCGGTAACCCCTATATCCAGGATGCAGACAACGATACATGGATTTCAGCAATGTCATATGACAGTTAGATAATACATAAATCAGTCGCGTAGATTTCTCCATCACACATAATTCTCCCCTTTCAGTGTCCGGTATAAAATGTCTCAGCTCTAATATTCAGTTAGGGCTACCGTAATGAAATTTCCAACCGAAGGTGCTATTATGACAGTGGTTTGTCAGCGACCCGAATCAAATACACGGGATAAGTTCAATTACTCAATAAGTAAGGAGGCGAAATGAGGACAAAGGAGCAGTATATTCAGGGGCTGTCCAAGATGAGGCGTAATATCTACCTCGACGGCGAGCTAATCGACCGTACAGATGAACGCCAGATGGACTGCCTCAACACCATCGG
>SMTZ1_10015256_pt1 | contig 11233 bp, 7 predicted proteins | sample DeeMarSWOR136_30_FD_25667 | JGI IMG/M metagenome (IMG submission 25667)
ACAGCACAAGATTACGACCTATGGTTGAGATTTGTGGAGAAATTCAAGGTCGCAAATCTATCAGATCCTCTCTACAAATACCGTCTTAACTATCATTCACTTTCCTTCAAAAAAATTGTTTATCAAAGGAGAATGGCAATATTTGCAAGAGAGTTGGCTCGTGCAAGAAAAAAAGGGATTAAAGAGAAGCAGATCATCAATGTATTGGAGAGTTACTTGAAATTACCCTTGAGCGTGAATGAGAAGAGAGAAATAATTCAAATTTACAACCCATGGGGCCGATTGTTATTGAGGCATAATAAGAAAAACCAAGCCTTTTTATTGATGAATGAGATTTTTGAATATCATCCCTCTAGCCTCTTTAAATTACTTTTTAGAATCACAAAAACGTTAAAGTCAGCATTCTTCCTTGAGGTGCTTATAAGAATGTGGTTCTTCCTTGAGAAGCTTAGAGGATTAAGAAAAAAGTCACAATATTTTAAATACACTACTGTCCCTCTACTCCCGCTAGATTTTTCTTATTAGCATCTGTCAGTTTTAATTTACTTTCCAAATTATCTGAAAAATTGCTTTAGTCTTACTATCGCTCTAAACGAGAGATATGCGGCGGCATTCACTAGAAGAAAGATCGCTGCAAGCGCTATTCCGAAAAAGAGGCCCGGGATCGCACTATTTATAAGCGTATAGGGGTTCATCTCACCAAGGCGCATTAATCCTCTGGCTAACAACGGAATCATAATTATATACACAGGCGTGCGTATCCTTCTTGAGAGTTTTCTGGTTATCGTCAATGGAACCACAGACGCGAAGAAGAGCATTATACCACGTGAGTAATTCCCTAATTCTAAGAAATCAGAGAATGTAAGAAGAAACAGTGATATGTCTGCAGCCAATATTCGAGGGGCTCCGGAAACGGGGCCAATGCCCGATGTAACAAAAACCACTGCCAATCCTATAATGAATGGACCAAAATAGGGGGATACCGCAAGTACACTTAGCCCTCCTAATAGGCACACAAAAAGTGTGAAATCGAGTTTTATGATATTATTGTTGTGATTAATTAGGATTATTGTAACTATTCCTAAGGCGCTGAATGCAGCACGCAAAAGATTGCCTCCTCCGAAAGAAGGAAACGGTGGAGGAAGACTTGGAAGGTATCCAACCAAAGTCATTGGATATCCGTCAACAACTCCTGATGCACCATGGACTGAAGGAAGGACAGTTAATAACTTGCCTACAGTAAACAGAGAAATCATACTAAAAGAAAATACCGCGAATGTTGATATAATCGCTTGTAAAAACACCTCAGTTATTGATTTTGTATATGGAGGTGTCGCTGCTGCAGTTACTACCATTCCAGCAGCATAGAAATGTAAAAGGGATAGAAATGCAATAATGGAGCAGGTTTCTATAAATAGTTCAGAAGATGGTGTATATAAACGATGAAGCGCTTGTCTCTGTTTGTACATATTTCCAACCTGTCCATCTAAACTTCTCAATGGAATTATCCTTAGATTGTCGCCTCTGCCAGCTTTGAATTCTTCAAGTATCGCTGATGCAAGTGGAGTGTCTTGGTGTTCCAGTAATATTATTAATCTTACACCTGATTCAGAAGATACAATAATATCATCAACGATAAATTGCGCTGGATTTGGATAATATCCTACGATGAACATATCAATTTGTTTCACATCTCGTAATTGATTTAATCGTTTTTGAACTGACCAATAGTGAAATATCTTCGCATTTGGATAATCATCGTGAATATCTTCGGAGATTTGGTCAAAATTGTCTGCAATGACAACAATTGTTGCATCTGGATTGGGTCCTACTGATATTGATAATGAAACCATTAACATAGTTGTAAGTATATAGAACGCAATAGCAAAGCGCATAGGCTGAATCTGACGAATCATGTAATTGCATTTTTTATAAATGCCTGATCGGGTGATTTTCCTTATACTTCGTTGGAAATATCTTTGTGTAGTTGATATAAACATAAATGGGATAATCAAGAAGGCTGGAAATGAGAGGAGTGTCGAATAAATCTTCAATCTCACGGGTTGATAGGCAATATGTAGATAAAGCCTATTGTTCACTCTCACGGTAAGTTCGCGTTCAGTATATCTGATAGTAGAATCTTCCCTTACTCCCCAGGGAAATCCATACAAAAATTCGGCATCAACTGGCAGTATAAACGACATGTAGTATTGGACATCATAGGAAAGATTGTTAATTCTAATAAATTCAATCGTTGATTCTGCATAGTAGATTTTCATATAATTCCGATACATTATCGAAAGTAAGTTTTGTTCTTCGTATTCTACAGAGATTTTGGCATAGTCTGTCGTTCTCGGGATATTAAATTCAATCACGTTATGACCCCAAACGTCTTGACTATACTTATACGAAATGAATGATGGATTTCGAATTGCTTTTACTTCTCCAAAGTAGGGAACTGAGAGAACAGGGTTTGTTTCAGGATATTTTATAATGTATATTTCTGCATCAATTACAATAGAGGACGATGGTTCGCCATATACTGCAAACTGATCGCTCAGATAAAACGTCTGAGTTATAATTGCAGTATTTTGCGTAATATTTGGCACTTGGTTTTTTGAATCTGCGGAGACAAGCGTTGAATTATTAACGTGAGAATTAGAAGTCGCGCTGCTATATGACGACAAAACGAATAATGTAGAAATTATAATGACCAATAATATGAGAATTCGACGTTGTTTCATTCTAACGCCAATTAACTTACTGTCAATTTTTTTTAAGTCTTCTGATTATTACTTTAATTCCAAATAAATCTTTTCAAGTTGTGCTGCTAATTCTTCGTATGTATATTGTCTTGCTTTCTTTCTTCCTGCGTTACCAAGTGCTCTACTTAGTTCTGGGGTAAGAAGAATTTGTTTTATTTTAGAAGCTAATTCCTCATAGTCTCCGTATTTTACTAGAAATCCTTCTTTTTTGTCAGTCACTACATTTGGAATGCTTCCAGCATTTGTAGCAACAATAGGCTTTCCTTGAGCCATCGCTTCAACTAAAACTTGACCAAATCCTTCGTATCCACTAGGTAAAACAAAAACAAAAAACATCACACGAAGCATAAGCCTGCATTTTTTCCTTAATATTATAGATCGGATCAAGGATATGAACATAATCTTCTACATGAAGTTTTCTCCTCAGATTTTCAAGAATTTTTTTATAGTTAACTTGGTCTGGTCCTATAATAACGAATTTTGCATCTGGTATATCCTTAATAATATTTGGAACTGCTTTTATTAGCACTTGTGGACCTTTCATTGGATGAAGCCTGCCTAAGTATAGTATAATAGGTCCATCAATTCCAAATCTCTTCTTGAAAATATCGCCATTATATTCTTCAAGACTTTCTGATCGTATCCCTGAGGGTGTAATCCTTATTTGATCCTTTTTTGCACCCATTTTAAGAATTGGATCTATTAAAAGACTGGTTCGAATTAAAAGTCTGTTATAACGCCTTAAAACCAATCGAGAAAAGTATTTATCAAAAAACGCTAATGGGATATATTTGACTGGGCGTCGTGGCACGAGATGATGAATATCGTAAATCATTAGGACTGTTTTTATGTCTTTTAATACCCTTAATAAGGGTACAAGCATCGCATGCATCGTTATATAGTCATATACATGGATTACATCGAATTTCTCTCTTAAAATTCGAAATAGCAATGTTGGCCAAAATTTTAGCCGATAACTAATATCAAATAGGATTGGCAGCCGATGAATGTGTATTCCTTCGAAAACTTCTTCCGAAGGCCCTAATGATTTCCCATCTTTAGCATTTACTGTAAAAATGTGGACCTCATGACCTCTTTTGACTAACTCTTTCGATATGTTACGTATATACCACTCTATGCCGCCTATCATTGCAGGATAAAAATATACGCTCACTTGCGCGATTTTCATTTTCTGTGAAACCCTCATTAAATAAATTATAGATTTAGTGGTATTGATGATGATGAACTATTTATCTTCTTAAGTGAAACTGGTTACTCAATATTGATTATAATTATGTCTCGTAGTGGGATGATCCATTGAATATCACGACATCTGAGTCTACTATTTCGCCTGTAAATGTTTCTCTGATATTATCATTCTATAACGATGAACAGTATGTTAAAGAATGTCTTCAATCTCTAATGATGCAAGACCTGAGTTCATTTGAAGTTATTTGTTTATTTGACAAGGGAAGCACTGATCGAACCTATGAAGAGTTAATGAAATTTGAATATGAACCTAGAATAATAATCTCTGAAATAGATCATGTTGATAGATCTACAGCAAGAAACATAGGGTTTTCGAGGTCCAAGGGCAATATAGTAGTATTCTGTGAAACAGACGCGATTTATCGACCAGATTTTCTCTCCATGATATATCAGACGATTAGTAAGGGTTACGATATGGTTCATCCGATTGGAGATGGTCTCAATGTAGCTAATAAGCTGACTAATATTCTAGAAGCTGAGATTTGGGCAAGAAATAGAAAAATGAAAAAAGGCACGATTAAGCCTCAATCTGCGTGGGCATTTAAAAGGCATATACTTGAGGAAACGGGTGGGTTTAAACAAAACGTAGAAATAGCTGAAGATAGAGAATTATGGGCTCGTGCATCTAAACTTGGTTATAAAACTGTTATCACACCTCATGAAGTTTGGAGTCATCGTCTGACAGAATCTTGGATACAGTTCTTAAAACGTTCATTCAGGCATGGTAAGGGGCGACAGGTATTCATAGATACTTATGGATTATCAAAAAGAGACAAGATACAAATCTTTTTTACACTTTTTGGCACACTTGCTATTCCTTGCTTGATTTGGCTGCTTCAACGCTTTTTTGTATCACTAATCATTGGATTCACATTGGCATTTGTATTAATCTATTTTCTAATGACAATAAGAGCAAAATATCTTTTTAAAAACAAATTAGAATGGAGAGTTCTTGTTTTGTATCCCCTTTTACAGTTAATTCGTAACATTTTTTTTAGTTATGGCTTATTAATTTCCGTCATATCATTATACTTAACTCGTTTTTGGAGAACTATGAGAAAGGTTAATTAGTAAATTTACTATCCTCTAACAATTTGAGGGGTCTTTCTTGCGAGGTAATGATAAAATAGTTTGTCGACTGGTCAGATCCTTTCCACAAAAAAGACGAATGACTTTTGGGTTAGAACCGGTTTTTTATTTTATTTCTAAAGAGCAGGTCAAACTAGGGGCTGAAGTTCACGTAATCGCTGCAATAGATAAACACACTCCTCAATTAGAATCTCCTGATGGCATTATTGTACATAGAGTAAGAAATCCGTATAATTTCTATGCAATTAAAAAACTAAAGGAATTAGATAGAGCAAGGAGCATTGATGTAGTTCACACTCATGCCACAGCGAGCCTTCTATACAGCCTAACAAGACGTTTTACTACTGTAAAGAAACCATTATTTAACCATATTCACACCACCACACTTGGAGGGATGGCACAGAATATTGCCTCTCCTGTACAGTATTCATTTTCTGCTGCAATAAGGACAAATTTTTGGAATAATGTATCTCTTTTAAGACAAAAAGCCATGTGGAAGCGAGCCGATATTTTAATTGCAGTCAGTAAAGCAGTAAAAGGCGAATTAATAAAATACTATGGAATTCCAAGCCAAAAAATCCGTGTTGTTCATAATGGGGTAGATATAGAGCTATTTAAGAAAACACAAGAAGGCTTAGAACTAAAGGGGCAACTTGGTTTAAGTGAAAAACGAGTAGTACTATTTGTTGGACATTTTGGTCTAAGAAAGGGTCTTCCTTACTTACTAAGAGCGATACCAAAGGTTTCCAAACGTTTTCCAAATGTATTTTTTCTCGCAGTTGGGGGAACACCAAAATGGCTACGAACTGATGTATATTGGAATATACTCAGAGAAAATATCAAAAGTCTTAAGATTACTCCTTTTGTAGGATTGATGGATAAGATTCCAAATCAAGAATTACCGAAATATTATTCGATGGCAGATGTTTTTGTGCTTCCAACTCTCTATGATCCTTGTCCGAAAGTCATTCTTGAAGCAATGGCATGCGCAACCCCTATAATTGCATCAAAAGTTTCAGGAATTCCTGAATTAATCAAAGATGGACATGAAGGAATTCTTATTCCCTCAAAAAACTCAAATCTACTTGCAGACAAGATAATAGATATTTTAGAGAATCAAGATAATGCCAAATTGATGGGGAAAAATGCAAGGTCACGAGTTGAAAACGATTTCACATGGAATTTATGTGCAAAAAAAATATTACAACTCTACAATAATGAATTAGAAGGTGCCTAATTGAGCAGAAACGTATCATCATTGATTTCTGTCATTATTATCACATATAACCGTTGTAGAGAATTAGAGCGCTGTTTGAATTCGTTAATGGCTCAAAAAAATTCAAATTTTGAAATTATTGTAGTTGATGGTGGTTCAACGGATTGCACTATTGATCTAATTAAGCAGTATCCCATTAAATTCGTTAGAGAATCAAAGAGATCTGGAATTTCAGCAGCACGTAACCTAGGGATTTCTAATAGTGAGGGTGATATAGTTGTTTTTCTTGATGATGATGCAATAGCTGAAAAGGACTGGTTAGAAAGCCTTGTTAAACCCTTTGAAGATGAAGGAATTGCTGGAGCAAGCGGAAAAGTAATCCCCATCACAAATACTTTGTTCAATCGTGAATTTGCTCCTGATTACGATCAGGGTCCAGATATTAAAGAGACAAAATATTTTATTGGATGTAACATGGCTTTCAGAAAATCTGCTATAATTGAGGTTGGTCTTTTTGATACTAAAATAAAATATGGTCATGACGAAAACGAACTTTGTTCGAGACTTTTGAATGCCGGTTATCGTCTAATCTTCACTCCTTATGCAGTGGCGCATCACGACTACGTTCCATCGTTCTCTGCGCTTATGAAGAAGAAATTCAAGATGGGAAAAAGTCGGGCATATTTGGAAAAAAAGTCGGGCAATCATTTAGACAGTAAAAAAAGGATAATCTATTTCATTCTAATTCCTGTTGTAATAGTGGTTCTCTCTCTGGGTGCCGTCTCATTTTTTTTCAGCATGGTTAAGCTTTACTTTTGGAGTTCATTATTTTTTACAGTTGGTTATTTTGTCTTACTTACAGCTGTGATTAAATATAGAACAAAAAAATCAATGATTGGTGCTTTTTTGACCATATTTACAGAACTTGCAAGAGAACTCGGGAAGATTTATGGCAGGTTATTCCCTAACAAATTAAACTAAAGAAGGCAAGATTATGAGCTTTGTGTCAATTGTGCTTCCTACAAGAAACGAGGAAAAGAATATTGAGACCTGCCTAAAAAGTATCCTTAACTTAGATTTTCCAAAAGAACGGTATGAAATTCTCGTTATTGATGGAAAGTCCACTGATAGAACAGTTGAAATTGCATCGAAATATCCTGTCCGTATTATCGAAAATCCAAAATATAAGATAGGACCTGCACATAATATAGGCGCTAAGGAAGCTAAAGGCGATATTATAGTTTTTACAGATGCAGATGTAAGGGTAGATGTCCATTGGCTAACGTTTTTATTAGAGCATTTCAATAATCCAGACGTTGGATGCGTAATTGGTGGACAAACTTGTATTTTTGGAGACCAATTTATCTCACAGATAAGAGCTGCTTTTCATGACTATTATGACGCAAAGGTGTCCAACACGCTTAATAGAGATCCACACAAAGTAACTTGGAGAAGTATGTCTACCTTTGGGACGGCATTTCGAAAGGATGCCCTTATCAAAATAGGGGGATTTGATGAAAGTATTGATTACCCAGACAAGGATATCGGCTATAGACTCTCACAAGACTATCAAATAATTAAGGATAGGAGAGCGATAATTAGTCATCATCTCAATAAGCCTTTCAAAAAATTCTGCAAACAAATTTATCGAGCAAGTATCACAGAAGGAACATTATATCGACGATACGGAGTTTTTCTTAATAAGAAATCAATTATTCTATCGTTACTGGTTTTAATTTTGCTGTTTGGCTATTTATTGTCCCCACTCATCTTATTTGTATCTATAATGCCCTTTATAGGGGTTCTCGGACTGTTAATTTTGCCTATTATTGGATTAATAGCTTATTACTTTATTAAGGGCCTAAAAATTAAAATACAGAAGAGAATTGGTATGAAAGGACTAATTGTTCTACCATTTATTTCGATACTATTTATTATATTGAAAAGTTTTGGAATTATGAGAGGTCTGTTAAAACTTGATGTAAAGGGAATATTTCCGTTAAAAGACATTGAAATAGAAAATTAAGTTCTCTAATCATAGTTTATTTGATAAAGCAGGTAGTTCCAGCCTTCCATACTATTGGAAATATTCAATACTAATTCAAATTGATAGAATTTAATCAAATATTCCATTAACCTTGGAGTAGATTTTGGTTCATCTATCAATAAGAACACATTTCTTTTTTGCTCTAAAAACCAATTGATTATTTGTTTTAGTTCTTCTTCCTTTCCTTCTATACTTTGATACCACTGAGGGTGATATGTAATATATATAGTGTATCTTTCAGCATAAATTCGTAATGGAGTTGTCAGTGCACCACAAAGGATCGCTGAATCTTCTTGCGTTGCGTTTCTTATTTGATAGACGGCATCAAGTTTACTCTCTGTGAGCCACGAATTGCTGGCATTGAGCCATTCTCGATTCGGTAGTAATGGATGGTATCGTACTGTGATCGATAACAAACATAGTATCAAAATTAGTGTTATTATCCCCTTAGTTATGTTTTTTTCATATGGGATCTCTTTTATGAATCGATAAATTTCCTGTAAGCCTTTTCCTGAGAGAATTGCTAAAATAGGAAAAGCTGGGAGCATGAATCGTCCCACAGTGTATATATAGAAGGCGTAAGGTGCAAAGGCTGCGATAATGAACCCTAGAAGAAATAATGCTCTCTTCTGGTTTTTTTTGAAAAACACATAGAACCCAATAAAAGCTAATGGGATAAACACTCCAAAATTCCATACGATCTCTTGTGTATACATGATAATCTGTTGGACTAATCTCTGTAGAGTAAACTCATAATATATCGAAAGAATCCAACTTTGACTTTTTAGAGGCGTACCAAAAAGTAAATTGTTGTATATAAGTGCAGGGCTCGCTACAGTGACTATAGCTACAAAATAAATATATAGTCTAGCATCAGTGATAATTTGCGGTTTTTCCACAAGCAGCAATAATATTACGGGAATTATTATAAGGATGTTTGTTGGACGCGTCAAAATAGCATATCCAAAACTAGCGCCAGAAATAAGGAAAAAACGTATACCATTCTTCTTCTTTTGTTTTAGAAGACAAAAAATTGACAAGATTATACAAAATTCAGAAATTATATCACTCAAAGTAAAGCCACAAAGAATTAGATGCATAGGATTAAAGGCTAGAGCCGAGACAGAGATTGCCGCTATCTGACTTCGCTTCATTTCATTTTTAAAAATCTCTTGTGCAAAAAAGTAAGTTACAAGATTAGTCAAAAATCCAAAAATAACGTTTACATAAAGTGCTGCATTTTTTCCAAATAATAAGATACTTAATGCAAAAACAAGTGGTGCCCCAATGGATTTGTCGGCATATACCTTTCCTGTTGTTCTATCATATACGTAAGTATTCGGAATCGTTAAGAAGTTTAGATCTGACTTTCCATTTAATAATTCATTCATTAAAGGTATGAGCGGATCCTCATAATAAAATGATGAAAGTGCTGGATTTTCTGAAAATCGTAATGCCATAAAGTATAATGTTGCGGCATCTGCCCCGCTTACACCAGCTGGAACTATTAAAATATACTCTAAAGCGCTAGTCAGTAGTATTATTATAACAAAAAGCATGGGTAGCTTTGATTCTATCTTCTCTTTTTCAAAAAATACGCCACTAAGTTGAATATTACAAAATAGCGTCCATAAGATGATCAAGAAGAGAATAGACAATGTTGTACGAATGAAACTGCCTAAAAGTAGATAGAAGATTATTGAAAGTGGTAGTAATATAACAGGTAAAGATGCAAAGATAAATATCAGAAATCTGTGCGAAACTATTTGTATCCTACTTTTTTGAGCAATAATCCATGTTACAATAGCGAAGCCGAAAGAAATCATTGTTGGGATCAATGATAGAAGTCCAAATATATTAACAAGGTGAATCTCTGCTACAAAGAGATAAAAAAACAGATAGGTTAATATTATTGCGCCAATTTCTAATACGGCGATTTTTGCAAACTCACCTGATTTTTCTTCTTTTAATGAGTCATATGATTTCTTATCAAGCAAGAAAACGCCAATTATGGTGTCTATTAGACCCATTCGTCTTACACCGTTAATTCGCTGTAATAATAATACCGTAGTTTGTGTTAGTCTTCTAAAAACTACATGATTTGGGAATATACTTTTTCATAAGCGCTGGCTATTACTTCCCAATCGTATTCTTCCTCAATTCTATGTCTTGCATTAGATCCTAATTTTGCATTAGATCCTAATTCTTCAGCCAAATTATGATTGGTGAGTAACGTAATCATTCGTGCCGCTAATTGCCTAATGTCCCCAGGTTGAACTAAATATCCTGTTCTTTCATCAATTATTAAGTCCTTTGGCCCTCCTATATTAGTAGCTATTGCTGGTTTTCCACATGCCAAGGCTTCTACCAATGCCCGACCAAAAGGTTCTCTCAGACTCGGAAGGACGAATATATCGCAGCTGCTATAAACGGTGATCATTTTGTTATTTGGAATTGGGTCAGTATGAAATCTTATGGAATCTTCAATCCCCAAATGACTTGCTAAGTTTTTTAAAGGTAGATATAGCGATCCTTTTCCTAAAATTACCAGTTTTGCAGAGGGTACCTTCTTTGTTACATACTTCATTGCCTTTATCAAATTTGGTAATCCTTTATTTGGATGTAGCCGAGCAACTGTCAAAATAAGTGGTGAATTGTCATACCCTAAAGTTTGCTTGAATGTGGTATCATCTTTTGGATAAAACTCTTTAATATCAACACCCGCTGGTATCACTTTAATTTTTTCAGCCAATGCTTTATTTGTTACTAAGAATTCTTTGGCAGCTGTAGATCTAGCAACTATAGCATCAGCACTCTTCTGAACTATTTTGCATATACTTTTTTCGT
>SMTZ1_10020853_pt1 | contig 11233 bp, 8 predicted proteins | sample DeeMarSWOR136_30_FD_25667 | JGI IMG/M metagenome (IMG submission 25667)
CCAAAGCGCCAAACAGTGCTCATGTAGTTTGGGCAAAAGAGGTGGCTTTCGGAGGCGTCGTCGGAGGCGAATTTGGATCTACAAGCTACTACTCAGGGCTATCCTATGAAGTGAAATTGTATGACAAAATAATCATGAACGGAAGGCTCTATTACGAATCACCTGACCCACCTCTATATGGACTCTATTGCGTAGATCTCCGCACCGGAGAAACAATATGGTACAAAGATCATAACATAGAAGGACTGTTAGTTGGTCAAATATATGATTATGAGTCACCAAACCAACACGGAGCCATTCCATACCTATGGGATGTAGGCAGCACATACAGAATGTATGACGCTTTCACAGGAAACCTGATATTAACCATGGAGAACGGAACCTCCACTTCAAGGGAAGGATTTGCATTTTCTGAAAAAGGAGATCTCTTGCTTTACATTCTCAACGGAAGAAACAATTGGCTAGCTATGTGGAACTCAAGCAAAGCTATCCCAACGGCAGCACCGTCTGGGACCAGCTTTTGGCAGTGGAGACCAGACAGATTTAGAGATACTCCACTCGACTGGCGCGATGGAATAGAATGGAACGTAACAGTACCTGACGTGCCTGGATCACAAAGTATCCTTAACATTGGTGGTGGTGTAATAACCGCGACTGTAACCATACCAAGGGCAAATCCAGAAGACCCCCAAGATACCTATATACACATAGGTTACAGCATAAAAGAAGGCGAAGAAGGAAAACAGCTTTGGGTATATAACAGAACAATTCCTGCCGGAACCACAGTCTATCCTTATCCAAACTGGCAAGCAGAGGGAGTCTACACAATATGGGTTCAAGATGCATTACAAACAATTGCCTACGATATTTACACAGGAGAACAATTATGGATAACTGAGCCCTACGAAAATCCGTGGAGCATGTATCAAACAGGACGAGTTATCGCATACGGCAAATTTTACCAATCGGGCTACGACGGCTGTATCCACGCACACGACCTAGAAACAGGAGAAGAATTGTGGACATACTATACTGGAAATGCAGGATTTGAAACTCCTTATGGTCATTGGCCAATATATGGTGGCCTCGTTGTTGCTGATGGAAAAATCTACGCAGCTACAGGTGAGCACTCTCCTACTACACCTTTATGGAAAGGGGAAGCATTTCACTGCCTAGACGCAGAGACAGGAGAGGAAATATGGAACATTTCGGGATGGTTCCATCACTCATGCATCGCCGATGGCTACCTAATTACAGTCAATGTAGCTGACAATCGTCTATACTGCTTCGGTAAGGGCCAAACCACTACTACAGTCTCAGGACCAGAGGATGTTCAGCCACTTGGAACTCCCGTACTGATTAAAGGCACAGTCATGGATCAATCTTCCGGAGCAAAGGATACTCCTGCCATAGCTGATGAATACATGCGCGAGTGGATGGAATACCTGTATATGCAGAAACCAATACCCAAAGACGCAACCGGAGTAAAAGTGAAATTAACTGCTATTGACCCCAACGGCAACTTCCAAGACATCGGCGAAGCAACAACGGATTTGAATGGTAATTTCGGTAAAATGTGGACTCCGCCAGTTCCAGGCGAATACCATATCACTGCTACTTTTGAGGGATCCGAATCCTACTGGTCATCAGGTGCAACAACCTACATGGGCGTAACAGAAGCTCCGTCACCGGCAGTGCCAATAGAGCCTGAGCCGACTGAACCTATACCAATAGAGCCCACCCCCACAGAACCTACACCAACTGAACCCACACCAACTGAACCAGAACCAGCCGAGACTGAACCTACAGAGCCTGCAGCAGTAGAACCTACGGAGGCACCACTATTCAGCACTACAGACTTAGCCATAATAGCAGCCGTTGTTGTAGCGGTTGTACTCGGCATAGCAGCCTATTGGACACTAAGAAAACGCAAATAAACCACTCAAATTCCCTCCCTCTTTTTTGGGGAGTAAAAGCATCGATAAGAGAGGGGCTGAGAAGGCTCCAGCATGAGGCAGAACGAAAGCGATAGCGGATAGGTTAGGAGGTTTTCGATTTGTTTTTCCTCCTCAAATACAGCCTGTGCAGGAGCCTCAGCAAATCCTTTCTTTCTTAATGTCCTTTGTTTTCATGCTTAATTATCTTTGTTATATCCCAATCCTGAAAGCAACAGTTCCAGATCCAAATCCAGAGTTCCATCCATTATTTTCCGATAAACCATAATCTTTACACTCCACAATATTCAAATTTGATGTTAACAGGATCAACAGCGAGCTTTCTTCCACAACATGGACATTTCCCGTCAGATTTTCTTCTTACACGATAGAGATTAATCATGTCTCTTCCGTCACAGAGTATTTATCCGCAACCATGACAGACCACGCTGAAACCCAACCTATAACACCATATGGAGATAAGGAAATGAGAATATACTGCCTATTTCATAAACTAACTTCTTCTCATGCTTTACCTTTTCATGAAACCTAAATTCAATGAAATAATAGATTATAATACAAAAGTATCCACAATCATATATGTGTGCACGTCAGCCTCCATACCAAAACGAGTAACTTGTAAGGGAGTTATTCTCAGTGGGTGTATTCTTCAAATCTGTCTGGAGACAAAGAGTGTATATCCCTTCTCCGTATAAAGACTGAGCCGTTGAAAGTTTGAATTTTATTTCAAAGTTCTGTCCAGTTTGAGTCCATACTTGAGCGGGTATTGTGATTCCATCGGCTGCTTCCCAGCCTGATGGCAGAGCCATACCCACAAATGTGCCCATGTCATAACCACCTTGAAATGGTGGACTCATTAACTGTTCAACTGTTAGGGGCACTGGGTTATCATAGTAAACAGCAACATGTTTTATGGATAATCCCTGTCTGAGAATTGTCCCCTTCATTGTGACTTCATTATTCGAAACAGTCAATGTATCCCATTTGACATAGTCATTCTCAAAATCTTGGACAAGGTAAAGGTAGTTATCGTTGTATGCGATTCCAATGCTCACTTTGTTATGAAAGGGTGTTAGAATATTATTTTTATGTCCCCAATTACTATCCGCATCATCATAAACCATTTGCCATTGCAGATTTTCTAAAATTTCTTTTGGGTCAATGAAATCAGATCTGTACTTCCAAGCAACATTCTCTGAGACTGAACCTTTACCACCAGCAAGAGTATATCGCATATGTGGTTTGTAACCATTAAGGTCCCAATGACCAGCAAAATTGTTTTCCAGCATATTGTCAGCATGCAACTGTGCAGAATTAACACTGCTTAACGTGACGTTTTCCAATCCGTTTAACTGTCTATCATTGTTAATGAGTATTAAAGCATAATTTACCAATTCTGAACTAGAAGCATTGTTATCGGGGGAAGAACCATTTGAATCAGGTGAAACATCGGGTGTGCTTGGAGTTCCGTCAGGTGTTTCAGTTGCATCAGGTACGTTTGGAGTCTCGTCAGGTGTAGACTCAGGTTCAGTGATGTTGGAAAAAAAAGGTGAATACTGGAAAAAAATAAACTTCAATAGTTTAGAAACTAGACTTTGATATAAGTTACATTAAAGATTAACTAGAGAAATTTCTAGAAAAAGCTAATATTTTTCCAAAAAATATTATTCTACGTTACCTCTACTGACACTGGAGTACTTCAAGACAAAAGACATTCCATACCTCAAAGAATGGCTAGGTCACAAAAACATAACTAGCACACTCATTTATACTCACCTAGTAAACTTTGAATCTGACGAGTACCATACCGCAACATCTAAAAGTCTAAAACGAGATGAAGAACTTCTAAAGGCAGGTTTCGAGTATGTCACCGAAAGAGACGAAATCAAAATCTACAGAAAAAGAAAATGAACTTGAAGTCATAAAATTCGATAAAGAAGCCGGCGAATTTGTGGTTAAAGATCGTCAGAGTGGAAACATTCTACGGATAGTGGATACATTTGCTGAAATGTTTCCCATGTGGGTAGGCAGAATAATGATAACCGCCGCTAACGAGAAATGGGCTCTAACAGCAGCAAGAACCGCAGCTGGCTTTGCATCTTCAATTATCATGTCACCAGCAGAGGCTGCATTAGAGACTCTCGTATCTCCTAAAGAAACCCCAGACGGACGCCCAGGAGCCATAATCCAAATTTATCATAATTCAAGAAGCGACCTCAAACATCAGATGAGCCTGAGAATCGGACAATGCATCATGACATGCCCAACAACAGCAGCCTTCGACGCTCTACCCAAAGCTAAACGCAGAGTGAAGATAGGAAGAAGTTTACGCCTCTTCGGAGACGGCTTCCAAAAGAAAGGCGAAGTTGCGGGAAGAACAGTTTGGCGCATCCCAGTTATGGAGGGCGAATTCATAGTTGAAGACGACTTCGGCATCATGAAGGCTGTTGCCAGCGGAAACATGCTCATCTTAGCAAAGGACTGGAAGGCTGCTCTTAAAGCATCAGAAGATGCGAAAGAAGAAATCAGTAAAAATGTTCGGGGAGTAATTATGCCATTCCCAGGTGGTCTCTGCAGGGCAGGATCTAAGGTGGGATCTCTGAATTACAAGCTTCCAGCAAGCACAAGTCATCAATACTGTCCTACAATCAAGAAATTGGTGCCAGACTCTAAAGTTCCCGACAATGTTGAGAGCGTCTACGAGATAGTGATAAATGGCTTGAACCAAAGAGTTGTAAAAAAGGCTATAAGGGCTGCTGTCAAGGTTCCGGGCGTTGTAAAGATTACGGCTGGAAATTACGGAGGCAAGCTTGGTCCTTACCGAGCCGATCTAAAAGAAGTATTAAATCTGGAGTAGCCCGTTCTTATTTGCGGCTAATCCTGCAATTTTATGTATTCTTTGCCTTTGCCTTCAGGAGAACCTACCAGAACGCGATAATGTTTTCGTTTGGTTCCCTTTTTTGAGACCTGCTCAAGTTTGCCCCTAGCTTTGATGATTTCGCCGTTTTCAGCTATGCTGTCATATAGACTCTCGTAAGAAACTACCTCAGTAACCTCACCTAGCTGGGGACCCTGCAGAACCTCCACTTCTTTGATTTTATAGACAGAAGGAAGAAAAAGTGAGTCAGTGTTGTCGCGAACAATAGCTCGTATGGTTACTTGACCACATGGATGATAGGTTGTTTCGCCGTATTCTTCTGTGACTTCGTTTTCAAGCTTAACCGGATGAATGGAAGCCCACATGTCCTCAAAAACTCCCAGATTCCACTTCCGTTCATAAATCTTCGATGCCTCCGTCGGTGACAGCGGATACTGCTTGGCTTTCTTTATGCACCACTCTTTGAGAGCCTTTCCTTCAAGATATTTCATAGGTATTTCAGAATTGCGATTTTCACTTAATGCCTTGTGTAGAGCCCAACTTTCCTTTACCCCATATATAATTACGTCAAGGTCTGAAAATTTGGGTTGATGAATATCAAGAAGAATGGACCCAGTCACCCCAAAAGACCCCTCGGGAACACCGCTCGTTTCCTCCAAAAACCTTGTGAATCTGACCAGTTTCTGTTGTAAAGCGTCCAGTTGCGAAGCTTGCCTCAGTTTGGACAGTTTGTTTTCTGGCTTGAAGTGTTCCTTTATGTTTTGGTGTGGAACTGCAGTTATGATGATGTTGTCCTTGGGAGAATAGAACAAGTAATGGGGATAGTTAGTCTGTAGATAGTTGAAGGTTTCCAGCAGATTTGGAATCGTGTATTTCTGTAATATTCTGCTAAATTTTTTTTCGCCTCTTCCCCAGATGCCGGATTCTGACGGAATATACTTAATGTAGGAAATGACGCGATCGGGTGGATGTAATGGACCGACTACACAAAAAAAGAAATCTTCATTGGTTTGAAGAAAATCCCGATCCCTGAAGCCTCGCATACTCTCCACAGTCTCTAAAAGGCACTATTATACTTAACCGAGGAGAATTTGGTGTTTTAGATATAAACAAAAAAAGCTAATGCAATAGTTATCGCGTTGTACACTCCATGCATCCAAGCTGAAACAGTAGTATTTCCGTCTGTTTTCTGCCAAACATATCCCAGAAACAGGCTAACAACAGTTACTGGGAGGATAGATCGTGAGGAATTGAGTCCATGTAGGAGTCCAAATAGGATAGAGGCAATCAAAAGACCTGTCGTCTTACCAAACGAGCTTTCAAACCCTCTCTGCACAAAACCTCTGAAAGCTAATTCCTCAGCTGGTCCAACCAAAGCTAGTGAGATCCCAATCAGGGCAATCAGCTGAAACGCGTCTCTGGGCATTATCACATCTACAAGAAGTTCCGCATCGGGGTCTGGACCAAGAACAAATTCTTGAAAGCCAGAAATTGTGCCAGCTAAAAAGAGAAGCAGCACTGCAGCAAAGGACACAATCACTATTATTCTGAGACTTGGCTTTTTCAAACCCAGTTTTCTTAAGGTTGCGCCTTTATGTTTTGCAAACAGAAGCGTGATTCCAAGGATTATGCCTTCAGTGATTGGAAGAGATAGAAATGCAACTGGAAAGGTCAATTCTTGGAAGTCGAGTTGCAACCCAAATAGTATTATGGCTACTATGATGCTTCCTATAAAAAGTCCAGCAGCCAATGTGAGGTAACAAAGGAATGCTGTTGGTGCTTTCCAATCGAACTGATTCTCCATAGTGGTTTCCTTATCCAAATTGGGTTTGAATAAGTATTTTGGTCGCTTATTAACAGTTGTCTCTTTTCCACTCGATTAATTAGCTTAAATGATAGAATTTGAAAATTTTGGCTTTCAGTGGAGAAAGGTTCAGGTATCTAGTTATACAGTCAATCAGAGAATGCATTTATGAATGTTTGTTCATTTATTGTTCAGCTAGATAGGGTTTCCTTCAATCATAGGAAAACATTTATATACAAAACTGTAATATTTGGATGCTCTATTGAATAAAGGTGTATAGCATGGGAGCTACAGAAAAAAAGGATATTTTGGCAAACATAGATGAAGTTGCTGCTGAACTACGGGCACTACTTGAAAAGGCCGTAAAGAAAAATTTGACAGAAGACATGCTCTTTTCTGGGGGTATAGACACAAGCATTCTAGCAACTATTGTGTCAAAATATGTTAAAATCAGAGGCTTCACTTGCGCATTCAAACAGGCTAACGCGCTGGACCTTAAATACGCCAAGCTAATGGCTAAGAAACTGAATATTGAACACTACATTAATCCCTTCGATGAAGACGAAATATTCGAAGTAATCCCAGATGTCGTCAAAGTTCTGGGATCCTTTGATCCTATGGAGGTTCGCAACAGCATAACAATCACGATCGGGTTAAAGTTCGCCAAATCTTATGGCTCAACCAAACTGATTACTGGAGATGGAGCAGATGAACTCTTCGCGGGTTATCACATGTATTATCGTCATGTAGGGAACAGAGAGAAATTAGGCGCTATGTTAAAGAAAATGTGGAGCATAATGGCGTTTTCCGCGGTTCCTCTTGGTAAGTCAATGGGCATTGAAGTGAGACAGCCTTTCTTGGACCCAGATGTTAAGTCATTTGCCATGAACTTGGATCCAAGATATGACGTTCAGGAGGAGAGGGGAGAAGTTTGGGGCAAGTGGATTCTCCGCAAAGCCTACGAAGATGTGCTTCCGCCGGAGGTCCGATGGAGAGACAAGAACCCCATTGAAGTCGGTTCCGGCACAACGATTCTTCCCAGATTCATGGCAAAGAAGATTTCTGATTCAGAATTTGCAGCAAAAAAGAAAAAAATTCTGGAAACAGACAATGTCACAATCCGCGATAAAGAACAACTGGTTTACTATGAAGCTTTCAGAGACGTTGTAGGTGTACCCCATCCCAAAGATTCAGATGCTAGAACATGTCCCCAATGCAACTCTAATGTTGCCGAAAACGCCAGCGTGTGCAAAACTTGCGGAGCATATCCTATCACAGCAAACGGAACTTCGGTAACCTCCGAAACCACTCACGTCGACAAGTAAATTCATGGCTCCACCTTTTTATGAGACACAAAAATTGTGAATTAATCTACATATTCTTTTTTTGTTCACTAAATTACAGGAAATGTTTAAAGGGAAAAATAGTCTGCAAAGTTTGCTGTCTTCACATTGAGGATGAGTGGCTTGGTAATGAAAGATTGGATTCCCAGAGACGGCGAAACGCTTCTAACAAAAGAGGGCTTCATCTTCTACGTTTTTGGATACGAGCACCCTGACAATCGGGTTTTTGCCTTTCTAAAATATATACCCTCCAACTTAGCGCATCATTTTTCTATACGTTTCCTAAAGCAGAAATGGAAACTTGGGAAAATAGAATTGTCCAGACCAGAGAAACTCTATACAGCCCAAAACTATCAAAAGTTTCTGGAAACTTTTCGAAGCAGTTTTCCTCATTACCTGTATTGCTGTCCCTTCAGGGGTAAAGAAGTTTTAAGCGTTCCACTGGACCACATAGAGAGAGTTTATTTGCCGGGCGAGTGCCTACAGGCGCTATTCAAAAAAGAAAAGAAAGATGCTATACAGAACGAGGCTGTGGAGCTTGTTTCGCTTCTCTCCACAGAATCGGAAGTGTCCATTCAAGATTTTGGAATCCATGGGTCCGTTGGATTGAATATGCATTCTGAATATTCTGACATTGACCTTGTGGTTTACGGTTCCCAGAACTTCAAAAAGTTAGAAACTGTGGTTAACAAGCTTGCAGATGAAGGCGTGTTCTCGCATGTTTTCACCAAGAAAATTGACCACCAAAGAAAACATCGGGGACGCTATAGCGATAGACGATTCGTGTACAACGCTGTAAGAAAATATGAAGAGATAGACGCTCCGCACGGAAAACTGAAGTACACGCCAGTTAAGAATGTCAGTTTCAGTTGCGAAGTTGTTGATGACAGAGAAAACATGTTCAGACCAGCCGTCTACCCGATTAAAGACTATCAAGCAGACAATTCAGCATCAGAACTGCCAGAAGAACAGGTTCCAGCAAAGGTGTTATCCATGATTGGGTATTACAGAAATGTGGCTCGACAGGGAGACCGCATCAAAGTTTCGGGAACGTTGGAGCGGGTAGAAAACGTTGAAACTGGCGAAGTTAACTATCAGGTTGTTGTGGGCACTGCTACACGCGAAAAAGAGTATATTGAGCCAGTTTGATTTGGTTGAAAATCAACACATAAAAACAATACAGCAACCAAACTTTCGGAAAACAGATAATCAACTTTCCTGCAAAAACAGAAAAAAGACTGTTTTCAACAATCTTCTATTATTAGTCTCCTAATATGATTGCTAGGTTGTGAGGTGTTTGGTTGTTGAATCTGCGAGACCGTGATGCCATACTCACCAAGGATGGCCTGATTTTTCGGGTTTACGGTTACATTCATCCTTCAGGCGCCTATGTTTGTGACCCAGAATATGCATCACCAGCAGTCTTCAAGTCCACCAACCCTAGGGCAAGAAGAGGAGAAAACGAACCTGTTTATTACAAATTTTTTGCAGACGAGGGACTGAAGCTTGTTTTCAACAAGTTTCCTCAGTACACAATTTTTTATGAGCCATTACAGAAGTGCCTCGTAGGCGTAAACGAAGACGATATACTTGAAGTTCGCAGACCTGATGTTGGATTACAGCAAGTACTGGCAAAAGAGCCTGATGATGTTCTGCTGAAGGCGTTACAGGATTTGTTTACGCGGGTTTTGTCTAAGTCAGGCTTGACAGAAAAAGATTTTGGAGTGTTTGGCTCCATTCTGCATGGCTTTTACCATCCCAACCTTTCGGATTTGGACTTTGTCGTTTACGGTAGACAAAACATAAATAGGCTCTGTGACGCACTGGAAACTCTTTACAGAGAAGACGCTTCTTTGCGGAACGAGTTTGACAGCATGAAAGCTGTTGAATCGAAAGATTGGAAGTTCCTGAACTACAGTTTGAAGGAGTATCTTTGGCATCAGCAGAGAAAAATGATTTACGCTTACTTTGATTCTGAAGATGCGGGAAGAGTTGTTAAGGCAGAGTTTGAGCCAGTGAAGGCGTGGACAGAAAACATCAACGAATACGACCCGTTCACTCGAATATTCCATGTGGGCTGGATCAAAGCAGTAGCCGAGATAACTGACGATAAGGATGCCCCATTTATCCCATCGATCTACCAGATTGAAATAAAGGATGTTTTAGAGGGACCCAAAGTTGATGAGATTAAGCGGATATTCTCGTATATGGAAGAGTTTAGGATGCAGGCAAAACGGGGTGAACAGGTTTTGGTTGAAGGAAACCTTGAGAAGGTTGTAACCGGAACCAAAGTGTTTCATCAGATTACATTAAGTTATGGTCCTCGATACTATAAACAAACTTTAAAGGTGCTCGAAAGAGCTGAAGAGTAGTTGCTATGCCCAAATAAATCAGTTAGTTTGTAGATTTCCAGAAACGAGTTGACTCATTAAATGCGCGTTCATTTAATTTAGGTTTGCTCTTTGCCATCTGTGTGCCTATTAGGATTATTATTTTGGATTTAAATTTATAATTCATAATACATATAAATTAAATTCTAAGAGATTAAAAATGTGGAAATCTATGGCATATGATGTAATAAGGAAAGCCAAATCACTCCTTACCGGAAAGGAAAAAGTTGAAGGGGCTAAATCATCCCCTGTCCGAAAGGAAAAAGTTGAAAGACCATATAAATCAAAGTTAATGATATGCATTGAAATTCTTTGCACATTGGTTTCCAATGGTCCCATGAAATTGACCCAGCTTCTGGATAAGTTTGAAATGGACGAGTACCGTTTGAAACCACATCTTAGTCTATTGTGGAATCGGGGTCTCGTTGAGGAAAAAAATTTTGGCGATAATGAGATCTATTACGTTGTGACTGAAAGGGGTTTAAAAGTGCTTAATGTAATTGGCCCCATAATTAAAGAGGTACACAAGATTCAGACGCGCGATTTTGAATTAATTTCAAATACGCTTTCAGAGGCAGGTTATTACTAAGCTTTCAGAGGCAGGTTATTACTAAGCTTTTCATATCAAGAAAATACGCGCATTAGCCTCTTCGTAAGGTGAAACCTTTTTACGGACATTCTGTGTTATCATAATTCACTCTTCGTGAAAAGAAGGAGGATCAACAGTTATTTCAGACAAAAATAAGTGCGATTTACTGACAATCAAAGGTCCTCAAAAACTGAATTAACGTAAGTATATTCTAATCCATTTAACTGTGTGATGAAAAAAGGGAAGAATGAAACATGTGTGTAGGTTCAGGCGA
>SMTZ1_10028696_pt1 | contig 11232 bp, 10 predicted proteins | sample DeeMarSWOR136_30_FD_25667 | JGI IMG/M metagenome (IMG submission 25667)
ATCCCTGCCATATTACTTTGGCTCCGCCAAAAAAGAGGCGATTCTTGATACCCCTCCGAGAAGCCCGCTCACGATGGGTACTCCTATTGATAACAGATAAACATTATCATCCGACTACTTAAGTATAGTCTTAATCGACTAAAAGTCAAGTTGGGGATTAAAAAGGTGTTTTAATGCTGTTAAAGGCGTTTTTTGCTAATTGGACATTTGGTGAAATCAGACAGCTCTCGATGCTCGATACTGGATACTGGATGCTCGTAAGAAGGTAAATAGATATCAGGTTATCAGAAAATCAGGACGCAGGTTATCAGGACAGAAGGATATCAGGTAAAAGACGGAAGACAGAAGACTGAGAACAGAAGACAGAAGGCGGAAAGTGGAAAATTGCAGTAAGGGAAATGCTTTGGATAAGCATGTAGTACTTTTCGTTAACGAAAAGTACTACGTCTCTTCTTACAAATTGCTGAGATTGATTATTGAGCTGCGCGGAAATTGGATAAAGATATTTGCCGGGCCTGCAGAAATAAGCCTAACGAATATTTGGTTAGACCGGCAGTGAGGGAAATGGTTTTGAAGTGAAGTGGGTATTAAAAATAGGGTGACTGTCCCGAATGGCATGAAGATAAGCAATTCTCATTGTAAGAGAGCCTCCTTCATCTCTGATCCGGGCTTGTTCAGCAAAGCATATTCTTTAGTAGTGATGTGAAAGTATTTCGATATGATTCTTCCATAATTCAGAGTCGAAAGTCCTTAATATAAACATGGAGTTTCACGTCCGATATAATGTTTCATAAAATCGTTGATGATGTCATCTTTGGTAATTTCTGTTATATCGGCCTGTGTGTTATCCTTCATTAAAGCCCCTCCCCCTTGTTCTTCACAGCCGTTTTGATATCTTGCCAAATAGCTGGCATGTACTGTGGCCGAAGAGGTGCCAACATGTACGTTGATAGTGTATCTAAATTCTGTTTTGTCTTGAAAGCGAACCTCCAGCTCCCTGGAAAATTCACTTCCTTCGAAGCTATAAACTTTTCTTTCATGTTTGTGGAATTCTATTGCCAAGTCCCTTAATGCCGAATCAACTACGGTACAAAGAAATTTATTAACTTCTTCTTTTTTTGTTGTTATTGCGGTAGAGATTGTTTTTACCTTTTGATTTTGTTCTTCTTTGTATGGTTGTTGCTGTTCGAAGAAACCGGTTAATTCTTCTTTCCAGTCTGTCATTTTTTACCTCTCTTTCTTCTACTTTTTAGATGTTGATAATTATCAAACAACATTTCTTCGAATAGTCAATAAGGTCCCGTAGCTGACCTATGAAACGATGTATTTGACCATTTTGACCTCTTTGCTTATATCTTCTATTTCCATCGGCAAAAAAGATGCAGTAAAACAGTTTACAGCAAGATTTCTTTATCAGCCCATAAAAAGGGCGATTCAAGCGTTTTTTAACCTGTCCCCAAAAGAGGGATTTGTCCGCACATTTCGAGTGAAAAAGGGAATTTTCCGGAACGCCAAACGGGGACAATTATTCAGCCTTTTTATCGGAGTACTCCATTGACCGGACTAAAAAATGATGATATGCCGGCTTTGCTTCTAGAGTTCCCCCGGAGAGCGTCAGAGCCTTAATTTGAAAGCCGGGCGAAGCCTTATCCCTCCGAATAACTTTGACAACGCCGTGTCTTTGCATTCTTAAGTTCATTTCTTATAATTTGAATAGGTGATTGTGGCTATTAGTAGCCAGGCAGAGCTTATTATTATGCTGGCTATTATAGCTGTTGAGGCAATTGCTATCGTCCTTTTGATATTCAGCGGATGGGTAATGAATCATGAAGTGTGGAATTGTTGAAGATATGAAAAAGGCCAAAGTAAAACCTGATGAAGAATTAGTCCATGCAGTCGAATCGTTAGAGCGGATTACCAATGCTATAGACGAGTGGGTTGAGCAACAAAAGGGTAGATTTGAAAAAACCACCGCAGCTTTCCGTAAAAAGTGGATTTCAGATTGGTTCTCAGACTTTTACGTTCTGAAATTTTTCAAGGATAAAGTGACCAAAAAGCGGTTTGATGATATTGTGGATACGTTCAGCTTATATATGCCTAATATCGCTGAGTCGCTTAGGGAGATATGGAACAACTTTATGCGCTCCGTCCAATTTATGCAAAAGGTTGAAAAGGATAAGGACAGGGCGGAAAAAAGTCACGACCTTGGTTTTTGGTGTGTTAACTTTTTCAACACATCAGCAACACCGACGGTAGAACGTCTTCGACATACAGTAAAACTGGCAAGGAAAAATTTAGACGCTCAGCAGTGGCAGACAGAAACATTTGACAGAAACCCTGAGGAGGTACTGAATAGGCAGGACATCAGGCAAGATATAGAGAAACTGACTAAGAAATGTTCAGCGACTAAAAAGCAGGCAGTAACATTAAAGAAACGCCCTGAGGGGGTGCTGAATGAGCAGGTCGGAGAGCTTATGAGTTCTTCTCCCTCAGATATATCGGCTTCTCAAATAGCAGGAATACTAAACAAAAATTATGTTGCAGAATATGAACCAGTAAGTCCTTGCGCGGTCGGAAAAACAGAACATTGGAAAAAACACCAGAAGAAAAATAGTCATAGGAAGAAATGATTTTTTGAAGATTTTTAGCAATTTTCAGCTCCCGCATCAATATCCGGTTTTTTCTCAGGATAAAAATGTCACCCCCTGCACCGTTAACTCGACAATACCCTTGCGTGCGTAATGTGAATCGCCGACAATACGGTAATTGTAAGATGTTTTTTTGAAAGGAACTGAAGAAGGCTTATAATTGTGTAATATTAACATTTGAATCAATTTATGTTGTTATCTTCTTTGAGTTATATTGAGAAAATGAGGTAAGAAATGGACGATACAAAAAACCAATGTAAAGACTGCAAATTTTTTGCTAAGAGCGGCTCAAAAGGTTATTGCCACCGTTACCCGCCGCAAGCCTGCGTGGTGGATGAACAGGGGAAAGTAGCAACCTTATACCGCATTCCTGAAGTCCACGAAAACGGTTATTGCGGAGAATGGCAGGATGGAGGGCAATAAACGTCGGCAGAAGGACGAGTAAGGTCTGTAGGCTATACAAAGACCGACTGTTTGTTACTCGGCTTGGGCGAGGTGATAGTGAGAAGAAAAGGCAGTTCAGTCTATTTGTGGATTCTCACATAACGCCCGTAAAGCCGCTTTTTTCGTTCTAATTTGCGTTATAATTCCCCTACCCCACCTCAGATGCCCTTCAGGTTGAGTTTGGCCATTTCGGAAAGCTAAAAACATCTCTCAGAGCAGTGCTACAGAAAATCCTGAGCCTATTCCTTGGTCTTTTCAACAAGTACTGCTATGAGTAATCAACTTAATCTTGGGGCTCGTAGCCGAGCTTCCCCCAGGCCGCTTTCTGGACCGCGTGCAAATCCGGGTTCCCCGGCTGTACACTATCGATTGTCTGAGAGCTTGTCGCTTTAGCAAGCTTCACTGTGCGTGGGTCTCTCCATTTCCAGTAGTCGCTATGTCCGTCGGCGAATGAGAAATTCGTACCGTCCCCATGCCGAACCGTCGGCCGGTCCCACCAGCTTTCCTGGTCGTAGAACACGGTCCAGCTGTCGGGCGATATCCTCCCTTCGTCAATAAACACGAACCGCTCACCCGGCCTGCGGACCTGGCTTAACCGCTTGATCATCAAGTCCTTTGTTCCCGGTATGCTCGTCGCGCCATTCATCGCATCAACGATCGCGTATGTCAGCACTTCTCCACGAATCCCCGTGGGACATTTGAAAATATCGACATCAGGTGTTCGCGCAGCTCTTCAGCAGTCCCCTCAACCTGCCAACGCGCGCCGATCCAGGCCGGCTCGCCCGGTCGTGAGAAGAAGGTGCTCGCGTTGACAATCTTATCCTCGTTTTCATACGCGTACAATATCCACGCAAGGGTCAACTGCTTGACATTGCTCAAGCACGTGGCTCGCTGTCCCTGCTCTCTGGCTCTATGTAATGTCGGTATCAATATCGCCATCAGTACTGCGATAATAGCGATTACCACCAAAAGTTCTATTAGTGTAAAGCCGTTTCGTTCGCGCATGATGCTTGTCTTTCTCTTTCAAAATAGAGATAATGAGTTTCGCTCATATGTTGATCTGCCATAATTATAACACAATCGATCATAGTAAAGCAAGCTGCCGGCTAAACTTTAAGTCATGGATTCTGATATTCCTCAAGACCAGTTCGTCCTAAAAAGATGTCTTAAAAAGGTTGAAGTTTGAGTAATTTACCTAAACGTTGGTGGAAACGGGTAAGGACCAATAATCCTTTGGAACGGCTGATTCGGACCTTAAGAGCTCGTTTGCGTGCGATGGGCTGTTTCCACGATGAAGCTGCTGTCGAAGGAGCGGTCTTCGGCCAGCTACTTAGATGGCACAAAATAAAACTTACACATAATACTTGACGTTATCCTTCCAGTTTTTTGTATTGCGGGGAAAAATTTGAGGTATAATATATTATTAATAAAATCCTATTCAGATAAAGAAAAAATACAAATACTATATAGAACAGGAGGATTACCTCACACACCTTGTAAAATTATAGCATAAATGTCGATAGAAATAGAAGATGGTTATATGTATAAGTCAAGAGGTTTCACGTTAATAGAATTATTGGTGGTCATTGCCATTATTGCCATATTGATGGCTATATTGATGCCGGCTCTTCGACGGGTGCGGGAACAGGCCCGCATGTTGGGCTGTTCTGCCAATCTCCGGCAGTGGGTATTGGTCCTAAATACCTATTGTACCGAGAACGATGGCAAGTTTTTCTCCGGAGTCAACGATTTTGGACACTGGTGGCCTTGTCAACTTGATGAGGATTTAAAGGACTGGAAAAAGAACAAGATTTGGTTCTGCCCGACCGCAACGAAACCTATCTTTGATGAGTTTGGCAATCAGAATCTGGGCTTCAACATCGATCAGGCCTGGGGCATTTTCGTAGGCACTCATGGCGACTATTCCTGTGGAGAGAATGGGATCGCCGGCAGCTATGGCCTCAATAGCTACCTGATCCGTATTCCATCACATGCCAGCTATGTGCGCAACATTCCTGCTTCATATGGTTACCGCGAATTCCTCGAGGTCCCCCATGGCGCCAGGATACCGGTGCTCATGGATGGCCTGCGTTTTGACCTTTTTCCCATAGAAACGGACGGTCCGCCCGAGAATGAATATGATTCCTGGCAAGGGGAAAGCAGAATGGCGCGGGTTTGCATAAATCGACACCGCGGCTCCATTTGCAGCTCATTTGCAGATGGCTCGGTACGCAAGGTGGGTCTCAAGGAACTCTGGACATTTAAATGGCACAGGGAATTCCAGACCAACGGCCCTTGGACCCTTGCCGGCGGTGTGACTTCAGATCTCTGGCCGGCCTGGATCAGGCCCTATCCCGATTTCTGAGCAAGCAAACGCGCTTATGTGTAGCTCATTGACTATTGCCTTAACACAAGGGGGCCTATACCGAATCGTTCAGTATAGGCCCCGAACTAATACAACTCCTCATGTCATTCCCACTTCAGTGAGAATTACATTAGCCTCACATCAATTTCCTAAATCAGGAGGTACTTATTCAACTTCGACAAATCTTACACCATCTACCCAGAAATCACCAGGTGCAAAAGCTATATGGAATGTGATGGTAGCCGGACTGACGTCCGCATCAAAAACAGGAGTTGTTATGCTGTATTCCGCCCATTCTTCAGTCATGGTGAATATCTGGTCACCATATCCGGTCCATGGGTCTTCTCCCAGCTCCGGCTTGAAATTGATATCCAGTGTACCCTGATTGCACTTGAGAAAGGCCGAAAGAGTGTATTTTTTGCCTGCTTCAAAAACATGTCCGGCGTGCTGCAGACCTGAATCCCAGAAATTCGCACCCGCTTCGGGAACCAAAAGATGTAGACAAGAGCTTCCCTCAATCGGAGCCTCGGGAACCGCTGCGCCCGTTAAAACTTGAACCACTTCTGAGGTAACGTTACCATACGTGCTCCACGGCTCAGCAACACCGTCCTCAAAGCCACCGTTAGCCAGTATATTTCTGGTGTCGATTTCGACTTTTATGGGATGGCCGACCGCAATATCATCAAAGTACACCTTACCTGAACCACCTGCTATCGGATTGGTCTTGTCACCTAAGCCAAGAGCAATCGTGTTGACATTAGCTAAGTTCACGCCCTGGTCTGCAAATGCCTGCAGGTCGATATTCCATTGTGTCCAGTTGGTTATCAGCGCTGCATCAGTATTCTCATGCGAAACCACCGCACTGCCATTGACAGCAACATATAACGTCTCAGAGGTATTGTCAGGTTCTCCACGGAACCACAGTGACAACTCCGTAACGCCCCCCACTGTCCAGTTTCGTGTGTCACTCAAGGTCAGCTCTGCTTCCGAATACTTGAACTTGCCCTGCTGATTGTTGTCATAGAATAACGGCATCGCCTGGTTGCCTCCGTGAACGATGGTCTCCTCAGTGAAAGAATCAGTGGTTTCGTCGCCAACCATTGAGCCGGTTCCGTTACCGTTATAGGGCGGTTCAGTTGGATGCGAGGCATAGCCAATCCCATCTTTCCATGCCCACCATATCTCGTTGTTGCCAGCATCGTAATCCTCAAAATCGTCCACAACAAAGTACTCTATGGTGGAAAAGCTCCAGAGGTCACCTTCCCAGGAAGAGGGGCTCGCAGCCTCATTGACCTCATTAACCTTCCAGTAGTATGTCTGTCCAAATCCAAGAAGGCCGGGCTCATAGCGGCTTTCAGTCGTCATATCGACAGGAGCGGTACCGTTGATTACGGCATCCTTATCGCTGCTGAAGTAGACCTCGTGCGAGGCGGCTACTCTTCCCGCCCGCCAATCAAGGACGACATCCCGCTCTACACCTTTGCCCCCTGAAATCGGTTTGGGTTCTCTTGCCTGGACCGGAACGTAGAAGAACCGGACTTCACTCAAACCGTATTGGGGTAACAGTCCGCCCCAGTTGCTGTTTGTTGTAAGCCTGACATACTTTGCCAGCGCACCGGCCATATCGACGATTGTATCGTGGTTGTAATCAGCCGAACCGGGAGCCCGGGCGAATTCAAAATCACCCAGCGATGTCCAGTTAACTCCGTCTTCGGAGTACTCAACCGTAACGTCCTTCGCTCCGAGACCGAAAAGAGACTCAAGCAGCTGGTTCGAGTTCCAGACCCACATTTCAAGGAGTATGTAGGGCCTGTTGAACTCATACTGTATCCAGGTCGGCTGAGGACCGGTGGCGCTGCTGAGCCACATATCTGTCGGTTCAACCGAGTGCTGGTCACCGGCATTGAGTCCGGTGCCATTGATGGTTTTCGCAGGCCCCATAGCTGCGGAGTTTGAGCTGGAAGCCGTGGCTGTGATATTCGCGATGGGATAGGCATAAGGCTCAACAGTAAAGCTCCAGACACCTCCCTTGAAGACGGTGGAATCCGGCGGCGCATTGACCTCATCGATACGCCAGTAATAGGTCTGGCCGAATTCGAGAAGCCCCTCCGGGTCGTACGTGGTCGCGGTCTGGCCTTTGCTGACCAGCACGTCAAGCGTATTGGTGGTATCGGCATTATTGACATCATCAAAGCCGGTGCCGAAGTAAACGTTGTGCGTATCGGCGAACGGGCCCGGTTCCCAGCTCAGCACCAAATCGCGAGGTACGTCAACAACGCCGTCTTCAGGAATGGGGTCCACAGCCGTAAGTATTTTTTTGAAAGCAGGTGGGACATAGTCGCCTTCGTACCATCTCACGCCATCCATCCAGAAATCACCGGGAGCATACTGTATATGGAATGTGATGGTTGCAGGACTTACATCCTCAGTAAAAACGGGAGTTGTTACGCTAAATTCTGTCCATTCTTCAGTCATAGTGAATGCCTGCGAACCGTATCCCGTCCAAGGGTCTTGTCCCAGTTCCGGCTTGAAATTGATATTCAGCTCACCTTCATTGCATTTGACAAAGGCCGAAAGAGTGTATTTCTTGCCTTCTTCAAAAACATGGCCTGAGTGCTGTAGGCCGGCATCCCAGAAATTTACCCCTGCTTCAGCAACCTCGAGATGCAGACAATATCTTCCCTCAATCGGGTTTTCGGGGACCGCTGCGCCCACTAATACTTGAACAACTTCCGAAGTAACGGGACCATATGTGCTCCATGACGACATGTCACCGCTCTCAAAGCCGCCGTTATCCAGTATATTTTCAACTTCCTGTGCGTGGCCTGGACTGAATCCGATGAATCCTATCAATAAAACTGCTGTCAACCAGATTATTCGATTTCTCATAATGCTTTTTCCTTACAATCAGTCGCTCTGCGACTTAACTCAATTGACTTCCAATTATCTACCAACACTAAAACAAAAGAGACTAAATAAGTTAGTTTTATGCACATAATAATACTGTAAAAAGTTTACGTAACAACGACCGATAACAATTTTCATACTCACGACACCTATTTTATACTTCCACAGGATACATTCCTGCGATTTGATACTGCCTCCTTCCTTATAAACACCCCAATACAGGCAGTCAGTTGAAACGCAAACTCCTCACAGCGAAGCGTAAGCATTACCTACCCTATTTGTACCAAATTTGCCATCTTTCAGTCAAGGGAAAATCCCGACATTTTTGAAGGATTCGCTTATTGTTTGCCTAATTATTGGAAAACAGTGGTTGATTTTTCTTTGTGCCTTAGCGTTCTTCGTGGTTAAATATAAGTCTGTGAGGTTTGTGCCTGTTTGGAGCCGGCCCTTAGCGGAGCCGAGTGGGCGGGTGTCCGTGGTTTTATAAACTCTGTTTTCCGAGAAGCTAAATTATGGCAAAACCACATCCCAATTCTGCTGATATTGAAAAATGGCTCAGATTAATCAGAGCTGATAGTGTCGGCCCGACAACTTTTGCAAAGCTGATAAAACATTTCGGCTTGGGCGCTTCGGTCAGTGAATTAGCCAAAATTAATGGGGTGGGTTTCAAAACCGCTGAGCGGATTGCCGCATCACGAGGTAATTTCGATGTTAGCGCTGAGCTGGAATTGGCAGAGAAGCTCGGCATCTGGATAATCAATATTGAGGATAAGCGATATCCGCCTGCATTGAAACAGATTTACGACCCGCCGCCGGTGCTTTACATAAAGGGCAGTTTGACGCGAGAAGACAATTTGGCAATTTCGATAGTGGGCTCGCGGCGGTGCAGTTTGTACGGTCAGGAGCAGTCTTCACGACTTGCGCATTTTTTAAGCTCGGCCGGCTTTACTATCTGTTCGGGAATGGCCCGCGGAATTGACTCCGCCGCGCATCAGGGCGCGTTATCAGCGGGCGGGCGAACAATTGCGGTGCAGGGCTGCGGTCTGGCAAATGTCTTTCCGCCGGAAAATAAAAAGCTGTTTGAGCTTATAGCTGAATTCGGCGCCTGCATAAGCGAATTGCCGTTGGGTTACGAGCCGTTGTCGGAGAACTTCCCGCCGCGTAACAGAATAATAGCAGGATTGTCGTTGGGGACGATTGTTGTTGAGGCGGGACTGCGCTCCGGGGCATTGATTACGGCAAGGGCTGCGCTGGAAAATAATCGCGAGGTCATGGCGGTGCCGGGCAAGATTGATTCGCCGTTGAGTAAGGGCACACATCAGCTGCTAAAACAGGGGGCGAAACTGATAGAATCCGTTGAGGACGTGATGGAAGGGCTGGGGTATATCGGCGAACAATTGGAAGACCACGTAAGTAAGGCTGCGGAAAAGGCAGGTGAAAGAGTAGAGACGCCGTTGTTCGACATAAAAGCGTTGAAGCTGAGCGGACCTGAAAAGACGATTTACGAATGCCTGAATAAAGAGCCGTCACACATAGAAGAAATAATCGCGGACACCGAATTGGCGGCGGGAAGTGTTAATGCGGGCCTGGTATCGTTACGACTGAAAGGCCTGATAAAGCAGCTGCCGGGCAGCTTGTTTGTGAAAAGGTAAGTATTTTGGCGAATGTGGAACTATTTTTGATGCTGGATGCTTCCGCCTTTGCAAAAGCTACGGCGGACAAGAGTTGCTCGTGTCTCGTTACGCTTGAATAGGAAAAACTGATTATGAAGAGAATACTTGCAGTTGTGGGAAGCCCGCGGAAGAATGGAAATACACATATACTCGTTTCGAAAATAGCAGAAGGGGCAAGGGCAGAGGGAGCTTTCGTAGATGAGCTCTTTTTGGGCGATTTAACTATAAGAGAATGCGATGGATGTCATGTATGCTGGGAGGACAAAGATTGTAACAAGAACGATGATATGTCGGCTGTCTATCCTAAGATTATTCAAAGCGATATTATAATCTTCGGCACGCCGGTATATTGGTATGGGCCGACCGCCCTGATGAAGGCCTTCATTGACCGCTTTGTGTACTTTAACTGCCCCCAAAACAGGGAAAAAATTCGGGGCAAATCTGCGGTGATAGCGGTTCCGTTTGAGGAAGAGGACCCTGAAATGGCCAGGCCTGTTGTGGAATTTTTTGAAAAATGTTTTGACTATCTACAGATGAATCTTCTCGGCAGGATTATCGCCCCCGGCGTCAGCAAAAAGGGAGAGATTCGTCAGAAAGCCGAATGCCTGCAAGAAGCGTATGAGCTCGGACGAAGCCTGGCCTGAGTTATAAGCAATCAGGTGCTTGATATTGGATGCTCGATTCTTCCGCCTTCGCAAAAGCTACGGCGGACAAGCGATACTTGATGCTCGTACTTATTGAAGCGTGAAGCATAGTTCGTATTGTGTAAATTCAGTTTGACTGAAAGGGCGAGTTTAGGGTATTGTATAGTTTGAAAGTTGGATATCGATGGGCGACGCTGGGACAAAAAACGATAAGCGGCCGGGTGAGCAGGAAGTTCCTCCGACGACCAGTTTCAGCGACTCGATAAAAGGGCCGGGCAGTCTGTTCGTGAAAAGATAAATAGAGCATAAGTGCACAAGAGCATAAATAAACGAGCTGCGCTTTTTTGCATAATCTTGTTGGAAAAAAGCACTCGTAATCCCAGAGATTTCCCTTGACGGGACAGTAGCTAATTTGTTATAAATAAAATTTTGTGTAAAAAAGGAAGTGGGTAGTCTAAAGTTGTAAAAAAATCTTCGATTTTCAATTTGCGATTTTTCATTTCTCAATATTCAATCGTCAATTGGCAATCGAAGTTCGACAATGCTCGCAT
>SMTZ1_10015278_pt1 | contig 11231 bp, 10 predicted proteins | sample DeeMarSWOR136_30_FD_25667 | JGI IMG/M metagenome (IMG submission 25667)
ATTCTATTCGGGGCACGATAGGATTGACCCAACCAACGATCCGCATCTTAGCTTGCTCCTGAGGATAGGTGTATTGTGTAATAATGCCAGCTATGATATGACAGACATCATTGGAGATCCAACTGAGGGCGCGTTGATTGTAGTTGCGGCCAAAGCTGGAATGCAAAAAGACGAACTGGAGAGTCTGTACCCACGCAAAAGTGAGATTCCGTTTAGCTCAGAAAGAAGACGTATGACAACAATACATGCCACGCCAGAAGGGCAGCAAATCGCTTGTGTTAAGGGATCTCCTGAGACGGTTCTACAGCTATGCGAGTATATCTACCAGAATGAGGATGAAGTCAAGCTTAAGGAGACTCTAAGAAAAGAGATCCTCAAGAAAGGCGAGGAAATGGCTGGTCAAGCTTTGCGGGTCCTGGGAATTGCGTATAAGACTATGTCGCACAACCCCGCTGCACTGGATGAAGACAGTGCAGAAAGAAAACTTGTTCTTGTGGGCCTTGTGGGAATGATTGACCCTCCGCGTAACGAGGCAAAAGAAGCAGTCAGATTATGCGGACAGGGCGGGATAAGAGTAGTGATGATTACGGGAGATCACAAATTAACCGCAGTCACAATCGCAAGAGAACTTGGAATAATGAAAAACGGGACAGGTCTTACTGGTGAGGAACTCGACGGAATAAATGATGAGGATCTTCACAAGATTATTGATAATGTCACAGTTTATGCAAGGGTTTCCCCAGAACACAAGCTCCGCATCGTCAAAGCCCTGAAAAGCAAAGGAAACATAGTAGCCATGACCGGTGATGGGGTCAATGATGCCCCTGCGCTTAAGCAGGCAGACATCGGTGTGGCCATGGGCATCACGGGAACCGATGTTACTAAGGAAGCATCAGACATGATTCTTGCAGACGACAACTTTGCCTCGATTGTAGATGCTGTCAAAGGCGGTAGAATCATTTATAACAACATTCGCAAGTTCATCCGATTTCTACTAGCCATGAACTTTACTGAACTTATTTTGATAGGAGCTTTCGCCACAATCGGCTTGCCGATTCCTCTGCTTCCAGCGATGATTTTGTGGCTAAACCTTGTCACCGATGGTCCACCTGCTGTGGCTTTAAGTATGGACCCGCCTGCTGAGGACGTTATGCAAGAGCCACCTCGCAGCCCGAAGGAAAGCATAATGCAAGGAATGGTCTTTTTCATCCTTGCCTCGTCACTTATTCAATTAGTCGCCGAAATGGGAGTCTTCTGGTATGGATTGGAAGTTGTGGGTTCGGTGGAGAAGGCGAGAACCATGGTGTTTCTAGTTGCGTGTCTCTTCGAATTAGTCGTCGTGTGGAATTGCCGGTCCGAAAGACGAAACGCCTTCAGAGTAGGGTTCTTAACCAACAAATCCCTAGTCATAGCCGTTGCTATCTCTGTTTTATCGACCATAGCTGTAGTCTACATTCCGCCATTGCCAGCTATATTTCAGACCGTGCCATTGGACTTGGTTGAATGGACCCTTGTCATATCGCTCTCCTCCCTGGGATTCCTCGTGCTTCCAGAAATCTTCATGCGAAGAAATCAAAAATAGAAATTGCGCGCTATCTACCTGCGCGTGCAAAAAATGGGGTCTGCGGGAGACATCTCCACCTTGGACTAAACTACCTCACCCCGGCCACAAATGTATGGACTTTTTCCTGACCCCGTAGGTTTTTTCCTTGAGGATACAAGCCATTTCTATTTCGTAAAAACATCAGTCCTTCCTTTCCCCGGAATGTACTAAGGTTACTTCGTCGAAGTAACCGAACCAATCAGGGCTTCAGGAAATCTTTCTGGAGATATTTATGGTATTTGTCTTCAATGCGATCATAGTAGCCCACCTCCATGTGAGCTGCGCTCAGCTTGCCGTATTCGGTGCAACCTAGCATCCAAGACATAACATGCGCAATCTCAACTCTCTCATCTGAGCTGAAGTATCTACTCCTTATCATCTGAATAGCTAGTCTACTCATCTTCTCCAAGAGAGAATAAAATTCAGTGAACTTTGTCGAACCAGACTTGGCGATTCTTTCTTCAGCGGACCATGCAACGAACTTTCTTAGAGGATGCTGAAGCTCAGGGTCGACAGCGAACTCGCCTTTCAGCAATAACCGTCCTAGCATGTAGGCCATTTTGCTAGCGATTACTCGTTTTGTTTCCTTTTCTATCAGTACGCGGAAACTGAAGATAACCTCATCTTCAAGACGATCTCTAATAATGAAGTGCAGATTCTTCACCCCTGCAAGATCTTTAACAAACTTGTAGAAGACGGGAACAATCTTCCTGATGTCATTTGGTTTACATTTGAAAACAGCTACGCTCCAATCCTCACTAGTCATACCGACCACCTGAAGCGCTATCTTGACTTTTCCCTATATAATAATCACCAAAAAGAAACTCTAAAGGGTGCGAGAGACTCCCCAACTGCCAATGACAGGAAACCCAATCTAGGCAGTGCAACAAAAAATAGGAGGTTTGCGGGGGTGTTTCGGGAGATATTGCCACTTGGGCTGGGTTCAAATCTCTCCCGGCCCATTTTTTGAGTTTCTTCCACAAATCATAAAAGCTAAGGCAACAAATCACACCATTTGCCTGAAGGCAATTCTTAGCTACAAGCAGAATTAGATTTGGGGTGATTGCTTGCCCATTGATCCAGGTTTTCAGAAGAAACGCAAGAAAATTGGGAAAGACGAAGGGGTCGCCATCTGGGGACCGCTAGATCCGCCAAAGCAACTGGGGATTCGGGGCAGCAATGTCGCTGTGGACTGGGATCTCTGCACCGGATGCGGCGCGTGTCTCGAGATTTGTCCAGCACAAGTCTACGAGTGGAGAGAAACTGCGGAGCATCCAACCTCCGAGAGAAAACCGTTTCCAGCGAACGCGACCAAGTGCATCTGCTGTTACCAGTGTGAAAAGCAGTGTTCTGTCCAAGCGATAAGAGTAATTTTTGGGGGACCTCAATCTCCTTTAGATATGTTGACTAGTTACTTGGTAATGGCGCAGCTTTTTGGAGGGCCTTTATATGGACTCGTATTCGGACCATATCTCGGTCTGGCAACTCCCTTCTTCGTGGGATGGATAATCTTAGCCCTTAGCTTGCCGTTCTTCTTTTCGCCAGTTCTTTACTTCAAAACGAGGGGCAAGCCAGCCGAGGGAAAAGGCATTATGGATACCACCTTTGTTGTGGAGAGTGGAACGTATGGGATTGTGCGCCATCCACAGCTGCTTGGGGCGATCCTGACGGTGTGCGCTTCCATTTTAATTTCTCAACACTGGCTGTTTGTGTTGATAGGCATTTTCCTTGTGGGGGTTACTCCGCGGTGGATTCGAGAAGAAGAAAAGAGTCTCGTTGCCAAGTTTGGGGATGCGTACAAGCGGTACATGAAAAGGGTGCCAAGCATGAATTTTGTATTAGGCATTATTCGACAGCTACAACGTAAAAGAGATGCTCATCGATAAATAGAATGTTCATAAGCGGGTAATCAGAAAAATTGGGGAGTTTGTGAAGGTGTTTCGGGAGGTATCGCCATGTGGGCTGGGTTCAAATCCCACCCACGGTCTCTAATCCATGTCAAGCTGGTTCAAAGAGATTGGCATAGTTGTAGATTCACGTTTCTTCCGTACGCGCAGACCGGGTTTGGTTTCAGGAGGAAGAATTGACATAATCATTAATGTTCGGTAGCTTAAAGTCATCTTTAGAAGCCTGCATTTCCTTCTGAAGCTTTTGTGCTAGATCTCTGATTTTCGTTTTGTTAAAGCGAAAGACAATGTTGAAATCTGAGGTTTTTTCAAGGCGTTCTGGTGTTGAAAGTAGTTCAGACATCATGGACAGGGCGCCTTGCTTGGCAACTTCTCCTAAACCAGTTTTTCGAAGCTTACCTCTTATGCGTCCGCTAGCGTATACCGAGTAGCTGATGTATTCCTCCAAAGATTCTGTGAGTTTGCTTGTTCGCAAAAAGTGCTCTCGAAATGCAGGTCTCAAGAATTTTGTAACTTCCTGGGCAAAGTCGCTTATGGCCTCTGGGGGGATGCTGTACGCGATCTCCATGGAATTCAACGCTTCGATATGCGCGCGCGATCTAGTCTGAAGTGTACCTATGTCTGCATTCTTTCCTTTTTTGTTGATGACTCATAAACAACTACTCTTAAGGCAGGCACACTTAGATATCGAACATATATGACTGGACAGTTTTCATTCTCGCAGTGATATCTGCATTTCATGCTTTGCTCCACGAGAGATTTTCCACACTTTGCAAAGAATTGAATGGACAGAGTGATATGACACGGTTGATTCCAGAGAAATTACATGTCAAGTACATCCAAGACACAGCTCCCGATGTGCCACTCCTTCCTAGATTCTACACACTGACCCATTCTGACTTTAGTGGAGATCTTTTTCTATCAATAGGCCCCTACTATGACACGAAACAGGTCTCCGGGTTGTACACACGAGTAATGAGAGACGAGGTGCTGGCAGAGCTAAAGGAGGATTCAGGAGGGTTCTCATTAAATGTCTATTGTCATGTTAGTGGAGGATTTGTTTTCGGAAGAGCCAAGTTGCGGTACGAAATCTTCCGGTCTGAGCTCTCATTGGCTTTGGAAGCAATCAGATATGGTGACAGGGTTCTTTTCAATAGTAACCCCAAATTTTATCTAATCCCTTTTATCGTTAATTTCAAATCCACTAACAAAAGATACAACAGAACTGAGAACGGGGGTTCTTTAGGAGACTACAAAATATAGGCTAGTTTTTTGACAGCTTATATTCCATCCATATCGCTGTGTTTTAGGATCTCGATGTTTAGCGCACGCTATTGAAAGCAGCCTAATACTTGATGGATGAGTTTCTACGCGCGCGCAGATGGGCCGGGAGAGATTTGAACCCAGCCCAAGTGGCGACATCTCCCGAAACCCTTTTTTGCTATATTTAGGAGGGCAGTTTGATTATTGCTTTGTTATTTGATAATTTCGCAACGAATTCCCATCCATCTGCCAGGTAGTTGTCAACTTCATTTATTGGCACTGCCTTTTGCCTTGCTCCATTGTTTTCCATAGACCCTAGTAGCCTACGCCGGACCATGCTTTGGAATTCTTCGTCATCTATCAAGGATAGATCCACCTTTCCTATTTCTTCTCGGCTGAATCCAGCTACCAAAAGAAGCTGCTTTCTGAAGCTCTCTCTAAGCTTCTCCTCACTCGTCTCCTCTCGCTTCGCCGTCTGCAGGAAATCCTGGCTTCTCCGATAGGCTTCCCTCATATCCTCAATAACAGCATCAGGAAGCTTCTGCTTGTTGGTCGTGTAACGATTCTCAATGTCGCCTTTATGACCCATCCAAAACTTTCTGTAATCCCTGAGAACTAGCCCCTTCGATTCGGCTAACATTAACTGCGTATCAAAGTATGACCTGAGCACGTATGGTCTCCACGAGAAGCCCGCCCCTCTTATTGCGCCTCTTATTACATCGCCTATGTTCACAGCTCTGATGAAAGGCTTCATCTTTAGCTTGGGAGTGATAACAGGCGAGTCCGAAGTTATGTTTTCTCCTTCTCTTATTCTCTCTTCCAAGTAATCCTTCAAGTATTCACAGCCTTCCTCGCTCAAAAACGTGAAATATTGGTGTCCAGCCTTGCTGAGCTCCTTACGCACAACCAACAAGGTGGGGATTTTTTCGAAATCCACAGAGTCTCCATCAATTTTCAGTTCGGACAGATCTCCAATCGTTAGACCGTCTCGGCCTTCATAATTACCGATGGTTTTTATTCTCAGCCCGCTGTGAGCGATTAGAACCGATGATGCCCTAGCTTTTTTGTCTCCTGAAAAGAAGATTTTCTTGAGCTCATCCTGTGTTGGTACTCTTTCGTCTTTAAGGGTAGGAGTGTCTTGGAGATCCTTCACTTTTATCTTGCCCTTAAGCTCTATACGGTTGTGGGCCAGCCATGATTTCACGGCTTTTAGGGTTGATTGAATGTAGCTGCCAGCGTGGCCCTTCTTCTCCATCAAAGTGACAAAGTCCAAAAGAAGGTTGTATCGCTCTTTCTGTTCCATTTTGACCAATTCCTTGGGGGTGGTCTTATGACGAGAACAAAAACTTCCTAACCTTCTCAAGTAGACATCTGCAGTGACCACAGAGCCCCTGGCGGTGTTGTCATACCACCGTTTAACATCGCTGTCGTCAAAGAGGCGGGCGTATTTTCTGCGACGAGTCATATATGAAAAAGAGGCGTCTACATGTATAAGGTTATTGGTTCTGAACCCAAAAGGTGGCGGGCCCGTGGGGATTTGAACCCCAGATCTCCGGCTTTCACCCGCATTACCAGACCGGAGGCTTGCACATCACTTTAGTGGTTCGGTGCCTTAATCCTGACTGGGCTACGGGCCCTCCTTTATAGAAAGAACATTGATGAAGATAAAGCTGTTATTTTGTTTTAGATCTCTATCAATTCTTCGTTCAGCCACCATGCTTTCTTTTTTCCCCTATTTTCTCCAGCATAATATTGGATTATTGGTTTTCCAAGTTGTTTTTTTGATGATTTTTGGATTTTTCGTAATCTGTTTAGGATGAGCCATCGATTTGTTTTCAGATTTTTGGCTAATTCAGGGGTTGTTGCGCCCTTGTAGTGTAGGAGATAGTTTATGATTTTGTGGTCTATTTCGTCGATGCAGAAAGTGTGGGGGTTGATTTTTCCGCGCTCATAAGTCAGCACTTCAAGTTTTGCAAGATATTTTTTGATCTCTAAAAGTTCGTTTTCAAGTTTAATCACTCGTTTCTCTAATCCAAAGATTTTATCTGGTCTCGGAATCTTTTGAAGCTTTTCCATAATTGCTTCTCGAATAAACGTGCTTCTTTCACCTTCAGATACCCGTAAAATGAGTTCCTTATAGATTTCTTCGGGGATCTTTGCAGAAACCATCGTATATTTCATGGATTTTCCTCCTACTTATGTTAAACCTGAAAGCAAAAAAATGTTAGCATTGTGAACTAACGAAATTTTAGAAAAGCCTTTAAGAACTGAAAATAAGAGTAGGTAACTCTGGAGGATGGATGTAAGAAACCATGAAAACAACAATATCAGTTATCAAATGCGACGTTGGTTCTCTAGTAGGACATCACATTGTTCCTGAACCATTGCTAGAAATAGGTAAAAAAACTCTTGAAAGAGCGCAAGAGAGAGGGATTATTAACAGTTTTTATGTGTTCAACGCTGGAGACGATCTTGAACTTCTTATGGTTCATGAAAAAGGTGAAAGAAATAGAGGGATTCACGCGTTAGCTTGGGACACTTTTCAAGAGGCTGCTGAGAAAGCGAAGGATCTCAAACTGTACGGAGCGGGGCAAGATTTGCTTAAGACAGCTTTCAGCGGCAACGTTCGCGGTATGGGTCCAGGTGTAGCTGAGATGGAGATCGAAGAAAGAAGTTCAGATCCAATTGTCGTATTTGCTGCTGACAAGACATCAGCAGGCTCGTTCAATTATCTCATGTTTCGCATATTTGCCGACCCTATGAACACAGCTGGACTTGTGATCGACCCAAACATGGTTGGTGGTTTCAAGTTTGAAGTTTTAGATTCAAAAGAAAACAAAACAGTGGTTTTGAAGTGCCCAGAGGAAATGTATGAGCTTATTGGTCTCATTGGTACGAGCACGCGTTATAATGTTTCGCGTGTTTGGCGAGGTAGGGACGATCTTTTGTGTGCTGTAACTAGCACTACGAAGCTGTCACTTATTGCAGGCAAATATGTCGGGAAGGATGACCCAGTTGCTATTGTAAGAGCGCAGCATGGATTACCTGCAATAGGCGAAGTTCTTGTGCCATTTCTTCACACGTATTTTGTGGAAGGATGGATGAGAGGCAGCCACTGGGGACCTCTCATGCCTGTAGGTTTAAAAGACAGCCAATGTACGGTTTTTGATGGTCCGCCACGGATAGTCGCAATTGGCTTCCAAGTGTGTAATAATAAGATTGCAAGCGACAAAAATGATTTACCATTGATCAGAGATATGTTTGAGGATCCAGCGTTTGATATGGCACGTCGGGAGGCTGTGGAGATGGCTGGAGTATTCCGTAGGATGGGTGAGTTTCAACCGGCACGTTTGAGCGCTGAAACTATGGAGTATACAACATTACCTCAGATATTGGAGAAACTGAAGGATCGTTTCAAGCCAGTCTAACTTTTTCTGTTTAAGTTTTCCTCTTTGTCTAAGGAGATTCTGTTAGGTTCATTAGTTCGTCGCAGCGAGTTTTAGTAGCTTTGTAAACTAATTTTCGGAGTTCTTCTCCTGACACTTCTGTTTCTCGAATTATTCCCATTTTTTTTGCGAGTTCCCGGTCTCCGATGCTTTCAAGCCATCGTTCAAAGTCTTTTCGAGAGAGATGGAATTCTAATGATCTTATGTCGGCGTGTTTTATCTTTTCGCAAAAATCGGGTAGACTATTGGCATGCAAACCGGAATATTGGTTGATTTCTGTGTAGAAGTAGAATGCTTTTTCAAGTGCTAGTGGACTTATAAGAGAGGTTGCTGCTTCCTTGCTGATTTTTGGTTCAAGAAGTTCTCTGCCGAGGTTGGTTATTTGATAGTAGCCTTTTTCCGGGGAAGAAACGTATCCTGCTTTCTTTAGTCCAAGAATGTGCATCATGCATGAAGAAAAGTTGAGTCCAACTTTTTGGGCTATGTCTTTAGGTTTTCTAGGTTGGTTCTCTTTTGCCATTACTTCTAAAATTGTTTTTTTAATAGAGGTTAAGCGCATTAATTTGCTACTCTCCGCTGCCACTATTTATTGTGTGTCCTGCCTTTTCAGATTTTTGCTGTCTTGAAAGAAAGAGAAAATAATGACTACGGATTTATCTTGCTCGCCTAGACTGTAATTGTAATTCCACGAAATATTGAATTGTTTGGTTAACTGCTTGTACTTGTATAATAGAGCTTAGAAGATGCGCGCGCGCCCTCCGCCTGTTTTGTTTATTGCTTCAAAGGCAAGTTCTTTTCTGCCTTTAACTTGAGTAATTTCCTTATGTAGTTTCTTTGCATCCATGGGACAATTATGGGAGACTTCTCGAATAAACTTTCTTAGTTCATCTTCGTTAAGGTTGCATTTTAACGTGAGTTCTTCAATGACTTTCTTTGAAGTCTCTGAATCACCGTAGCAGCTTTCACTCAATTCTTCCAATGCAAGCTTCAAAGACTTTGGTTTTATATTACAATGAGAACCTAATTCTTCTTCCCATTTTGAACTCAATTTTGTTTCCTCGCCAAGCACATCTGTTGGGGTAATAGAGTTTTGTTATTTAAGCATTATGCGCGCGTGTTTCTAATTTAGACTTAATTGCCTCTAGCAAACAAACTCTAATTGAGCATGCACAAAAAACAAGAGAAATCGACGACGGCACTTTGGTTTAGGAAACGCAAATAAGCAATAAAGCCCTAAGCCATAGAAGCAACATGGAAGCAAAAGAAACGGTGAAAAACGATGAGATTAGCAGTGATGGTCTATGAATATCCTCCAAAAATAGTTGGAGGCTTAGGTACTTACACGGCTGAGATAACGAGGAAATTCGTTCTTCTAGAGAATGATGTGTCAGTGTTTACCATGAACGATGATAAAGGAGCCCTTCCTACTAGGGAGTTGTGGCGTGGAATCGAAATCCATCGCCCTCGCCACATTGATGTCTCAGATTCTCTTCCAGACGTTATTGCGGAAGACGTTAGAAAATGGGGAAGGGGAATACAATTCTTCTCCAAAATTCTTGTTTACAATTATCTCAGCGCGTCTAAGATAATTAACGAGCTTGTTAAGAAAGAAGGCTTCAAATATGATGTTTTGGTTGCGCATGACTGGCTTTCTGTGATGGCGGGTGTTACAGCGAAAAGAGAACTTGGACTTCCTCTGGTTTTCCACGTTCACTCAACAGAGAAAGGACGGACTTTAGGCAACGGATCCGAAGTTGTTAACAGCATCGAACATCGTGGCGGACAGATGGCGGACTTGGTTATTACTGTTTCAGATGCAATGAAAGACGAGTTGATTGAATTAGGATTTCCGAAAGAGAAAATTAGGGTTTGCTATAACGGAGTTGACCCTGATAAATATTCTCCAGAACAGGTGGACGCAGCAAAGCGAAAGGAGATACGGGAAAGTTACGGGCTTAAAGATGAAGATGAAATGATACTTTTTATCGGGAGACTTGTCTGGGTCAAAGGTGTCGACAAACTTATCATGGCTATGCCCCACGTTTTACAGAAAGTTCCTAACGCGAAGCTTGTGATTGTTGGCTTAGGAGATATGGAGGAACACTTGAAAAGCATGGTTAAAGGCCTCAAGCTTGAAGACGCTGTAAAGTTTCGGTTTGAATTTGTGCCTGAAGAAGAACGAATTGCCCATTATGCAGTCTGTGATTTAGCCACATTCCCCAGTCTTTATGAACCTTTTGGAATCGTTGCTTTAGAAGCCATGAGCATGGAAAAACCTGTAGTCGTGGGCGCCAGCGGAGTAAGTGGTATGCGAGAAATAGTAATAGCTAATGGCCCTGAACAATGTGGCTTTCACGTTAATCCCAATGACCCAGTGGATATCGCTTGGGGAATTGTCAGTTGCCTTCAGAATCAAAACAGAAAGCAAATGTTTGGCAAAAATGGCAGAAAAAGAGTTTTAGCAAAGTTCACTTGGGATGCTATAGCTAAGAAAACTCTAGAGATTTATAGTGAAGTTGTTAGGGAAGAGAAAAAAGATTAAACAGCTTTCACTAAAAGTTTGGGTTAATCACAGGATGTTATCGCTTGTTGAATGACTTTCGAAAAGATTACCTCCTTAACCGTTGGGTCGTTATAGCTACTCACAGAAAACGTAGACCAATAGATTTTGCCAATAAAGAAGTAGCTATTCAAAGCGTCGACAAGAGTTCATGTCCTTTCTGCCCAGGAAATGAAAGAAAAACACCACCTGCCGTGCTTGTCTATGTGAAAGGCGAAGGAGAAGTTGTAAAAGCAAAGGATACAAATGGCTTACGCTACAAAAACTGGTTAATTCGTTGTGTGCCAAACCTGTACTCGGCGTTTTCTCCTCCTGAAAAAGGAGAAAGCTTCGAATCGGGGAAAGCTGTGGGGCATCATGAAGTGCTTATTGAATCACCTAATCACGACGAACATCCAGGTAATGCAAGGCTTTCACAGCTAGCTCACGTGATTAATGGATATGTTGACCGT
>SMTZ1_10007403_pt1 | contig 11230 bp, 10 predicted proteins | sample DeeMarSWOR136_30_FD_25667 | JGI IMG/M metagenome (IMG submission 25667)
TATCACCCTACCTTGGCACGTCCTATCGGCAGTCTCTCTCACCTTGTCGGCAATCCTGTAAATGCCCTTTAGAGTCAATCCCATTCGGGTTATTTGATCCATGAAGTGGGTATCGCTTCCGTCCACCATTATTATCACTTGCGGCTGAAACTCCTCAGCCAGTGGAACGAAAATGGTATCTAATACGTGTTGGTAAGCTATGTCGCCTGTGCCGGGTAATAGGGGAACATTCACGGAGTAGCCCCGACCCTCCCCCTCGCCCACAGGATTCCGGTAGCTTGGTCCGGGATAGAGGGTGCGCGGATCTTGGTGAATAGATATGAACAATACCCTGGGATCGCGGGCAAAGATTGCATAGATTCCATCTAGAATCAAAATCCGCTCCAGTCCATGGTTTTGTATTAGATTCTGAGCACATATTCCGACGTCACTGAATATGCCAAATCCCTTTTCGTAATCTCTACCCGCATGTTGTACCCCTCCGCCTATCACGATTGCCTTGCTGAATGCTCCCGACTGAACCAGCTCGCCAGCGAGCTTGCCAGCCCCAGCTAACAGTCTTGCCGCCCTGACGACGCCGGGAGAAAGGGGTGTGTCATACGGATCCCGGGATTCGCATCTCTCTACCCGTCTGATGTATTCTTCAGTATGCACCAGTTTCAGGTCAGCCTCGGTTGCGTAGCCGGGCTCAATGACTTCGAAAACTGGATTGTCACCAAGCTTTTCCCTGAACAAACGCATAAATCTTTCGTATCGCTCACCGGTTAGGACATGTCCCAAGTCGTATTCCCGCATTTTCTCGCTATAGAGTATTGCTGTCCGCATGATAGGTAAGCTGGGTCTGCCACTATTTAGACCGTCTCAGAGGCTATCTCGGGGATTATCTTTTCTGCCTGCTAGCCCAGGACCACAATTATCTCATCTATCAAATGTGTCAGCCGGTAACAAATAAGACGTCTTGAACCAGGATCTCGTCTACCTCTGGATCCAGCTCCCAAATAACTTTCTTTGTTTTGCTGTTTATTACGATGCCCTCCCCCTCGTTGTAAACCTCTTCCAGGATGCTCTTTGCCTCCTCAAAAGTCACCTCTTTAGTCTCCCAGCTACTCCTGCCCAGTCTGCGCATCGTAATCATCTTTGCCATCGCCGTTGCCCTTTCTTAATTCCCCTGCTGCTCATACTATCGCCGACATCAAACGATGCCATCCGCTAACAAACGGCTAAGTTGTCCTGGACGAGGATCTCGTCAACCTCTGGATCCAGCTCCCAAATAATTTTCTTTGTTTTGCAGTTTATTACGTAGCCGCCACCCTCGTTGTAAATCTCTTCCAGGATGCTCTTTGCCTCCTCAAAAGTCACCTCTTTAGTCTCCAGTCCAGTCCTGCCCTGTCTGCGCATCGTGATCATTTTCGCCATCGCCGTTTCCCTTTCTTAAGGCAAGTTTTTATCCTTTCTCGCTTGCTCTTCGTTTCACTAACTCATCTACTATGCCCCAATCCAGCTCGGGACTCACAACCTTTCTCCGCTCTTTTAACGCCCAAAATACCTTCTCTGGTTTCGCCGGAAGCTCGGTAATCCAGACACCGGTAGCATCGTGGAGGGCATTAATGACGGTTGCCGGCATGCACGATATGGATCCCTCACTGGCCTCCTTAGCCCCGAAGGGCCCATGGGGGCTATCCGTTATTATATGTATTGTCTCTGATGGAAATGGTACCTCGGGAGCCCGAGGCCTCTTATAATCCAAGAAGGTGGGATTGAGGGTTAAACACTTGTCCATAATAAGGTCTTCATAGAGGGCTTGCCCCAACCCCTGAACTGCACCACCCTGGGACTGAATCTCGACCGACATAGGATTGAGGGGTCGGCCACAATCCTCAGCTGAGATCAGGTCCAAACACTTCACCAGCCCCGTCTCCAGATCCGCCTCTACCTCAGCCACCTGGGCAGTGGAGCTATAATCAGTCCCGATATCACCTCTGCCTGTTGCCAAATCGGGCATGTCTACCCCTCTGGTTGAGTAGCCTGCACCCATGATAACCATGCCCGGCGTTGTATAACAGGCAATCCGAACCAATCTGGAAAAGTCCATGCTCTTTGTTGGGTCTGATTTAACAAATACCCTGCGCTGTTTAATGTCTACATCCTCGGGGCTGACACCAAACACTTGACCAGCAACCTCCAGAAGCTGCCGCCTGGCATCGGCGGCGGCTTTCTGGGTGGCCTCACCAGCCAACACAGTAACCCTGCTCCCGTAGCTACCAGGGTCGACAGGGGTAACATCTGAATCCACCCTTCTCAGTCCTATATCCTCATAATTGACGCCAAGTTCCTCAGCAGCGATTTGACACACTACAGTATCCGAGCCTTGGCCAACATCCGTAGCCCCGGTTAACAGGTTAATGCTGCCATCCTCACAGATCCTGATGACAGCAGCGCAGGCGTTATGTCCGCTAAGCTTTGTCCCGCTGAGATATCCCTCTGCCGCGATCCCCATACCCCGCGCCACGCTCCCCGCTGCCTTTGCCGCCTTTTTCCTCTCCTTCCAGTTTACCCTTTCCGCAACCTTTTCCAGACCTTCCTTGACACCAAAGGAATGTACATGTAAGTCATTGATGGTTACATAGGGATCGCCGGGCTTGGGGGGGGCAATAGCGTTTCTCAGCCTTATCTCCAACGGGTCAATACCCAACTCCTCAGCAAACATATCCAGTTGGACATCGGCGGCAAAGCGGGTATGGGCTACGCCGTGCCCCCTCATCGCCCCTGCCATGGGAGTATTGGTATATGGACAATAGACATCTGTTTTGAAATTGGGCAGCTTATAGGGGATGGTCATGCAGATACCAGTTAGATACACAGTGAGTGGGCTAATGCGGGTATAGGCACCACTGTCGGCGACAATTTTGATTTGTGTTGCTTGCAGCATGCCATCCCTATCGACCCCTGTTTTGATATAAATAAACATCGTGTGTCGCCGCAGGCAGGTAGCAATCTCCTCATCCATGGTATAGACAATCTTCACTGGTTTGCCACTCATTTTAGATAGCATCACGGCACACCAATCACCATTAACCGAGTCATTTTTGGTGCCGCCAAAGTCACAGCCAATGAACGGTTGTATCACCCTTACCTTATTCATGGGCAAGTGAAAACAGGCAGATATGTGCCTCCAGATAAAATATGGGCTGCCTTTTGAGGCCCGGACTGTTACATGGTCAGGGGCATCCCAGTGAGCCAGTATCGCTGAGGGCTCCACATAGCCCTTGGAGATGCGAGGGGTTCTGAAATTATCTTCACGAACGAGATATGACTCACTGAATGCTTTCTCTACATCGCCAAAGTCCATATGGAATTCACAACTGATATTGTTCTTGACGTCTGGCATCTCGTCGTGGATCTGAGGCGCCCCGTCCTTCAGCGCCTCAAAGGGGTCCCAGACCGCAGGCAATTCCTCATATGCAACCTCAATAAGCTCGCAGGCCTCCGCGGCTACTTCCTCATCGATTGCGGCTACTCCAGCTACCCCCTCTCCGATATAGCGAACCTTAGTCACCGCCAATGGTTCCTCATCCCTGGTAGCCTTTGCCCAGCCCCACTTGAAGCCGCCAAAGTCCTTGCCGGTGCATATTGCCTTTACCCCAGGCAGCCTCTCTGCTTTGCTGGTGTCGATATCGAGGATCTTAGCATGAGCATAGGGACTCCTTTTCACCTTCCCCCAGAGCATACCCGGTAAGTCAAAATCGGCGGCATACTTCGCCCGCCCGGTGACCTTTTCTATGGCACCAACTCGTGGTAGTCGTTTACCTATCACTGAATATTCCGCCATGTTCAATTCCCTCCTGGCCCGATTTTGATTTTTATCACCGCGGTTGTTTTACTTCATCCCAATCGCGCGTGTATTCCTCCCCGCGCATCATCTTCGCTGCTATGTCTATAGCTTCAATGATCTTAACATAGCCGCTGCAAGCGCACAGATTACCACGTATTGCTGATGCTATTTCCTCCTTAGTTGGATTCGGATTCTCATCGAGTAATGCCTTGGCCGACATCACCTGTCCCGGGATGCAGAATCCACACTCTACGGCACCATGGTTAACCAATGCCTCCTGAATAGGATGAAGTCTATCGCCTTCGGCTAATCCCTCAACAGTTGTAACCTCCTTTTCGTTTGCCTGTAATGCCAATATTGAGCAGGACTTGACTGCCTTTCCATCAATGAGAACAGTGCAAGCGCCACAGCTGGAAGTAGCACAACCTCGCTTGGTTCCCGTCAGCTTCAACTCATTTCTCAACAGATCGACGAGCAGTGTATTCGGTTTTATCACAAGCTCATAAGGCTCTCCATTGATCGTCAGCTTTAACTCTTTTTTCATGCTCACGCTACCTCCTATTGATGAAGCTAAGTCTTCCTGGCTCTTTCCAAGGCTTGCCTCGCGGCTCGCTTTACGAAGACCTTCACCAGCTCTCTCTTGTATTCCGCTGAAGCATGCATGTCAGAGGTGGGACGAGCTTCCCCTGAGGCTACTTGAGCCGCCTCTGCCATCAGATCCTCTGCAACCTTCTTCCCCACCAGCATCTGTTCTGCCCTCTTAGCCCTCAGCGGAACAGGGGCCACGCCACCAAGTACTATCCTGGCATCGTTGCACGCCCCGCTCCCCGGCTCCAGAGTGATCGATACCGCAGCCCCCACAATCGCCGCATCTCCTTCCATCAAGGCAAACTTCATATAGGCAGTACCCGTGTGAGGCGGTGGCTTCGGCACCTGTATCTCAGTCAGTATCTCGTCAGCTTGGAGGATGGTCTCAAAGTAATCCTTGGAGAAATCCTCAAGGGCAGCGACTCTCTCTCCGCTCGAGCCAACCAGCTTCACCTTCGCGTCCATGGCGATCAATGGCGGCGCTGGGTCTCCTGTGGGATCAGCATGGCAGAGATTGCCTCCGATAGTGCCCCAATTTCGGGTCTGAACCGTAGCCAACATGAGCTCCATCTCAGATAGCACGCTGAACCCATTTCGGATCAGCGGAGATTTCTCTACGGCTCGATGTGTGGTTAAAGCGCCGATCCTTAGCCCCTCCTTGTCATCGAAGTTGATGTAGTCCAAATCAGCTATGCCTTTGATATCAATCAAATACTCGGGAGCGACTAATCCCTGCCCCATTAGGATGAGCAAAGACTGCCCCCCAGCTATCACTTTGGCTTCCTCTTTATATTGAGAAAGCCAAGAGCAAGCCTCGGCGACCGTTTTCGGTGCAAAGTATTCAAATTCTTTTATCACTCGTGTCCTCCTCTCACTTCTGTCGATTTAGCTCTTTGTTATAGGCATTTTACGCTACCACGAGCTTTTTTTCAATCCTCGCCTTTTTCTTCTGAATGCAGGCCAGAGAAGGCTGAACAACCTGCAAACAGGGAGCTAAGGAATTCTTCAGGGCGCATGGGTGGCCGGTACAAAGCAAGCACATGATGATATAATGACCCTGAAAAAAGAACAGGACATCGATGGAGAAACGAGATAGATAGGAGGATGGGATGCCTGACGTGATAGCCAGGGTAATATCTCAAAAGGGAACCTGCGTAGCGGGGCATAGGGTCGGCGATGAATTCATCATCGCAGACAAAACTGCACCCGATATGTGTTCATGGGCCTTTTACACGCTGTTTCCTTTCGCCGCAGTGTTGCAATTTGGCGGCTCATTCCCTTGGGAGGGCGATCCAGACAAGGCCACCGTTGCCTGTCCCGACCCAGCAAACCCAGTGGTGTTTGAATTGAAGCGCGGCCTGCCGTAGCAATGGCTGACTCTGCGCATCGTTTTGGCTCACGGGCGCAGATCTCATTGGCCGTCACGCTGATCTCCTACTCTGTCAGCGCCTCAAGAGCGCTCTCCGCCGCTGAAGGCACCTCTACCGATGGCTCGACATCCTCCAGCGCAGCCAATAACGGCCGCAGCACCTCCTTAAGGTCCCCTAGACCTAGATTGTGAAGGACATGGTGTGCACCCTCGCGCAGCCAGATCGAATCCGAGCGCTCGATTAGCGCCTGTAGCAAAGGCACCAGTGCCTCACGCCCAATGGCGATCAATCCCTCGGCTGCCAGCCAGCGAACATCGAATACCTCATCTTCTAGGGCGTTCACCAGCGTGTGCGCTGACGCCGGATCGCCGATCTGGGCCAGGGCCTTGGCCGCCTCCCAACGCATCTGCTTATTCCGATCTGCCAGCGCTTCAATCAAGGAGGCAACTGCTGGAGCCCCGATAGCCACCAGCGACTGGCGTGCTCTCTCACGCACAAGCCCGTCCTTTGTCCCCAGGTCAGCAATTAAGGCATTTATAGTCGCTGGGTCGGCGGAACCGCCCTCAATTACACTATCCTGAGATTCACTATACTCCGCTTCATTCATGGATTCCTCCTCACCAGTCTTATTCTACTCAACGGGATTATACTTCGTCAAAGCAAAGAGCACAACACATCCCCTATTGATCTAGGTCTCCAGACGAAGCGGAGTCAGCGATCGGCACTATGGCAAATTCTTCACGAAGGTTGTATCATAAGCTGGACGCAAGCTAAATGCACAATAGGGGGTGCAAGAATGTACAAGAGGATGCTTGTTCCGTTGGACGGCTCGGAGCTCGCGGAAGTAGTTCTTCCCTATGCAAAGGAACTTGCCGGGAGGCTCGATCTCGACATGGTTTTCCTCCATGTTTGTAGTGCGCACGAATCCCAATCACTCCCTATGTATCAAGCCTACGTTGAGCATGCCGCTGAGACTGCGAGGCTTCAGTCCAGAGAGATACAGGCCAAGACAGGTGTGCAACCAGGAGCTAAAGAAGTGGAGGCGCGAGGCGAGGTGGCTGTAGGCCACCCTGCTGAGGAAATTGTTCGTTATGCTGATGAGAACGACATCGATCTCATCCTCATGGCAACCCATGGCCGCTCTGGAGTCAGGCGTTGGGTCATGGGCAGCGTGGCAGACAAAGTCCTGCGGGCATCAAGGGTCCCTATTTGGCTTGTTCGGGCGGGGATTCCGGAACAGATTGTGCATGACAAGTGGCCCGAGAGAACCATGCTTGTCCTGCTCGATGGTTCAGAGCTGGCCGAATCAGTGCTCCCCCATGTCGAAGCGCTGGCGAAACAGCGCGGTGCTGAGCTAGTTGACGTGGTTCTGCTCAGGGTTTGTGAGCCCCCAGTCATCCCCTCAGACTACCCTGCGGACATGCCTCTAACCTGGGAGGAGCATGTGAAGCAGATAACAGACCATGTCAAGCAGGTAGCTGCGCACTACCTGGCAGGAGTGGAAAAGCGCCTTACCGACGCAGGGCTAAGGGTGCGGTCAGAGGTGCTAATGGGCCAGCCAGCTGATGAGATCATTGACTACGCAGAGAAAAACCTTTCCAGCCTGATCGTCATGGCGACACACGGGTTCTCGGGAATTAGCCGCTGGGAGTATGGCAGTGTTGCCAATAAGGTGCTGCATGGAGCCTCTACCCCAATCTTTCTGGTGAGGCCACACAAGCCGAATGCGGGCCGAGACTGAGATCGGTGTTGCGTCCTCCCAGGCAGGCGCGGCGAAGGAAGGATAAGCTGAAGCCATGTGTCCTTTAGCATCAGCAGCATATCTCATCATCTCAACACTGCGGGCATCCGTGATTACAATAGGGACGGGCTCAGCATTACAGCCAATTGGCAGCTCAAATTGTATCCCAGATTAAACAGATATCCACAATCTTCAGTTGACAAAGCCGCCCCCTTTGGGGTATGTTCTGAATGAAACTCAACAGAGGAGGGGGAAAGGAATGGATGCCTATTGCTTCAAATGCCGTGCCAAAAGAGAGATCAAGAACCCGAAGAAGGTGACGCTGAAGAACGGGAAGCCGGCAACCCAAGGGGTTTGTGCTGTCTGCGGGACCAAGGTATTCCGCATCGGCAAAAGCTAGCCAGACACGACCACCGGCTCCAAGTAGGAAAACACCGAGGCGGGCTACTATCTGTCTATTAAAATACCTTGCCTCGGTTGAGGATATAATGTGGATCAAATACCCTTTTTATCCCTTTCATGATTTCTATTTGTTTTTCATCCATCGCTATGGGGAGAAATTGCCTCTTCTCAAAGCCGATGCCATGCTCCCCTGAGAGCGCACCGCCAAGATCTCTCCCGATCTCATATATTTCTCTGAGAATCTCCGCCATTTGTTCGCTCCCGCCCAAAGGGTGCAAATGCACATTGCCATCTCCGGCATGTCCGTAACCCAAGATTGGAACATTTCGTCGTCTTGAGATTTGCTTCACTCTTGTCATGAAATCGGCTATTTTGTCGCGTGGTACGACCACATCTATGATCTCTATGAGGCCTGCGGCCTTGAGCGCAGGGTAGAATTTTTCCCTCAGCTCTAAAAGCCGTCTTTTTGCCCGTTCGCCCTCGGGAACGAAGATATCGACGGCGCCGTTGTCACTGCAGATTTGCCCAACCTTCCTGGAGATACTCTCAGCCTGTTCCTCATCATCGGCATCGATGATGATCAGGAGAAAGGCCTCTCCCTGATAAGGGGGGATTTTCATCCCCGTGTGCCTCTCGGCGATCTCGATGGCATCCCTTTCCATGAACTCAATGCCTGTGGGCAGAATCTTTGACTTGATGATCTCAGGTACTGCGGTGATGGCGTCGCTTAAGCTGCGAAATGGAACGAAAAGGATGGTTCTGACCTCAGGGGCAGTGAGCAGTCTCAGTGTTACCTTGGTAATGAGAGCCAAGGTGCCCTCTGAACCGATGAGGAGCTGGGTGAGGCTATAGCCCGTAGAGCATTTCACGAATTTGCCTCCGGTCTGTATCACCTCACCTGTGGGGAGCACTGCCTCCAGCCCCAAAACGTAATGCCTAGTCACCCCATATTTCACCGCTCTCATTCCCCCAGCATTTGTGGCTACATTGCCACCGATGCTGGCGCTTTCCTCTCCGGGATAAAGCGGGTAGTAGAGACCTCGACTTTCTACGGCGCGATGAAGTTCTGCCAAAGTGACGCCGGCTTCGACGACGGCGACGAAATTGCGCTCGTCGATGTCTAAGATCCTATTCATCAGCTCCAGCGAGATAAGGATGCCGCCAAAGATGGGCACCGCACCGCCACTGAGACCGGTGCCACTCCCCCTTGGTGTCACCGGGATCGTCTGCTCGTGAGCCAACCTCATCACCTTTGCCACTGTATCCGTGTCCCTTGGCTTGACCACCACATCGGGCAGGCAAGGCCGGGGACGGCATGTCTCATCCCAGGAGTATCTCGCCCGCTCCTCCTCTTCGCTGAGAACGTTTTCCTTTCCTGCGATGCCCTCTAATTCCTCTATGATTTCACGTGTTATCCCTTTATATCGCATCTTTCCCCCTCACCAGAGCATAATAATATACCGTAAGCTCACAGGTGGCAAATTTGAAAAAAGATGCGGAAGGACACAGTCTCGAGGCGCTGGCGGAAGAACTGGGCATCAAGACTAATAGTGATATCGCCTAACAGCAGGAAGCTCAATCGGCACGGTAAACAACTTTGCACCGTGCAAGCTGACCATAGCTTGGTGACAGCGCCAACTTTGCCGAGTGACCTCCTTATCGCTCCTGCGACGAGCGCTTAGGGTGAACAAAACCGAGTTTCGTGACCAGGTTGAAAGGTTGCCTATCTCAGCACTCTCCGTCACTGGCGCTCAGAATCGCGCCTCTTCACCGCGCTGATCCAGGTCTTGGTTCTCTTCAGAAAGCCTTTGACTTCCTCGTCTGTTCTGGACTTGGCTTTGTCATAGTAGTCACAGTGAACCAATTCTTCCTTGGCACGCATGAAGCGAGGCGTGGGCTCCACGGCTGGATAGCCGACCACTAGCATATCATAGAGCACCAGTCCCCTTGGTATTCCCAAGAGGTCCTTGATCAGACATTGGGCAAAGGGGATGGCAGTGTGGGATAACCATTGCGAACCGAGACCCAAGGCGGCAGCCGCCATATGCATATAGAGAAAAGCATTTGCCAGGCTGGAGATGAACATCGTTTCGCCTCTGTGGAGGAGGATACTCAGGGGATAGGCTTCCTCTGTTCGCGGGTCACCACACACGATGATGAAGACCGGCGCCTCCCTATAGTATAATTGCTCTGGTGGCCTGAAGATCTGACCGTAAAATCTTTGCTCTGGCTCCCTTGTGAGCTCCATCTTGGCGCTGAATGCATTCTGCTCCGCGATGATTTGAACTATTTTGTCCTTGAGTCCTTGCTCTTTGACCACAATAAATTCCCAGGGTTGGGAGTTTCCTGCCGAGGGAGCCCAGCGGCCAGCTTCAATGATCTTGTCCACATATTCATCCGGTATCGGCTCCGGCTTAAACCTACGGATGCTCCTTGTGTTCTTGATCAATTCCATAAGATCTTCGTAATCCATTGTAACCTCCTCGCTGATAGCAAAGCTCTCATGGCAAGAATTCGATTAAATACCATTAGCCTGTTTCAATACCCTCCCGCCAGATCGGGCTGACTAGCCGCCCCTTATTACTGTGCCATGGCAAACAGGCAGAGACTTTTGCAGCACAAACGAACGCCCTTCTTGGCTTCTGTCACATTGCTCTCAACCCAGAATATAAACTGTCCCATTTGTGCCGTCAACCCTTATCCTTTGTCCAGTTCTGATCTTCACTGGCCAAAAGGTGACATCCAGCCTAAGGAAACGGCCGCCGAAAAGGCTTGGCAATGAGGACAGTCATGTGGTTGACTTTCGAGATCCGGGAATATGCCCGAAGCTGCGGGCTGAGATATTGGGGGTAGTTGACCCTGCAGAGATGAACGGTTAACATACGAAGTGGCATAACCTTGTTGATTTGGCTGGGCCGCTTAGGAGGTGGTTGATAGGAGAACTCCCTTGACCTATAGTAATCTACAACCATGAAGGGGTGGCCCTGTTGAATCTAGGGGAGAGCGATGACGGTATTAGATGCGTTTAAGCTTGATGGTCAGGTGGCATTGGTCACCGGTGGCGGCAGCGGTCTCGGCTGGGCTATGGCTGAGGGTATGGCTGAGGCTGGTGCTGATGTTGTGTGCGCCGACTGGTATGAGAATAGAGCCAGAGAGGCAGCAGAAATGATCCGAGGGGTGGGGCGTCGCGGGTTGGCCATCACTGCCGATGTGTCCAAGGAGGCCGATGCAAAGAGAATGGTGGAACGGACTGTGGCTGAATTTGGACGGTTAGATATTGTCATTGCCAACGCTGGC
>SMTZ1_10035266_pt1 | contig 11230 bp, 9 predicted proteins | sample DeeMarSWOR136_30_FD_25667 | JGI IMG/M metagenome (IMG submission 25667)
TTTCTCGCTTGTCAGAGTGCTGACGTCTCCCTCGAGGCTGGTTTTCTCTGCATCCAGCGCAGCGACGTCGACTTCCAAATCAGCCACATCTTCTTCCAGACCAGTAACGTCGTCCTCAAGCATCGAGATGGTGGCTCCCATCCCGTTGCGTAGAGCAAAGTCGAGGATGTTACCGAATAGGACGTCTCCCTGCTGCGGGTTGCCCGAAGTTAGATTGTATCGATCGGGTTTCTGTAGCTCTGGTTTGTACATGGGTGAGTAGTGGCTGAAGGGCGCGTCGGATGTCGCGATGACGTAGTTGCTGTTGGGCATCTCTTCAAGCGCCATCATGGCGAAGTTACCCTCCTGTCCGGGGCTGTGTGCCTCTGGGGCGGGGGCGGACTCGTCGCTGATGACGCCGCTGTCGGACGACGTCATGATCACGTAGACGCCGTCGATGTCGGTCTCGTCTAGGGCGTAGTAGTTGCCGTTAAGGTATCCGATGATGACTCCGCAGCCGTGGAACTGTGCGTATGTTACGCCGGCTACAAGGAACTTGTACTCTGGTGCACAGTTCTCCGACACGGCTTTAACCCTGTAGGCTGCGTCGAAGTTCACCATGGGGTCCTGGGTTTCGCCGTGCTCGCCGCGAAGATGGCTTCCCACCGTCTCTAAGACGATGTTGGCGTCCGGCGGTCTCAGCTCCTGGCCGTCCGGGTAGTCGCTGTCCGATGCCACCCAGAGCAGCTTGTTGCCTTCGTCGAACCATGCCGTCACAGCCGCAAGCTCCGCTTCGGTGTACTCAACTGCGGGGTCTGCCTGTATCAGGACGAGCATGTCTGCATCTTCCAGATCAGATGCTGTTAGATCTTCAGTGGGCACAACCCAGTCAACGTACGAGTAGTCCTCCATGGCCGCCTTGAGGTTGTCATCCGCCTCGAGGGCGCCTTTCATGTGGACGACTACTTTTCCGCTTGACTCCGCACCAACCAGTGCGATGGATGTCAGAGACATGAATAGAGTAGATAGAAGAATAAGCCCAATGATTTTACTTTTCATGGTTTTTCTCCGGGTTCAAATAGCTATGTACGGCATTAAAGCTTTCTCTGGGCATCAAGCAGAATTTAAATGCTGTCAAAACGATAACGAATCAAGGTGAAATCCGTGGATAACCGGGTGTTGATGGGAATTGCAGTCGTTGCGTTACTTGGATTAGGGTATATCGGGTACCTAGCTATGAACCCGGCTCAACCTGAGGTACCAGACGATGGAGGAGAAACACCGGACTCTGGTGGCGAGACGCCTGACACAGGCGGCGAGACCCCAGATACGGGTGGCGAGACGCCTGACACAGGTGGTGAAACCATCACGGCAACTGTCACGGGTTCTATTACGGATGATTCTGGTGAACCCATCGAGGGAGTTCTCGTACAGATCGGCGATGTATCGACGACGACTGACTCGAAAGGAGAGTATAGTCTCGAGGTCTCGAATGGAACATATTACGTTGAGGCTAGCAAGGATGGATACAGCCAGGTACTGTCTCAGAAGAAACCGAGTACGAGGCAGACTTCACTCTCAGGGTCCTGAGCACCGGGACAGGCGACGGTAAGACCATACGCGTGATAACCCGCCATGGAGCAGACATCATGCTTGTCGCTGAGGAACTCTTCCTAGAGAGCGATTTCGCAATCGAAAACAACATAGCGAACATAGAGTGGCTGCCCATCGCCGACTCACTTTGGATTGAAACCATCTCAAGGTCAGGTGACATAGACGTGGCTTGGGGCGGCGGCCACTCGAAGGCGAAAACATCGACACCATACTGGCGGATATTCCAGAGGATATAGGCGGCTCAGAGACCAGGCGAGTCGTCGGCGACGATGTCTATTGGGTCGGGGCCGCGATAAGCTCCTTCGGGTTCACCATCAATACAGAGCTGCTGGACTTCTACGATCTCCCGGAGCCCGCATCATGGGAAGACTTGGCGAGCACAACCTACGCAGCCTACCTTCCTACAACCCTCGTGGGAACCGCCGACGCCACCACGTCCACATCCAACACAAGGATCTTCCAGATAATACTCCAGATATACGGGTGGCGTGACGGATGGGACGTTCTCATCAGGATGGGAGCCAACTCGGCGATATTCGATCAATCGGGAAATGTCCGAGACGCTGTGATAAACAAAGAGATAGCCATAGGTACAACCATCGACTTCTACGGCTACACGGCGCAGTGGATAAACCCAGAGTTCTGTCGGTACATCTTCCCCGCCGACGGCACCATAGTGAACGCTGACCCCATAGCGTTACTGACGACGGCACGGCAACCGGAACTGGCGCTGGGCTTCATCGAGTGGGTGATCAGCCCCGAAGGCCAGAAGGTGTGGCTAGACGGCAACATCAACAGGATGCCCGTCAACGAAGGGGTGTTCGACACGCCGGAGGGCAAACAGAGAGCCGACCTCGAAGAGGTGTTCCAGAAGACCCAGGAAGCATTAACCATACAGTTCGATAGTGTCGAGGGGGCGAGCTACTACTCGGCCATAAGAAGCTACCATAGGGCCGTGATCGTGCTGCCCCAGATAAAGCTGGAACGAGTCTGGGAGGACCTCACCTGGGCGCTGGAGGATGGACAGATAACGCAGGCACAGTTCGACGCCCTTGCCTTCAGGCTCGGCGACCCCGACGAGATCGAGTTCGTGGACCCGACGACCGGCGAGACGGAGACATTCACCATGGAGTACGCCCAGGGCATCAACGAGCAGATATCATCGGATGTAGAATATAAGCAAAAGATGGTTGACGCATGGGTGGACGCCGCGAACAGCCACTACGACGAGATCGCCGCGGAGTTAGCAAGCATCTCCTAGGGGAACGAGTTGACGGAGAACTGGATAAAATCCACCTCCATAAAGGATACGTTTAGAAAACTACGGAGGGAGTTAGACCCTCTCACAATAACCCAGACCCTAATCTCGTATTTCGTCCTCATCGGGTTTCTCGTCCTCCCGTTATCATCCCTCGTAATACAGGGCTTCAAGTTCGAGGGAGGTCTCAGCCTCAACTGGTTCATAGACATATTGACGAGCCCCGAGTACGTGAGTCTCCAGTCTAGAGGAGGGAGGATGTTCGAGGTTCGGAGGGGCGTCATGTATCTCTGGGGTTATGATCACGGGATTCTACTCAACTCTTTGATGGTGGCATTGACTGTAACGTTGTTCTGCAGCATAATCGGCATCGGCGTCGCCATGATTATGGGCAGGTACGAGTTCAAGGGTAAGGCTGTCTTCAAAGTCATTTTGTTGATCCCATTGCTGGCGACGCCCTTCGTGAACGCCTATGTGGTTGGTAAGGTGTTCAACGCCCAGTTCGGCTTGCTGAACTGGCTTCTCGTCGATCTGCTTCACATACTACCTTGGAGAGTGAGCATAGACGGGCTTGTGGGATTAATAGTAGTGCAGACGCTGACCTACTACCCCATCGTCTACACTAACGTATTGTCTTCTCTCAACAACATCGACCCCAGCCTGGAAGAGATGGCCGAGAACCTTGGCTCAACGGGGTTCAGGCTCTTCAGGACAGTGTTCATATTCAGCCTCGAAGACCTTGGGGCCCCCATCGGTTTCATAGGAGCCACCGCGAATCCCCTCTCCAAGAACGTGGCTTCCTATCAGATATACGCCAGCTTCAGGGAGGCGTTAACCGGAGACATATCTCCGAAGGTCTCCGCGTTGGCGCTACTCATCATGGTGATAACCGTGTTGAGCTACGCCCTCGTAAAGTACTATACATCGAGGCGCAGCTACACCATGATCAGCAAGGGCGGCAGATGGAGTCCAAGGCTCAGGAAGCCCCGGACAGGCATACAGCTATTCATCGTCGGCGGACTGTTACTGCTGTTCATACTGGGCGCGATGCCGCAGCTAGGAACCTTCGTGCTGGCCTCGACAAACTGGGCTAACAGCGGAACCTTCCCAACGAGGATCACGGGAGAGTACTTCAAGGCGCTGACCACTAACAGAGACGTGGTCAGAGCCATATTGAACAGCCTAGGGTACAGCGTCGTGGCCGTCGTCATAATGATAGTAGTGGGTTCCAGCATCTCCTACGTGGTGGCTAAACGCGACATCCCCACCAAGTCGCTTCTGGATCTGCTGGCGACGGTGCCGGTGTCGGTGCCGGGAGTAAGCCTCGCAGTCAGCTGCTGGACCCGTTAGCCGACCCAGCGGCTCTACTCATCCTCGCCTACACTATAAGGAGGCTGCCCTTCACAACGAGGTCGGTGTACGCCGGGTTACAGCAGATTGACAAAAGCCTCGAGGAGGCGTCGCTCAACCTAGGAGCCACCCGTACAGTCACATTCGGCAGAATAGTCATTCCGTTGATCGTGTCCAACGTCATCAGCGGCGCCCTGCTGAGCTTCGTGTACAGCATGTCGGAGGTAAGCACAAGCGTGACTCTGGGGGCGTTGAGGGAAGATAGGGTGCCCATCACTTTCTTCATCAGCCAGATCGTATACGGCACAGCTGCGGTCGGTTCAGTCAGCATAGGAGCGAGCCTGTGCATACTGTTGATGGCAGTACAGATCACCGCCATGGCTGTGAGCAACTACGTGCTCAAACAGAAAGCGTCGTTCCTAGGAGTTTAGAAAATGGTAGAGATAGAGCTGAGAAACCTGACCAAGTTTTTCGGGGCAGTAGTGGCCGCGGACCACGTCAACCTGACGATCAAGGACGGTGAGTTCTTCACACTGCTGGGTCCCAGCGGCTGCGGTAAGACAACAACCATGCGCCTTATAGCGGGGCTGGATTTCCCCACGGAGGGAAAGGTGCTCTTCGACGGGCGGGACGTCACGGGGCTGCCCTCGTTCGAGCGTAACACGGGCATGGTCTTCCAGAACTACGCCCTCTGGCCTCACCTCAAGGTCTATGAGAACGTGGCGTACGGGCTTAACGTGAGGAAGACCCCCAGGGACGAGGTGAGGGAGCGGGTGCTCAACGCATTGGACCAGGTGGAGCTGGAGGGCATGGAGGACAGGTTCCCGACGCAGCTCAGCGGGGGACAGCAGCAGCGTGTCGCCCTAGCCCGGGTGCTGGTGATCAATCCCGCTGTGCTGCTACTCGATGAGCCGTTGAGCAACCTGGACGCCAAGCTCAGGGTCCAGATGAGGGAGGAGATTAAGGCGCTGCAGAGGCGGCTGAAGATCACCACGGTCTACGTCACCCACGACCAGGAGGAGGCCATGTCCGTCTCCGATAGGATAGCTATACAGGACCACGGCAGGGTGAGGCAGATAGGGTTCCCCATGGAGATATACAACGTGCCTCAGGACGTGTTCATCGCGACCTTTATGGGCAGGGGAACCCTGCTTGAGGGGGAGGTGACGTCCACCGAGGGCGGGGTGCACATGAGGATAGGTAACATCACCCTTCAGGGCCTAGACTCCACGGGTAGGATCGAGCAGGGTGACAGGGCCGCCTGCGTCATCAGGCCCGAGAACTATAGTATCGAGGAGCCGGCGGAGCCTGCGAACGAGTTGGAGGGCGAGGTCGAGTGGGCGTCTTTCATAGGCCCGTACACTGAGGTCAGGTTGGACGTCGACGGGAATAAAGTGCTGGTGGACGTCCCGCCGGGTGTGGACGCCCCCGTGGGTGGAAGGTTTAAGGTCTACATCCCGTATAAGAACACGATAATGCTTCCCTTGGAGGAGTGATTGATGAGAAGTAGAAACAAGATAGTTGTAACCGTTATAATAGCCCTTTTTTTAGCAGGGCTGGTAAGCGCTATTCCCTCAGCCCAGAGCTATACCCCACGAAAGATAGCTGAGACGATAAACTCGCCTCTGCCGTCCGCCCCCGAGCCCGTGCTCGTGGGCGGCGCTTTCCCGGTGCACGTCAAGGACCTGTCAGCCACCCTCGCCGGCGGCGACGCCTCGGCGTGGTCCGGGGAGATAGGCTCCATGTATGGACGATACACCTTGTCTCTGGTAAATGGAACCTTCGACGGTGAGAGGTGGCTTCTATATTTCAACGTTCCAGGCGAAGTTCACCCGGGATTGTACGACCTTACTCTGACTCAGAGCGGCGATGGAGGAAGTGAAGGGATAATTCAGAGCAGATGCGTTTGGGTCTTGGACGAGTGGCCAGAGAGCCTCATCATAAGTCATCTGAGTGACATACATGAGCCAATAGATCCAAACATATTCTCTCAATATATCATGCAAGCAAATTTCCTTGATCCCGACTTGTCAATTGCTACAGGTGACAGCGTTCAATCAGAAATTAACACCCGATCATGGGCATGTTTACAATACTCAATGCTGAACCTAGAGTTCCCGAGCTACCTTCTACCTGGAAACCATGACTATGTAGGATACGGTGGTGCTGGTTTCGAATTATATGGCGGAAAACTAAACTATACTGTTATTCTCGGGGATTTTATAATTATAGCACTTGATAGCAGCGAACTTGGATATGTAAAGAGTGATCAATTAAAATGGGCTGAGAACCAGCTAGCTAAGTACCCAGATAAGGTAAAGATAATTAGCTTTCATTATAGCATACTGGGCAGCGAGTATGGCGTAGGCCAGAACGAGTCCAGTCCTTTTCAAGGAGGCCACATCACAGTTAACTGGGATAACATCACCGAGCATGCTGACACCATATACGATACGTGGAAGGACGCTGAGAATCAGCCTCGCCCTGTAGCTCAAACGCTGATGAGGATGATACATGAGTATGACGTCCGTGTTATACTTGCTGGACATGTCCACCGCGACGTGATATACGTGGTGGATGAAAGACACTATTTCATAACGACCACGACGACAGGAGGAGGGCTACCCCCAGGTGAGCGGTACGGGTCTCGACTAATAGAGATCAACAGAAATGGAACTGTACACCTCGACCCGTACGCCGAGGCGAGTCTCGAAGACCCGCCGAACAACATACCCACAGGTTACCTAAGATACGTGTATGGTTCGGCCAACGATTTCACCGAGACCGCGGTCTCCGTGACCCTAGAGAACACGCTGGACATGAGGATAAAAGAGGGAAGGCTCATCTTCAAGGTCTCGGACAGCAAGCCTGCGAACGAGTACAGCTTCGTGGGCACCCAGCCGGCGAAGGTGGAGACCACCACCAGCGCCGCCGGCCACGTCTTCGACGCGTACTTCGACGTCGAGCCCAAGAGCGTATTTAAGACCACTCTCAAGGCCGAGGACGACGAGGAGGAGCCCACAGTCACCGCGGAGCTAGTCAGCGATGGCGGGGATGCCGACTCCACGGTGAACCTCACGGTGAGCGACGGCGGCTGGGGCCTCAAGGAGATCGATGCTTCCTACTCGACCGACGGTGGCCTGACATGGACTCCCGTTGACACGAGCATCGTGCCGATCCTCGGTGGCGAGGTATACGACATCACGTTCCCCAAGAAGACCTTCACGTTCACGGTTCCTCTAGGTCAAGGCGAGACCATCCTCGTTAAGGCGTATGCCACCGACTACGCGGGCAACTTAGCGTCGTACGAGTCACCCGAGCTCTCACCCCAATCATACACCGTGAGCGTGGAGTCGACGCCTCATGGCGGGGGAGTACACCCTGTCGATGCCTGAGACGGTGACGGTGGGCGGCGAAGAGTACAGCTTCCAGTGGTGGGGCGACGGAGAGACCGAGGCGTCGAGGACGCTGGACCTGGGGGCGGACACCGAGCTCTCCGTGATATACCAGAAGGTCGAGGCCGAGGAACCTGAAGAGCCCGAGGAGACCGGTGGAGGAGGAATACCGATACCTGCATGGTACCTTGTAGTGGGGATCATGGTCGCGATTATGGCGCTAAGCGTTATGCGCTCAAGACCATGATACCTCTTTTTTTCCTTAGATGAATCGGTTAAACCCGGCACCAAAATCTATCTTTAATGTTACACTCATCGGACATCATGGTTACCCTTGAATACGTTGTCCGCCAACTCTATTGTCATGGTAACGCTGATAAGAGGAGGCTGGGTCGTGGGTTTCGACGGGGAGAACCACCGCCTCATCACCGATGGGGAGGTCGCGTACGAGGGTGACAGAATCGTCTTCGTCGGTAAACGTTACGGTGGACAACCCGATCACGTAATCGAGGCGAGGGGGAGGCTCGTGTCCCCCGGCTTCATCAACATCCACGCGGTGTCCAACATCTGTATCACCCATTTCCGCATAGACGGCATGCTGAGAGGCGGAGCGACGCCGGGTAAAGAGCAGATGCTGCACAACCTGGAGCACCCCGTCAACCGTCTTGAAGGCGATGACCTGAAGACGAGCGCCCTCTTCAGCTTCGTGGAGCTCCTTAAGGGAGGGGCGACGACATTGGTCGAGATAACCGCGTTCGGCACCACCGGTTTCCAGCCTCCCCTGGGGCAGGCAGAGGAGTTCGTCGAGGTGGCGGCCCGGCTTGGCGCGCGAGCTTACCTAAGCCACCCGTACACCGACATGAAGAAGTACAGGGACAGCAGAGGCGAGACAGAGTACCACCACGACCCTGAGGCGGGCTTCAAGGCCCTGGATGCAGGAGTCGATTTCTGTAGACGCCACGAGGGAACACAAGAGGACAGGATACGGACCATGTTGTTCCCGTACATGTTTGACGCCTGCAGCACCGAGCTGCTGGAGGAGACGAGAAGACAGGCAGACGACCTCGACATCCCCGTGCACATGCACGCGGCTCAGTACCTGCCAGAGTATTACGAGAGCCTCCGCCGCTACGGCAAGACGCCGGTGCACCACCTCCACGACATAGGCTTCCTGGCACCGAAGACCATCCTCACACACCTACTATACACGAGCCTATACCCGGTCTCGCCGGCGCCGGGGCTGCCGCTTGAAGACTCCCGGGACATCGAGATGCTGGCCGAGGGGGGCGTAACCCTGGGGCACACTCCTCTTGTCTGGGCTAGGATAGGTTGTGCGCTTCACAGCTACGCCAAGTTCAGGGACATGGGTGTCAACATCGCCATCGGTACCGATGCATGGCCGATGGATATGATCATGGAGATGAGGAGCGCGGCGACGACGGCGAAACTCGTTGAGAGGAGCCGCACAGCGGTGACGGCGGCGGATGTCTATAACGCGGCGACGCTCGGAGGAGCAAGAGCCCTTGGGAGGAACGACGTCGGGCGTCTAGAAAAAGGCGCGAAGGCAGACATCTTGCTGATTGATCTCAGTGGGTTCCACACTTCTCTGGTCGACGACCCCGTCAAGAGCCTTGTCTACTTTGGTAACCAGAACGACATCGAGACCGTCATCGTGGACGGGAAAACCGTGGTAGAGAACGGGTCGGTGCCCGGGGTGAACCTACATAAGCTTTCCAGGGAGGCTAACATGGTGAACCAGAGGTGGAAGGAACGAAACGGGTACCAGTATCCACCCAGCTTCCAACCTTTTAACTAGATGTACCTGTATCCGCCTCTATCTAGGAACTCCTCGTCGTCGAGGTGACCACTCGACTCTATCATCTCGTATGCCTCTTTCTCGGCCTGCCTCACTGCCTCGTGAGAGTCTATCTTGGTAAGTTCTCGGTTCCTCATCACGATATCACCGTTGATGATCACGGTGTCGACGCATCTAGAGGATGCGCTGTAGATCAGGTTCTTTACAGGCAGCAGCGCCGGAGCCATGCCGGGGGCTTTCATATCCACCAGTGTGAGATCTGCCTTCTTGCCGCATTCAATGGAGCCCACAAGGTGGTCGACGCCGATGGCCCGCGCCGCTGTGATAGTCGACATCTCTAGAACCTGCTCTGCCATCATCGCCGATGTGCTCCCGTAGTTTACCTTATGGATCAATGCGCAGAAGTTCATGGCATGTATCATGTCCAGGCTGTCGTTAGTAAACGCGCCATCAGTGCCTAGACCGACTTTCACACCAGCTGAGATCATTTTCGGCACCGGGGTCACTATGCTTCTGCCGGCCCACGCATTGGCACGTGGGCAGTGGGCTACAGGCGTGCCCGTATGAGCCAGGATTGGTATCTCTCTGTTTGACGTAAAAGTGCAGTGTATTAGGAGAGAGTCGGGGCCTAGCACACCCAGTCCTTGGAGATACTCGATGGCTCTTCCCCCATACCTTTTCAGGGACGGGTCCCTGCTTCTGGGATCGTCTTTATGGCTCCCTAGGGGACCCTGTACGTGCATTGCCCAGCCTAGCCCCATCTCTCGTGCCGCTTGCTTGGTCTCAGTGATTAGCGTATCCGAGACCTGGCTGAGCAGAGACGCCTCGAAGATCACGTTGACCATGTCGCCGTCGTGCAAGCGTCCTGCTGCGTTCTTACTCTCTTTCAGGGCTGTAGGGACATCTTCGGTTAGTTCTTCTGGGGCCAGCCCAGGTAGATCCCATGATCCTCTTCCAAGCACCAGCCTCAGCCCAGAGTCTGCAGCTGATTCCGCTATGCCGTCGATGGAGTCCTTATGGAAGTTGATGTAGTGGCTATCCTGAGTGGTGGTTACTCCGCTTTGTATCATCTCGACGGCTGACAATACGCCGGACGCGTAGCAAGCCTCACGGGTTAACCCGCGTAGGAGGTCTATGTCCCACCGATACTCCGTTGATCGTTTTCCCTCGCCGTCGTCGCCAAGGCCTCTCATTATAGTTTGGTATAGATGGTTGTGGGAGTTCACGAACCCAGGTAGAACCATTTTACCACGGGCGTCCAAGACCTCCTCACCAACGTAGCGATTCTCCAGTTCACCGGTTTTTCCCACAGCCTGGATACGGTCGTCCGCAACCTGCACAGCGCCGTCACGGATAACTCGTCTATCAGGATCCATGGTTACAATGTATCCGTTCTTGATCAACAAGTTTGGTCGGCAGGAGGAAATAATATGAATGATGGATAAAACCTTCTATCTCTGGGGTACCCTCAGTTTTTTATTCTCAGATCGATGGAGATTATCTGTGACATCTTTTGACAGTTGACAAGATCGAGATACAGATCGGCGAAAAGACGTTCATCGCAGAGTTGATGCCAGAAAAGGCGCCCAAGACGGTCAAGGCGTTCCTGAGCATATTGCCGCTTGAGAGCGTCACGTGGCACCAGTTCTGGAGCGGCCAAGGGCTACAATGCCATGACCCCGTTCTGAGGCAGATGGCTAGGGATCACGGGCTATGGCCCACAACCGACTTCCCCGACTACGCGGAGAACCCGTCTATCTACGGCTCGGCGGGGGAGGTGGGTTTCTACCCTGTTGGACATGGCTTGTTCATCACATA
>SMTZ1_10007125_pt1 | contig 11225 bp, 8 predicted proteins | sample DeeMarSWOR136_30_FD_25667 | JGI IMG/M metagenome (IMG submission 25667)
GAGGAGAAACGATCCTTCAGATGCGACTCGCGAGATCTACCGGGAAATGAAGAATTATTTCTCTCCGCCCGAGCCGGAGAGCATAGTGGTCGATACTTCACAAAGATTGAGCAGATTGATGCGCCCTCTCCTTTCACAACTCACCAAATAGAAAAGTAGAAAAGTAGAAAAGGGGACGGTTCTATTTTCTTCTTCTTCCGACCTGAGCGTCGTTTACGGGTAGGCCGTACGCCGCGGTGTGGGTGGTAAGAAAAATAGAACCGTCCCCTTTAATTGTCCCCTTTAATCCTCTTAATCTCTTGACCCTTGAGGTTCATCTTGTAGAATCGATATGTGGAAGCATTCATTGTGAAGGGGGGAGAGTCTCTTTCGGGAAAGATAAGGGTCAGTGGGGCGAAGAATGCGGCGCTGCCGATAATGGCAGCTTCTCTTCTCACCGAGGGTGAAATAGTAGTCGACAATGTTCCAGCTTTGGCCGATGTGAAAACGATGGCGGAACTTCTCTCAGGACTTGGGGTGAAGATTGGATTCGATGACGGTTCTGTGAGGCTTGATGCGTCCGGCGACATAAATGTAGAGGCACCCTACGATGTGGTGAAGCGAATGAGAGCATCCTACTATGTTCTCGGTCCTCTCATTGCTCGATTTAGGAAGGCAAAAGTCTCGTTACCAGGAGGATGCGCAATAGGTGCCAGGCCCATAGACCTTCATCTGAAGGGAATGAGGCAGCTCGGCTGTGACATTGAAGTCGTGCATGGCTATCTTGACGCCAGAACTTCTGGACTGGTGGGCAAACACATCCATCTGTCCGGATCCAAAGGTCCAAGTGTGGGGGCAACGATCAACGTGATGTTCGCGGCGGTCCTTGCAAAGGGGAGTACTGTAATCGAGGGTGCAGCGTGTGAACCTGAAGTTGTTGACTGCGCAGATTTTCTCAACTCTATCGGAGGAAGAGTCGAAGGAGCAGGCACTCCAATCATCAGGATAAAAGGAGTGAGGCACCTCGGAGCCGGTGAATATCGGATAATCCCGGATAGAATAGAGACAGGCACTATTGCGTGCGCAGCGGCGATAACTCGCGGAGAAGTGGAGATAGCCAGTTGCCGTCCCGAACATCTTGGTGCGGTGATTGAGAAGATGAGAGAGGCGGGTGTTTTGATTGAAGCGGGGAAGAGGAGCCTGTTTATTGGCAAATCTGGGAAGCTACGTCCACTGAGCGTTGCTGTCGACCACTATCCTGGTTTTCCCACAGATATGCAGGCACAGATAATGGCCCTTATGACCATAGTCTCTGGAACATCCGTTGTCACAGAGACCATATTCGAGAACCGGTTTATGCATGTTCCAGAGCTTGTAAGAATGGGTGCGCAGATAAAGGTAGACGGAAATCATGCCATGGTTACCGGTGTGAAAAGGCTCACAGGAGCTCCGGTAATGGCTTCCGACCTGAGAGCGTCCGCTGCGCTCGTCCTCGCTGGACTCGTTGCGGATGGTCAAACCCACATTTCAAGAGTCTATCACCTCGATAGGGGATACGAGTCGTTCGATATGAAGATGAGGAAATTGGGAGCGAGGATAGAGCGAGTGAAGGATGATGAGTAGAAAGCCTACAAAAAAGACGATGGTAGGAACCGTCGCCGTCGGTGGAGGAGCTCCCATCTCAGTGCAGTCGATGACGAAGACGGAAACCAAAGATGTGGCCAGTACTGTCAAACAAATCAGAGAACTGACCGAGGCGGCTTGCGACATCGTCAGGGTTGCAGTTCCAGATGAAGAGTCTGCGGAGTCCATCAGGGAGATCAAGAGATCAATCGAGATTCCACTCGTTGCCGACATACACTTCAATCCGGAGCTTGCGCTCCTATCTATCAAACACGGAGCAGACAAGATACGGATAAATCCGGGCACGCTGCCCAGACGCCGGCTGGAGGAGATTATATACTGCGCAGCAGATAGAAATATTCCGATCAGAGTGGGCATCAATGCGGGTTCACTAGAGAGATCTATCCTGAGAAAGTGGGGGGCGCCCAATTCAGGAGCGCTCGTCGAGAGTGCTCTTTCGGCTGTGGACTTCCTTGAAAGTCGGAATTTCACCCAGCTCGTCATTTCGGTCAAGTCGACCGACATCGCGACAACAGTCGAAGCGTATAGGTCTCTCGCACAGCAGGTCGACTATCCACTTCACCTCGGCATTACTGAGGCTGGCCTTCCTCCGGAGGGAATTGTGAGGTCGAGCATCGGTCTCGGTATTCTCTTATCTGAAGGAATAGGTGATACGATGAGGGTGTCACTCACCGGGTCTCCGGTCGACGAGGTCGTTGTTGCATGGGAGATACTGAAGGCTCTCTCTCTGAGAGACGGGTTGATGCTCTACAGTTGCCCAACATGTGCAAGATGCCAGGTAGACCTCGAGTCTATCGTCAAGGAAGTGAGGCGGAGAACACGGAATGTGAGGAAACACGTGAGAATCGCAGTCATGGGTTGTGTGGTGAATGGTCCAGGTGAGGCCAAGGAAGCAGACCTCGGAATTGCGAGCGGAAAAGGCAGCGGTCTTCTCTTTAAGAAAGGAGAGAAATTGAGAATCGTACCGGAGGCTGAGATTGTGGACGCGCTTCTCAAGGAACTGCAAAGCCTCAAGGACGCTTAATCTTCAAGGATGCAAACGGCTATGGCAAGATTGGATGTGTGGGAGAGAGAGAGGTGAAGTTTTCCCTCTGTCATTTGCTTAACCTTCCCGTGCAGTTGAGCGCGTGGTCTTGAGTGCTCATCGTCCAGAATCTCCATGTCCTTCCATCTGATGCCTCTAGACTTACCCGTTCCCAGCGCCTTCAGTATAGCTTCCTTTGCCGCGAATCTTACTCCATAAGATTGGCATGGATCATATCTGGCGGCACAAAACTCGATTTCTGCCTCCGTGAAGACGCGCCTGAGGAATCTATCCTTGAATCTCTCTATGACACTCCTCATTCTTGCGGTCTCAACGATGTCTATTCCTACTCTTATCATTCTCCTGGTCCACTATTTCGAGAAGTCCGATTATGTCGTCTATTTCGTAGTGGGCACCAGAATGGACCGTACCGAACACGTTGCCATATCTGGCGAACACTGTTTTCATTCCGATTTTCAGAGCGCCGTTCACATCTCTTTCCGCCCAATCTCCTACCATCATTGATTGATCCGGTTTCACCCGAAGGAGTGAAAGCGCTTTGGTAAACGGGGCAGGAGATGGTTTCTTCTTCCCCGTGTCGTCAAAGGCTACGACGACGTGGAATATGTGATGGAGATTGAGTTCACAGAGTCTGAGCCAAACCTGCTTTCTCGGCGCATCCGAGACGACCCCAAGCTTTAGGCCTCTCTTCGCCAGTTCTATCAGAGTAAGATTGATATGGGGATAGAGCACCATGCTCGCAGTTTTTGCTCGCCGGTAACCGACGACGCCCGCCGCGTGGATCTTGTAATCTATTTCATTGAATTCGCTCAGAAGGAATTTGTCGAAGACTGTTTGGTCTTCTATACCTTCTTTTTCATAGATCTCGAAGATCTTTTCCCTTGCAGTTTCTCTATCGAGCTTCAATCCTGCATCTATCATGGCATCCACGGCTGCATCAATAGCATTCTCCTTCATTCGCATGAAATCGACCAGCGTGTTGTCGAGGTCGAAGATTACTGCCTTGATCATCTTAGAAATCGGCTCCGAGAGAGAAATGTACGTGGGTCGCTTGAGAAACCTCTTGCAGATTAGTATTCTTGGCAAAGTCCAGTTTTATCAGGAAAAAAGATATCGGAAATCTGATTCCGGCCCCGAACCCTAACTTAAGATCACTCAATCTAAAACCACCTTCTCCTCCCCGGATGAGGACAAGGTCGCTGGGAGAATCGCAGGCTGCACCGAGATCCAGAAAGAGCGAGCCCCTGAGATTTCTAATCTCCATTGGCAAAGGAAATGCCATCGAGAATCGATCGATAAAGGGATATCTCAACTCCGCGTTGAAGAAACCAACATAATACCCTGAGAAGGAGTAATCATCGTACCCCCTCAGATTCTCACTCCCGCCTATCCAAAAACGCTCGGCATCTCTGCCCGCCGTATATGCACACGATAAGCGAGTGGCTATGGAGTATCTATCCGTCAGTCTCCAATACTTCCTTAGATCTCCGACAAGGGTGCTGAAACGCAGTGCATTCGAAGATACACCGATCGACGTGCCGTAGGTGATGTTACATCTAAGCCCATCGCTAGGCCCAGTCATCCCGGAGAGTGTATTATCATAGACTAGCGACAGATAAGGAATGAGCACGATACTCTTCTCCTTTCCGTACGACCACCAGCTTCCAAGTGAGTACTCGTACAGTGTGCGCTCCCTCAAGTAGGATTCGAATTGTAGATCGACTCTTCTAAACTTGTCAAAAGGATAGCTCATAAGACATGCTGCTCCATACTCCCTCTCAGAGAGAATGTCTGCGCCTCCATCGAGCAGTAGATAGTAATATTTCTGCTGGAATATGGCGAATCCGTAATCTACTCTCCTGGGAAGATACCAGTAGGCTAGAAGAAAATTGGATTCTTCTATGCTCTGAATGAGATCGGATACCAGGTAGATCCTGTGATTTCCCAGAACATCTGAGAGAGAGATTTCCGACTGACCTGCTAACCCATAGACTGTGCTGTAGCTCACTCCTCCGTATACCCAGTCAGGGCTAAACCTGAGTCCATATCTCTCCACTTCTTTCTCTCCGCTGTCGGCATCGACTTGCGCTTCGCCTCCCGGTTCAATCTGTATGGAAATCATTTCACCGGCATAATCCTCCGGATTTTTCATCACATACAAGTCCCATCCGATATTCTGAAACGCAGAGAAGACTAACTTATCTCCAACCCAGTGGATCGTAGTGATTCCTGTGACCACGTTGGTCAATTGCGTGTACCGATCGTGCTGGATATCAAGAAGGTAGATATTGCTGATTCCGTCAGGATCTGAGACAAAGGCAAGCAGGTCGCCATCCTCACTCCAGGAAGGAGACGAGACGAGGTCAGATCGGAAGCCGACCTGAGTTATCGCCGAACCGTCGCGCTTCATGGTGAAGAGCGCATATTTCCCACCCAATTCCTCCCTATCAGATGCAAAGGCGATGACGTCTCCACAGGGGGACCATGAAGGGTCTTTCTCCTCATACTTGTCATGGGTGAGTCTCGTGAGCTCATGTAGCCGTAGATCGTAGACGTAGAGGTCCGATGTGCCATTCTTCAATCCCACAAAGCAGATTTCATCTCCCGAAGGTGACCAATCCGGGGAGTAGACGCCATCAAGGTCGAATTCCAATTTCTCCCTCAGCTTTCCTGTGTTGGCATCCATGATGTAGGCGATGTCTCTGCCGTGTGATTTTGCGATCAAGATGACTTGACTGGCATCTGGTGACCACCCAATACCGCCTCTGTAAATGTGGACTGATTCGAATCCGCTTGACCTCTCACCTTTTACCAGATGTTTCATCAACGTACCGTCCAGCGCGGATATCAAGTAGACGTCCGAATATCGACTTCTATCGGATATATAGGCGATTTTCTTGCCATCAGGAGACAACTTGGGCGTAACGTTAAGGATGGAACCATCCTCGGAATGGTCTGTCAGGGCGCGTCCGTACTTCTCCAGACTCTCCCTTTCTCCAACAACAGGCCAGTACCTCAGTTTGAGCCACCTCTGCCACTTCTCATCCAATTCCGTGACCGAGAAGCCAAATGTATTCTTGACGGCTTGTCCAATGTTTTTCCGCGCTCCGAGTTGATGAAAGAGTTCAAAGATCTTCTCGCGTCCGTACGTCTCCTCGATGTATCGTAAGATCGATTCTCCCTCAACATATACCAAGTACGAACCAGAAAGGTATTCCAGTTGATCGATGGGTATGAGTTTTTCGTTAATCGTCAGATCCCGCAGTATCATATCCGATTCGGTATCCCACTCCTTACTCTGAAACTGAGCCATTCCTTCAGCCAACCATAGGGGAAATTGAAACTGATACACTCTCGTAATCAGTGAACCAGGACCTCTGCCATAGAGAATATCGAACTGGAAGGCGTGAGTGAGTTCATGAATAGTCACTCTTTCAAAATCCCCATACGAACCGTTAAATGGAATTACCACCCTGTTCTTGAAGATCTCTGTAAAGCCCGCGACCGATTCCTCCAGAAGCTCGGAGATCACATTCGTTTGCTCAAAATCGTTATGGGAATTGTAGATGATTATCGGTATTGTCTTCGAGACTCCCACTTTGAAATCTTCTTCGAATCTCCGGTAGGTATGTTCAGCCACCTCCGAAACGAATTGAGCCAAATCGCCCTCTCCCTCGTAGAAATATATCTCGAAGTGGTCGGTCTTCATCACCTTCCAGCCGAACTGTTTGTACTGTACCTTATTCTTCCCGAAAACTTGAGGATTTGCTATAGAAACTATGAAGAGGAGGCTCAGGAGTATTGCATTCCTTCCTCTCATATGACCCTCCCGAGTATGAAGCCGAATATCGTTCCCACAAAGAAGGTGCTGGCGAGCACATTGGCTCTGATGATATCTCTGCCGTATCCCCTTCTGATCGCGAAGTAGGTCATGATGAACGTGACCCCCTTTATTATGAAGAGGATTGGCCAGGTCAGTATGCTCACGACTATGGGCCCGACAAGTGGCACCATTGCGACTATCGATATGACGAAAGTAAATGCCTGCGTGAACAACCCCCCCAAGAGAAGTACGATTGCGAGCAATTCCTTGCTGAAATGGAGAACCCAGCCAACAACGATGAATGTCCCGATTACCGCCCAGACCACGATGTTTCTTTTCGATGGATAGAAGAGAACTCTCCACATAGCAGCTCCTTTCAAGGCAATTGTAGCAAGAGAGAATGCTGGTGTCAACCGAATTGACGCAGGAGATCCAACCCGATTCAAAGAGCAGTGTTCCGGAAGAACCGCTGGAGTTGGATCCTCACATAGCTAGCGCACAAGAGTAGGCTTTCATCGAAGCCCAAATAAGAAGTATAGCTGCCGTTCATTCGATCAGAACAGTCTCCCTCGCCAATCGACGGGGAAGAAGCGGATTCTTGACAATGTGTGTAAGTATTGTATGTATACAGGCTAACCAAGGATGATAGGATGTGGGCGATCCAGGGAGATCCTGGCTTGGAATCGTAGAACTGTACCGACTGTTGCTCAATGTTGCATCAGAAGAACCGGGATGCTCGAAACTCAAAGTGATATGGAATGGTGCCCTATCCTGCAGCGGGTACAGGAGATTTCAGCTCAGAAATTGAGTGGATCTGGCTCAACCGGGGAGAGACGGAGAGGAATCTGGACCCGTCCACGGGCTACGGCATACTCTCTCTGTCGGGACGGCCTCTGGTCCTCTGAATAAACCAGCGCCAGAGGTGCACAGGAAAGGAGCACTGTGGAGCATCGAAAACTCGGAAAGACTGGTCTCAATGTGAGCGTGATAGGACTGGGAACTGAATACCTAAACAGGAGACCGAGAAAGACTGTGATCTCGGTTGTTCGTGAATCGATTGAGCGAGGAATCAACTACTTTGACCTCGTCTTTGCGTTTCCAGAATATCGTGACAATTTTGGAGCTGCATTCAGAGGGTGTAGACGCAAGGTGATCATTGCAGGGCATGTGGGATGCGCGGAGACTGATGGGCAGTACCGTCTGTCACACGATGCGAAGGAAAACGAACTCCTTTTTCTCGACCTACTCAACCGGCTGCACACAGACTACGTCGACATCCTTATTGTGCAAATGGTGAATGCAGCGGAATCGTATGACCGGGTTATGAAGCCGGGAGGATTGATGGAGCTCGCTTTTCGTTTCAAGAAAGAAGGGAAGACCCGTTTCATCGGAATCAGCGGACACCATCCCTTCGGGGTGGAGCCTTTCATACGTGGCCGCCACATCGACATCCTGATGTTTCCTGTCAACCTCGCTTGGGACTTCATCGCTGGCAGAAGAGAAATCTTGGAGGCGTGTGCTGATCAGGACGTGGGTGTTGTTGGGATGAAAGTTTTCGCAGGTGGCAGATTGTTTCAGAAGAGGAACCCTTCTGTCAAGCCTGCTCTCTATATCAACTACGCTCTTTCACAGCCAGCGGTGGCGACGACTGTTCCAGGAGTGAAGAACAAGAGGCAATTGACGGAGGTGCTTGAGTTCGTCGATGCAACAGATGGAGAGAAGAGTTTCGACTCCGTTGTTGCAGGTTTTCAGGAAGAACTAAGGGGCAATTGCGTTTACTGCAATCACTGTCTTCCGTGCCCCGTCGGTATTGATATAGGCGGGGTCCTTCGTATGCTTGACAAATGCCTGTGTGATCTATCTGATGATCCTGCCGGTGAGCGCCAGTCTCTTCGAAAAAGGCTTAACTTCTATTACCCTGGCCGAATTCGTACTAGAAGATCCCACTTCAAGGGACTTTCACTGAAAGCTTCGGAATGTACAGGGTGTGGTGCGTGTACAGAGCGTTGCCCATTTGGAGTGGACGTAGTCTCAAGAATGAAACGCGCTACAGAATTGTGGGGAACAAGCGGTGAAAATGGGCTTGGAGCATTGAGGCGTAATTGAGCGCAGCCGAGGTTTACGGGGATGATGTAGCCGCGAGTAGTCCACGACACGTCGGAGAAAGGTCATCCTGGTCTCCTGCTTTTCAGACCAGACTCTCTGGTCACCTGCGTGCTCGGGCATCATTCTGTCAATTTGACTCTGGGCCCCTCGGAGGTATCTTCCAACAGTATACCTTTTTCTGCAAGCTCTTGCCTGATCTGGTCGGCCTTCGCAAAGTCCTCTACTCGTCTCGCATCTTCTCTTTCCTGAATGAGTTCCTCAATTCCTTCAGGCAGTGCAATCTTCTCTGTAGGTTTTTCCAAACCAAGCCCTAAGACTTGGTCGAGTTCCAAGATCAGATTTGCCACTTCAGACGCTTCCGTTCTGTTGACTGTGATCTTGTTTATTTCTGTTATGAAATTGTGGATGGCCGCCAGTCCCTGGGAGATGTTGAGGTCATCGTCCAGCGCGTCTTCAAATCGTCTCCTCGTCTCGACGATGAAGTTAGACACCTGATTGTGTATCGCTCCGCTGGCTGAGCGACATGAGCGCATAGCTGCCATGAATTGGTCCAATCGATCGATCGCGTTCTGAGCAGCTTCAATCCCATCAGAAGTGAAATTGGATTGCTGTCGATAATGAGTGCTCAAGAGTAAATAGCGAATGGCCCGTGGATTCTTGCCTCCAGAAAGCAAATCACGCAGAGTATAGAAATTTCCTTTGGATTTAGACATTTTCCTGCCTTCAACGATTAGATGCTTGACGTGGAGCCAGTATCTGACAAACTTGTTTCCAGTTGCGGCTTCCGACTGGGCAATCTCGCACTCGTGGTGAGGGAACTTGTTGTCCTCGCCCCCGGTATGGATGTCCAGAGTCTCGCCTAGGTACTTCATAGACATCACAGAACACTCAAGATGCCAACCAGGATAACCGTGGTCATTCCAGGGTGACTGCCAGTAGATCCGATGTCGAGGATCATGGATCCACAGGGCGAAATCCCAGGGGTTCCTCTTGTCCGGATTGACTTCAATTCGTGCGCCCGCCCTTAACTGAGTGAGAGTGTTACCCGATAGGTCTCCGTAGTTACCGAATGTGGTCACATCGTAGTACACGGAACGATTCGAAACATAGGCATACCCCTTTTCTACCAGTTTCTCGACGAGGGCAATCATCTCTGGGATATGCTTTGTCGCACGGGGATACTTCCAAGCTTGTCGGATATTCAGTCTTTCTATGTCTTCAAAGAACGCACGTTCATAAAAATCTGCAATTTGTGCAGGGCTCTTTTTTTCGCGCCGTGCAGCCACTTCCATTTTGTCATCACCGTGGTCGAAGTCAGACGTCATATGTCCCACGTCAGTGATGTTCATCACCTGTTTCACCTTGTATCCTTTGTATTCGAGAAACCTTCTGAGCAGGTCTGCGAAGACATAGGAACGGAAATTCCCAAGGTGAGCGTAATGGTAGACTGTGGGTCCGCAATTGTACATAGTCACGTTCGGAGTGTGCAGAGGGCTGAACAGCTCTTCCTTCCTTGTAAGGGAATTATAGAATCTCAACATGAAAAGTGATCCTGAGGCGTTCGGGGCATCCTCCTAAACGGAAAGGGAATCACACCATTCTTCCTTTCCTGCCCCACCAAGCACCCACGACTTGAGCCCCGTACGGAAGAGAGCCCTCGAATCTGCAACTCATCCTTAGTTCTCAATCGAATGTCATTTCTCCTTCGGGTCCTGCAAATCGTACTTAAGGAGTTTCGCTCGCAGGGTCTTCCTATCGATACCGAGTAATCGCGCTGCTTCGCTCTTATTTCCTGATGCTGCTTCTATCACTCTCCTTATGTGGTCCTTCTCCACATCCTCGAGCTGTAATGACTCAGATGTAATCCAGGATTTCCTCGACGTAATAGCAGCAGGGTAAAAGAGGTCTTCAAGTGTGATCCGGGTCGACTTGGTCAGAACGATCGCACGTTCAACCATATTCTGGAGTTCTCTGACGTTTCCCGGCCAGTCATACTGGGTCAGAGCTTTCATGGCCTTTGCTGAAATGCCCCTCACGTCCTTCCTCCGCTTCTCATTGTGTTTTGCGATGAAGTAATGGACGAGGAGGGCAATATCATCCTTCCTATCTCTCAAGGGAGGAATGTGTATAGGAACAACACTTATTCTGTAGTAGAGATCTTCTCTGAACGCATTCTGTCTTACTTTTTGCATCAAGTCTTGATTGGTGGCGCAGATTATTCGGACATCTATTTTGATAGGCTGAGAGCCGCCCACTTTGGTAATTTCTCGTTCCTGAATAGCGCGTAACAGCTTTCCCTGAGTATTAAGGCTCAAATTTCCAATCTCGTCCAGGAATACCGTTCCTCGGTTCGCAAGCTCAAGCCTTCCATGTTTCGTAGTTATGGCTCCCGTAAAAGACCCCTTGACGTGTCCGAAGAGTTCACTCTCGAACAATGTTTCGACAAGACTCCCGCAGTCTACTGTAACAAACGGTCTTTCTCTCCGTGTGCTCGACATGTGTATGGCCCTTGCAACCAATTCCTTTCCTGTGCCGCTCTCCCCGGCTATTAGCACCGTACTGTCGGTGGGTCCTACGCGGGAAATCAGGTCCTTCACGCCTCTTATTGCACCACTCTGCCCGACAATC
>SMTZ1_10009893_pt1 | contig 11225 bp, 8 predicted proteins | sample DeeMarSWOR136_30_FD_25667 | JGI IMG/M metagenome (IMG submission 25667)
GTTGTTCAACAACCTCAACAACCTGCGCGACACCTGTGGCGCCCACTGGATGGCCTTTTGATTTCAACCCTCCGGAAGGATTCACTGGTACGGGTCCTTCGAGGGCTGTACGGCCTTGTTCAGTGAAAGAACCTCCTTTACCTTTCTCAACAAAACCGAGTTCTTCGATAATACATATCTCAGCAATGGAAAAGCAATCGTGTACTTCTGCAAAGCTGATATCCCGCGGCGTCACCTTTGCCATGTCATATGCAGCTTGAGCTGAGATTTTAACTGCTTTAAGCGTTGTTATATCCTCGCGGGCATGGAGTGCCAGGGCGTCGGTTGCCGCTCCAGTACCTAGTACTCTCACAAGCGGCTTGTTCAACTTCTTCGCCATATCAACCGACGCTATTATCACACAGGCCGCCCCATCTGAAACTGGCGAGCTGTCGAGTACGGTCAAGGGATCGGCAACCATTGTTGCATTAACCACTTGATCAACGGTGATCTCACCCCGAAACTGTGCGTTCAGATTTAAGGAACCGTTCCGATGATTCTTAACCGAAACCATCGCGAGTTGTTTTCTTGTAGTACCATATTGATGCATGTGAGCCCGGGCAATCATGGCATATAAACCGGGAAACGTGATGCCATGATACACCTCGTACTCCTGGTCTGCCGCTGTAGCCAGTGCATATGTCACGTCGGCTCCATCGGTCATCTTTTCTACGCCCCCGACCATGACAATATCGCTGTGACCCGAAGCCACTTCGAAAAACCCTTGACGGAACGCCATACCGCCTGAACAACATGCTGACTCAACACGTACCGCCGGCACTGGCGCCGCACCCAGATAATCGGCCATGAGCGCACCGATATGCTCCTGGCCAACGAAAAGCCCGGGCGTCATCGAACCTACGTACATGGAGTCAATATGATCGACACCCGCATCTTCAACCGCTTTGAGCGCTGCTTCGACGAAGATATCTCTCAGAGAAAGAGTCCATAACTCACCGAATTTTGTCATACCACAACCAATAACAGCAACCTCACGCATCTTACCCCCTTTTACTGATAAATCCGAAATACTAAATTCGAAGCACTAAACATAATCTATTTGAGCGGCAACGTTAGACGGTAAGGGTAACGATACCCGTATCGTCTGGCGTCCTACGGTTACGAATCCTGTAACGCAGGACGTTACCGCTAAACGAAACGGGTCTCGTAACCGTCGAACCATTAACTTTACCATGCTCCCGTGTTCAGTCGTTCATTATGATCTTGCCGCGGAACTTCGCGTATTGCCCATAGTCCACGTAGATACGGTTCTTTTCCAGCATATCTTTAACCTTTTCCGCCTTGTCTCTTACTTCGTCAATTCGTTCGGTGACTTTGAAGATAAACGCATCACTGCCTGCTCCTGAACCAAAAGAAACTAGAAGAACCAAGTCACGTGCTTTGGCAACATCGAGAGTCGCAGAAAACCCGGTTGGCGAAGAACCAGAATACGTATTACCCATCAAAGGCACAATCCAACCTGGCTCAAGTTGTTCCTTCTTGAACCCTAATTTTTTCCCGGCGGTCAAGGGGAATTTTCCGTTCGGCATATGGAATATTGCATAGGCAAAATCCTCTGGTTTGAGGCCGCTTTTCTTGAGTATTCCCTGCCCCGCACCCAGCGTATGCTTAAAATACGCAGGCTGCCCAGTAAACCTACCACTGTGCAAAGGGTAAAAAGCCCCTTCACGCCTCCAGAAGTCAGGAGTATCAGTCGTGTATGAGTAGGTCTCCAATAATTCGGCTACTACTTTATCCTGGCCGAATATAAATGCCGATCCGGTATCTGCACCGATCGCCATCGCATACTTCATTTGTTCGGCTTTAACCAAACTAAAGGCAACAAACATCGCCTCAGTACCTGCTTTGCAGGCAAATTCATAATCAGCAATATGGACCTCGGGAACTATGCCCAAGGCTTCGGCAACCACAGTGCCTGATGGCTTGACCGCGTATGGATGAGATTCCGAACCAATATACAGGGCACCGATCTCAGCGGGGTCGATCTCTGCACGTCTCAGGGCATTGCGCCCTGCCTCAACAGAAATTGTGATCGTATCCTCGTCCGTGCTGGGAACGGTCTTTTCTTTAAGCAATAAACCACGCTGCACGGCAGCGGCGTCCCGGCCCCACTGTTTTGCAATCTCTTCAACTTTTATTCTGTATCTCGGTAGATAAGAACCATAGCCAACAATGCCAATCATTAAACCTCCTTCCTATAGAAAATCCCAAATCCTAAATTCGAAATACTAAACAAACCCAAAATCCAAATTTCCGAAACAGTTTTGGATTTGGTATTTTTGTCATTCGATATTGTTTAGAATTTCGTATTTCGGGTTTCGTGTCTATATGTGCGATAGTGCTTGTTCCAAATCCTTGATCGTATCATCCGGGTGCTCGGCACCGATACATAGCCGTACCAGATCTTCCGGAATGCTCGCCATGGAGCGTAAATCTTCTCCCATCTGTTGATGAGTAGATATGGATGGAATAGTTGCAACGGATTTTATGCGCCCCAGATCGGTTGCCCGCCATATGCGCTGCAGATTGTCAAAGAATTTCCGCGCTGCCCGCACACCATCCTTGAATTGAAATGACATCAAATGCCCGTACCGGTTCACTGGTTCCCGGTATTGGTCATCATACTCTGCATCAACTAGCCATAGATATTTGCTCGCAACCTCATGCAACGGATGATTTTCCAGACCAAGGTAATTCATATCGGAAATCCTGGGGTGTCCTTCAAGGAAACGGGCCACCGTCATCGAATTCCGACTCAACAGATCCATCTTTGACCGAAGTGTTCGGATATCGTTCAGTGTCATGATCGCCTGCATTGGTGAGAGACACCATCCGATATCACGGTTCGGCAATAACTTGATATAAGACGCAAAATCGGCTTTCATTTCATCGTTTTGGATATTTGATATGATATTCTTCCGGGCAATTACTGCGCCCGCAATGCCGAATCCGCTGGCGGTCAACGTCTTTGTCACAGAATGAATTACAATATCTGCACCCAATGCAATTGGTCGCAGCAGCGCCGGGGTCGCGATTGTGGTATCGAATATCGCGGGTATTCCATGTTCATGCGCCAGGTCGATCACAGCTTTGAGGTCGAAAAACGACAACCCAGGATTGGAAGGCAACTCACCAAAAAGAAAACGAGTGTCTTTGTCTATCTTCGAGGCCCATTCATCAATATCATTAGGGTTTACAATCCAACGACATTCAATCCCCCTGTCCTGCACCTTGCGGACACTGAACTGCTGGAACGTACCTCCGTAAATCTGAGCATTGGATACGAAGTTAATCGGCGCGTTTGGTTTATCACTGGATATAATCAAGAATGGATCAACTGCACTGGCAATCGCGGCCATGCCCGACGAAGCTGTACAACAACCTGTAACACCGTCAAAACCGTAACCGTCGAGTAGCGCAAGAGTATCTTCAAGATAACCGATTGATGGATTGTGGATTCTACTGTAGGTCCACGATGGGATCAAATATGCCAACGCGGCTTCCATCTCGTCGCTATCCCGAAACGCCTGCGACGTACTCATGTAGATCGGCTCGATGATTGAGCCCTGATTATTCTCAATCGCCTCACGCACCGAATATGCACCATGCACGGCAATCGTGTCAAATTTCCATTTCTTGACTTCCTCATTAATGTAGCGTTCACGCTCAGCAATCATCCTCCGTGCCTTTTCTACGTACTTTTGCACGCCTTCATTCATACTATCCTCCATGCCTCGAACACAAAGATCAACTTCATATCATGGATTTATTTCTTACCTAGCGCCTGTTTGAGATCATCAATAAGATCATCAGCGTGCTCTAACCCCACAGATAAACGCACAAATCCGGGATTGATACCACACTCTTTCAATTCCTCCTCCGTGTAACCGGAATGAGTCATTGATCCTGGATGTTCAATAAGCGTATCGACGTCGCCCAAACTGACTGCCAGTATACACAACTTCACGGAGTTCATGAGTGACTTACCGGCTTCTTTACCTCCCTTGACATCGAACCCAACCATACCGCCAAACCCTCTCATCTGCTTACTTGCGATATCATGGCCAGGATGTGATTTCAAACCAGGATAATATACTTTTTCAATTTTCTCATTCCGGATCAGAAATTCAGCTAGCTTCTGAGCATTAGCACAATGCCTTTCCATACGCACAGCCAGGGTCTTCAAACCTCTTAAGATAAGCCAGGCATTGAAAGGAGAAATTGATGCGCCTATATCTTTCGCATCTTTCCACAGTTTGTCTATGAACTCATGCTTACCAACTGTTACACCACCAATGATATCGCCATGGCCGCCAAAGTACTTGGTTGCCGAGTGGACAACTATGTCCGCACCCATTACGATCGGCTTCTGCAGGTAAGGGGTCGCAAAGGTATTATCCACACACAGCGGGATGTTATTATTCCGGGCGATTTCTGCACATTTCACTACGTCAATTATTTTTAGAGTCGGATTGGCAGGAGTTTCAATGAAGATTAGTTTCGTTTCTTTGTTGACAGCATCGGTTAACTGTCCAACATCTGAGGTGTCGACGAAGACCACCTTGATGCCAAGTTTCGGCAACACGTTCTTAAAGAGCGTGTACGTACCCCCATAAATCGTATCGTCAGAAACAACATTCAACCCTGATCCCACGAGATTAACCACAACATTGTAGATCGCGGCAAGGCCTGAGGCAAAAATCAAACCCGCTTCGGCTGATTCCAAAAAAGCTATCTTTCTCGCCAGGAGCTCAATGGTTGGATTGCTGATACGGGTATATATATGTCCTTTCTCCTCACCCTTGAAAAGCCGTGCACCGTGGTCGGCATCGCGGAAGGCAAATGTTGACGTCTGGTAGATCGGTGGCGACAATGCGCCGGTCTCCTTGTCCGGATGTTGCCCGCCATGCACAACATCGGTCTCAATATGCATCATACCTCCTAATTTTTTTCTTCTTTCTGGCTTATTTCAATCAGCACGCTACCCGTAGATGTTGGGTGGATAAACGCAATCCTAAAACCATGTGCTCCTTTTCTTGGAACGTCATCAATCATTTTCACGTTTTTCTTCTTGTACTCTTCTATCTTCTGCTCAATATCGTCCACCTCAAAACTGAGATGATGCAACCCCTCACCTTTCCTATCGATGAATCTGTGAATAGTGCTGTCGGCCGTCACCGGTTCCAGTAGTTCGATCGTCAACGCACCGGATTTCAAGATAGCGACCCTCACTTTCTGTTCCGGGACTTCTTCTATCACGTCGACGCGAAATCCGAAAATATCGCGCCAAATTTTCAAACGCTCTTCTATGCTCTTTACCGCAATTCCGATATGATTCAGTTTCATTCTAAGAAACTCGTAGAGCGGTCAACGGTTACGACACCCGTATCGTATGAAAAGGTTACGTGTTGCGGCAACCAACTATCGTGACGATGAACGTCACCGCTTGACGAAACGGGCTTCGTTACCATACGCCCCCAAACGTCACCAGTGTCAGGAAGGGACACCATAACTGACTACTCTCACAAGAGCTTACGCTCTTTTGCAGCTGCTGTCAGGGATTCCCTGAAATTAGGGTGTGCGATACTGATAAGCGCCTCAGCCCTTTCCTTAAGGTTCTTGCCGTGCAGGTAAGAAACGCCATATTCAGTCACCACGTAGTGCACATCGGCCCGGGTTGTAACAACGCCCGCTCCAACTTGCAGCGTCGGTACGATCTTTGAAACAGTATCATTTTTGGTTGAAGAAGGCAGCGCTATGATCGGTTTGCCCCCTTTCGATTGAGCAGCGCCTCGGATGAAATCAACCTGACCGCCAAAGCCGGAGTAGATCCTTGTGCCGATCGAATCCGCGCAGACTTGCCCGGTCAGGTCCACTTCGATGGCCGAGTTTATGGCAATCATCTTTTCATTTTGACCCACAATAAATGGGTGATTTGTGTAGTTTGTAGGGTGTGTTTCGAATATCGGATTATTGTCGATAAAATCATACAAATCCTTTGTGCCAAAATAGAACGTAGCAATCACTTTTCCCGGGTGCAGGGTCTTTTTTGAACCAGTGATCACACCTGCGTTTATCGCTTCAACGAGACCGTCTGAAACCATCTCGGTGTGAATCCCTAAATTTCTTTTGTTGAACATTGCTTTAAGTGCTGCATTCGGGATACCACCGATTCCCAATTGCAGAGTGCATCCATCGTCGACGAGGTCGGCAATATATCCCCCAATCTTTTTCTCAACATCGGTGAAAGGAGGGATGTTTAGTTCCGGCAGTTCTTCTGATACCTCGACCAGCTTCGCAAATCGCGAGGTATGGAGAAATGAATCACCGAGCGTCCTCGGCATACGGTCGTTAACCTGTGCGACAACCAGCTTCGCTGTTTCCGCAGCGGCTTTCGATGCAAGACATTCCACGCCCAGACTCACAAATCCATGTTCATCTGGTGGAGAAACGTGCAAAAAGGCGACGTCGAGTGGTAGCATATCCGAATAGAAGAGCTGCGGGATTTCATAGAGAAACACCGGCGTATAATCAGCGCGTCCATCGTTGACCGCAGCCCGATCTGCCGGGCCGACGAAAAGTGAGTTATGCCTGAAATGTTGCTCCATTCCCGGTTTGGAAAGAGGATCATCCCCCAACAAGAGAACGTGTGTTATCTCAACATTCTTCAGTTCATCTTTTCGCTGCGAGAGGGCCTCGGTAAGCCGAAAAGGAGTCGCGGCATTGCCACTAATATAGACCCGGTTCTTGCTCTTTACTACTGATGCCGCTTCCTCGATCGAGCAGATTTTCTTTTTGTAATCATCAAACCAACTCATGGCAAGAACTCCTTCCTTATCTCACCTTTCTCCGCGTAGATACCGTTTGCCAGATCATGGTTTTCGCGCAAAACAGTTTCGAAACCTGATTCGGTCATCATTTTGAGATAAGGAAAGATACTAGAGGTCAGTGCATGAGTGGCAGTTCGGGCAATCAAAGTAGTTGCATTAGGCATGCAGAAGTGTATTACATCATTGACCGTATACATGAACTTACCACTCGGCGAGATCTTTGCGGTTTCAACACACCCGCCCTGGTCAATCGAGAAGTCGATGATTACCGAACCTTTGCGCATGGTCTGCACCATGTCTTTTGTCACCAACGTTGGAGCTCTCTTACCACGCACTAGCACGGCACCGATCACAACGTCCGCGAATTTGACCAGCTTTTCAATATTATGCCTGGTCGCAAACATGGTTGTCACCTTCATGTTTGAAGTCTGACAGGCAAGGTGGTCAAGCTTATCGCGTGTAACATCTAACACATACACATTTGCACCGATACCGGCGAAGGTCTTGGCCGCATTGCAGCCCAAGGTACCACCACCCAGAATAATGACCTCGGCCGGCGGTATACCGGGTATGCCGCCGAGCAAAATACCGCGACCGCCACGAGGTGATTCCAGCAACCTGCCCGCGATCTGGACTGAGAGTTTACCCGCCATCTCGCTGAACGGTATGACGATAGGGAGACGGCCGTCATCTTTCTGTACAATTTCATATCCAACAAGCGTAATCTTCTTATGCGTAATCAATTTTAAAAACTCTTTGCGCGCTGTAATAAGATGTATAAATCCCATTATGACCTGGCCATCGTTGATCAGCGGATATTCATCCTGTTGCGGTCTTCTCACCTTCAGTACAATGTCGGCCCTCCGGTACGCCTCCTCTTTAGAATAAACCACTGTCGCACCTGCTTTCACATAGTCGGCATCCAAGAAACCCGCGCCTTCCCCGGCCTTGCTCTCTACATAAACCTTGGCACCACACAATATCAATTCTTGAGCGCCCATTGGTGAAAGTCCCACGCGATATTCCTCGGTCCCTTTGAACGGTGGTATTTCTTTTGGAACACCAAAAATCATCTAACCTCCTTTTCCCTACGGAAAAATCTAAAAGATATTTTTCTCTTTGAATTCACCATACACATCTCTCAAGACATCGGAAATTTCGCCTACGGTCGCATACTCACGAACACAGTCAAGCATCGGCATCATTAGATTGCGACCGGCAATTGCAGAATCCTTCAGATTCTCAAGCGCACGCGTCACAGCCGTACGGTTTCTTTTTATCACTGCATCTCTTTTTCTCGATATCTGCTTATTCACGAGTTTGGTTGATACTTTTAACGTAGCATATTTACCTACTCTCTGTTCTTGACAGAATCTATTTACCGCAATCACGTTTTTCTCACCACGCTCCACCGCCTTTTGGAACTCATATGCGCTGCTATGAATCTCTCTCTGAAAATACCCATCAGCTATGGCACTCACCGATCCTCCAAGATCATCTATCTTTTTCAGATATTCAGTGACTTCAGATTCCAGACGATTGGTGAGATGTTCTATGTAGTACGACCCACCCACCGGGTCGATAACGTGTGGCACATTACTTTCATACGCGATTATCTGCTGCGTGCGCAATGCCAAGCGCACTGCATCCTCTGCCGGTAGAGAGAGGGCTTCATCATATGAATTTGTATGCAAACTCTGGGTTCCTCCTAGAACCGCGGCGAGTGCCTGATAAGCAACTCTGATTGCATTGTTGCTCGGTTCTTGTGCCGTAAGCGTTGAACCGGCGGTCTGTGTGTGGAATCTTAACATCCAGGACTTTGGGTTCTTGGCCTTGAATCGCTCACGCATTATTTTAGCCCACATCCTCCGGGCTGCCCGGAATTTCGCAATTTCCTCAAAAAAGTCATTATGTGCATTGAAGAAGAAAGAAAGCCGCGGCGCAAATTCATCGACGGCCAGACCGCCACGTTCGGTTACTGCATGTACATATGCAATGCCGTTAGCAAGCGTGAATGCTACTTCCTGTACAGCAGTCGCACCTGCTTCCCTGATATGGTACCCGGATACTGAAATCGTGTTCCATTTGGGCAGGTGTTTGCTGCAGTAGGAGATGACATCAACCGTGATCTTCATCGAAGCCGCCGGTGGGTAGATATATGCACCACGCGCAACATACTCTTTCAGCACATCATTCTGCACCGTACCCTCCAGCACCTCAGGCGGAATACCCTTTTTCTGCGCAACCGCGATATACATTGCCAGAAGTATGGCTGCTGTTGCATTGATTGTCATGGAGGTACTGACTTTATCCAGTGGAATACCATCAAACAAAATCTCCATGTCCTTGAGCGTATCGATGGCAACGCCAGTCTTACCCACTTCGCCTTCAGCTAACGGGTGATCTGAATCGTAGCCCATCTGAGTTGGCAGGTCAAAGGCAACTGACAACCCGGTCTGCCCTTGCTCGAGCAAATACTTGTAGCGTCGATTCGATTCCTCTGCAGTGCCGAACCCGGCATATTGGCGCATGGTCCACAATCTACCCGTATACATTGTCGGGTAAATGCCACGGGTGAACGGATACTCGCCCGGATCGCCCAGATCCTGCTCGTAGTCGAAATCTTTCAAATCGTCAGGAGAGAACAACATACGTCTCTTAAATACGAAATCCGAATATCGAAATCCTAAACAAATACGAATTGCCAAAATCCAAAACCTGTTTTGAAATTGGGATTTCTGTCATTTGATATTGTTTCGTATTTCGGGTTTCGTGCTTAGAATTTCATTCAATTAGGATGAGTGTATCGCCGCTATTAACCGTCTTGCCCTTCTGTACGAGTATCTTTTTCACAATACCTTCACGCGGTGTTTTTACTTCGTTTTGCATCTTCATTGCTTCAACCACTAACAAGGCATCCCCGGCCTTTACCGAATCGCCTTCTTTGACCGTGACGTCGATCACCAAGCCAGGCATGACCGCTTTCACTGCCAATTCCTTTTTATGGAATTTCTCCGGACTAGCCTTAATCAATTTCTGAATCTGTTCATCCATTACAGTGACCGAATACGTTTCGCTATTCACACGTATCTGGTCTTCTGACTCCAGCATAATCACAAAAGGTCTGTTATTCACTATGAGTGTCAGCTGATTACCCTCCTCGCGAGCAACCTCAACACTCATCTTATCACCATTAAGAAACGCAGTGTAGCCCTTTTGGTCCTTGAGAACATCCACCCTGAACTCCTGATTGTCAACATTTACTATGTAGGACACCTTAGTCCCTCCTCATCATTTCCTGTCGCCCGGCCAATTTCCACGGACTGACCCGCCTGCTCTCTTGCGGGGTGAGAACTCTTGCGCGTTCTTTTTTAAACAACTTCGCGAGAACTGCGGAAATGGCAGCAACCTCATAGTTGCTCTTCTCATATTTTATCTTGCCTAGGACTTTATCGATGAATGTCGTATCATAGTCGCCTTCAAGGAATTTCGGGTGCCCCATGACCAGCAAATGAAACGGAATTGAAGTCTCGACTCCTCTAATCGTGTACTCACTAAGTGCCCGTGTCATTCGCTTGATTGCAGTCGGCCGCGTCGGTGCCCAAGCAAGCAACTTCGCAATGAGCGGATCGTAATAGATCGGAATATCGAATCCCTCATATATGCCGCTATCGACACGTACACCGATGCCGCCCGGTTCAATAAGCTCGATAATCTTACCAGTTGAAGGGACGAAGTTGTTCTCAGGATCCTCAGCAGAAATCCGGCATTCAATAGCTGCCCCATTCATCTTTATTTCATCCTGTCTTAAGCTCAACTCCTCACCTGCGGCTATCATGAACTGTTCTTTTACAATATCGATGCCAGTGATCAGTTCTGTAACCGGATGTTCAACCTGCAAACGCGTATTCATTTCAAGAAAATAGAAGTCGCGGTTCTTGTCCACCATGAACTCAACTGTACCTGCGTTCGTATAGTCTGATGCCTTTACCGCCTTTACCGCTGCCTCGCCCATCTTTTCCCGTAACTGGGGTGTCATTATCGCCGACGGAGCTTCTTCAATCAATTTCTGATGACGCCGCTGCACCGAACATTCTCGTTCGTATAAATGCACAACATTGCCGTGATTGTCGGCAAGAATCTGAAATTCAATGTGTCTCGGCGATTCGAGGAATTTTTCTATGAAGATTGTGGGATTGCCAAATGTTGACCGTGCCTCATTCATTGCCTGCTTCATGGAACTCATCAGTTCTTTACTATCCCTGACCACACGCATGCCTTTCCCACCACCACCACCAGCCGCCTTGATCAAAACGGGAAACCCGATTTCCTCGA
>SMTZ1_10014452_pt1 | contig 11225 bp, 11 predicted proteins | sample DeeMarSWOR136_30_FD_25667 | JGI IMG/M metagenome (IMG submission 25667)
ATAGACAAATGAACCCGCCGGTGGGGTTGCCATACCGTTCAACCATACCACTTCTGCCGAGGCTTACTATTTTTATTCTGTTGACGAAGGTGTGCGCAAAAACTTTTTAAGGTCTAAAATTTGGGATTAATTTTCGAACTTCATCCATTTTCATTTTGTTAATTTGTTCATCCGTTAAACCTTCGTGACGTAGGGCATCTACCATCAAATTTTTAACGTCTTCAATCTCTTTGCTGTCAATTCCTTCCTTCCGCATCTCTTCAAAGAACTCTCTGAAAGTCATTTCTTCAGTATTCTTCTCCATTAGACATACCGGTTAAATAGTAACATATTCGGTATTTAAAACTTAAAAAGGACTGTGAAACACAAGCAACTCGATAGATACTCATAAACGCTTCAAGGATCAGCAGTGCCACGAACATAGCTACGCTGGCAGCGGCGGTCATAACCAAGGCAAGCAGTTCCTCAGCAGAAACACTTTGCAGAAAGGAAAGAAGACCATAATGTTCCTATTGCTAAGGTTACTTCTTGCGCATGCGCACATGCCAGTATAGGATAGCGTAAAAGCTGCTCAAAGGCTTAAGCCCTCTTTCACAGCGAAGGCTTCAGTCATTGTTACAATCTTACGTCTAGGCGTCAGTTGTGTGGGAGTCTCGTAATTTGGATACCATATGCCGACAAACTCTCTATTCAACGCGTCACTGGTGCGAGGACCAACCAGCCCATCCTCAAGAAGTTGCTGTGCATCCCAATCCACATGCGATCTCTGAAACTCTTTGACTGCTTCCTCTGTCTTGTCCATGAATAAACCATCTACTCCGTCTTTTTCTGGACCTGATGTTCCTAAATCGTGTCCAAGTTCCTTTAGCATCTGTTGTAGATGCTCTACTAGAGATCGCCTAGAGTCTCGTCTCTGGAGTGGTCCTTGTCCACCTTGTGCGCGATTTCTCAGATCCAATGCAGGAAGCTGAATTGGGTTCGGTGGGTATTCTAGAATTTCCGCTTCTTCTGATAGCTTAAGCATGATCTTTCCTCCAGATTCAAGCTCTACATCTAACACAAAGCCCATCTCATTTGTCTCGCCTTCAATCTTTTGATTGTCTGGAGCTATATACTCATATTTCTTGTTCGTAAGAGGTGTCCAGTCTTTGGTTAGTGATGAATCCGCCGCCTGTTTAGGTCGACGAATAAAGCCGCCGTCGACGAACTGAATGAAGCTGCGGTCTCCAATGTGCCATCTCACTTTTTGTTCTTTCTCTGGATTGCTAGATATCTTGGTTCCTCTTGTGCAATGAATTAGATGGTGTCCTTCTTTGTCTGTCCATTCGTGCTTGTGCTCATCGAACCATATTCCAGCGCGGGCGAGAGCACAGTTCAAGGCAAGAGCTGTTTTCGGTCCGACAATACCGTCCACACGTAGAGGCGGATTCTTCTTCCTTTTGCTGATTATGAAGAGGTCCTTGTGCTTTTTCTGAAATTTTCTGACAGCTTCATCGGTTTCCTTTCCAAAATTACTATCGGCGCCAAACTTCGGCAGTTCGTAGCCAAGTGCAAGCAGAGCTTCTTGGACTTGCTTAACCTCACTGCCCTCACTTTGGAAGCCGACACCGTTATACGATTTCCGGCCTGGCATCGCTAAATATTCTGATTCCTGTTCAGGGATTTTAAGTGGCTTTGTCATTAGACTTCAACTTCGTCACTTTCTGTGCTAGTTTCCTCTTCTTTTTCTTTCCAGAATTTCAATCTCAACCTCTCCTTCGGCTTCGCGGGGAAATTCGAGAACGCCCTCATTGTCACTGCTAACCTGTATCGTCTGGCCATTTTGGAACTTTACGTTACATTTGGTATTCCGGATGGGTTCATCAACATCATCCATCAAAATGATGTAAATGCAGTCGCTCTTACGTCCTACAACCTGATACAAAGTTGCGCCGCCAGCGATTCCTTGAACTTTGATTGGCATCTTTCTGGACCTGATTACATTTTAAACAATGCTATTAGGTTTCTTATCCCAATTCCTATATGAAGTAACAGCTCTTGCCCCTATTTTGTTTTTGCTCGTTGTTCACTATACCGCGCGATCACCCGTATTGGTCTTCTAACCAGTATGTAATGGTTTGTGTCGTATCCATTTACCGCTTTCAGAGCTCCTGCAAGTTGCTCGCCATCCTTGCTTGTTTTTTCATGGAAGCCCCAACGGTATTTGCCAGTGCGGGGGTCAGGTTCACTGTCGATGATCTTTGCTGGAGTGCCAGGGTTAGGGTCAAGCATGATTTCATCCCAATTGTAATGCTGGAGTTCATCCTCGGCATAAATTTCCAAGGTAACGTAATCTTCGTTGCAATCTGCTGGAAGTCTTATTTGATTTGCGGCTAATCTTCCCTCCCAATGGTTATGATCAGCATTAAATCGGGCATTCTGCAGCGTCAAGTTTTGGCCCGAAACCTGAATCTTCAGCGAATCAGGTCTTATTCTAGTCGTTGTTGGACCAAAGTCTATTCTCAGGTTTATTGGTAAAGCGCTACTGAATGGTGATTTAGGTAGATTTTTAATATACTCTCGGCGTACTACCTTTCCATTCTCTACCGTGTCTTTCCACGAAGCAGTATATCGTGTATTTCCCTGCTCAACCTCTATCTGCTTGACATAGGGCGGGAAAGCTACTGTTTCATAAAATCGTTTTAGTACCCCAGCACCACGAGCTATCGCAAGGGGTAATACATTTCTCGCAATTGTGAAATATGCTTCATGTTCTGCGGTGTCATTGACGTCTATCTCTCGAAATAATCCGCCTACTCCTGAGAGTCCCAATGGGCTACGCGCCGATTCGCGCGCAACACTTGCGTCGCCCGGTTCTCCACTACTTTTCGTTGCCACCTCTCGAAAGTGTGCCTCTAAAAAATGCTCCCATGGGATTTCGATACCCATGCCAAACTGTGGGTCATCTATATCCGTAAAGTAGTCATTGATAAGCCTCTCAAAACCTATGTTGTTAAAGCGGCTCACTCCCCATGAGCTAGCCGCATGTGGTTCATTTCTTGAATGATCAGGTTCAGCCATATCCTGTAAAAGGTGTAGAGTATGGCCAAGTCGCCAATATGCTACCTTCTTTTCTTCAGGCATATATCCATAAGCTTCTATTGCTCCTCTCCAGCTACGTGGATATCCACTCAACGGCATAGGATGCCTGCGATTTTGATCACGATGAAAAGTTAGCGGATCCTCAGTCCATGCTATAGCACTAGGGAATCGGTCGTTGGGTGGGGTTGGAAAGTCACCAGAATAGTGGACGCGATAATACCAGTGCCAAGGCAATCCTTCTTCTCTTCTCCCTCCATTCCAGAAGTGATTAAAATACCTAGGGAAATTATTTCTATCCCTATCGTGATCATCCTCTGCCCTACTTCCATCCATTAATTGATCGCGAAAAGACGATGTTTGGTAAATCTCTTGGTAAACTTTTAGACTATCCTTACTTTTGAGCAATTCTATTGCTTTCTCAGTTAATTTTGGATGCGTTCCAACTCTTCCTCTGCGCCTTACTTGACCATCAGCCACCATCCATCCAAATGCAAACAGAATGAAGTGTTCATGCAATAATCGCCCATTCAATAAAACAACGATAAGCTGCAGTAAGACAATAGCGCCAAAGCATAGATCAACCAATTCTATCGCTGATACTTCCCTTCTGAATCTACTGTGAAAGAGAGCCTCACCATATCCTCTCATTGATCAACTTTCAGCTCCTTTCTTTACTTCAATCTCTGCTTCTGCACTCTTTTCGCTGTCTGATTTTATCACTCTTATCACTGACACCGATTTCGTATCACTCCTCAGCGCGTGCACAGAATACCAATCATCCCAACGCGCACGTATCTTGGCAGATAACATGGAGGGCACTCCATGGATGAGCTAGTCAACAGTGAGATCGTATTTATCAATCTCTATCGTAAACTTCCCGTAGGGGGCGTCTTCTATCTTGGCGTGTCCGTCTTTGAACTTTCCTTTCTTCTCAGTTCCGTCCGAAAGGGTTATCGTATATTCCACGTCGTCCAGAGGATTTCCATCCTCATCCTCTAGATAAATGTCCAAGGGATATGTGAACGTGAGGGCTTCTGATTTCTTTTCTTCCCCTTCTATGTCCACAACAAAGTAATATTTTGGTTCTTCCTTCTCTTCCGCCTCTTCTTTTAGGTATTCTTCACGTTCCTCAAGTGAATGCTTCCATGTAATTTCAGCTTTGTTTCCCCGTATCTCGCCGTCGATTTGATCGATTATGGTTTCTTGTGAACCTTTACTCTCCCAGACCAAAAACCTGACTGGTGTTCCATCTTCGAAATCTTTAACGTTGACAGTCAACTTCACTTGGTCACCAATCTTGAGTTTCTTCTTCTCCCAGTCTGCGTTTACAACTGTGCCGGCTTGTCCAAATTTTGCGGTTTGCAGTTTTGGTTCTTCTGGAGTTGGCGGAGGTGGTGGCGCTGGTGCACCTGCTCCTGTTTCTCCTATGAAAACTGTTCCTACAGCCATAACTGTTCCCACTGGAGCGTCAACTGGGTCGTTGCATGTCATCGCCATGTCTCCCTGTCTGGCAGCCGGCTTCCCGTTTATGAAAACTCCCATGCTTCCAACCATGATTTTTCCTTGGTTTGAGGGCGGCTTCTGAAAGGGTCCTCCAGCCGGGATGTGGGGTGGCATGTTTACTGCTCCGCTCTGCACCATCGCCGCGGGTTTGCCTTCAATGAACACGTCGGTGCTGAGTCCGCTGGTTATCATTCCGTTGAAGGGAGATGGAGTAGGGGTTGGCACTGGTCCTCCTGGTGAGGGCACCATGATTATGTGGATGTCTGTGCCGACAATCTTGTCGCCCTGCTTTGCTGCGGGTTGACCCACAGGTTTCACCTTAAGTCGGTGCTTGCTTTGCTCCACATGCGCTACAGAATTTTGCTGTACCAGGTATTACTGTTCCGCAGTGACAACTCTTAGTCTTTGGTCCCCCGAAATTTCGTGGAGATGATCCGCAATTGTTACAATAGAATCCTTTAGGAGGCATTCTGTTGCCACATTCCATGCAAAACCTCGATTCGGCGATGGGTTCTGGAGCTGGTGTCACTGGACTTGGTTTCTCTGGAGTTGGTTCAACTGGTTTTTTTCGCCTTTTTAGAAGAAATATGACCACAACTATGATGACTGCTACGGCAATTATGATTGGAATTACGATGAGGAACCATGGTATACCGTTGGATTCTTCAAATGAAATACTGTCTAGCAAAGCGAGAACTTGTTCCTCGTCTTCAAATGTTGTAAAATCGTAATAGGCGTATGCACTTAGGAACACATCGTTTATAACAAACGCCAGCATCAAGGCTCTGCATTCAGCCTCAGGAATATAACCGACTGCATATCCTGCGGGTACATCGCCGATAGTTATAGTTCCTGTATCGTCTAGCGGTTTATCATCGTGATAGGTTGCGTACATCATCATAGCTTTTGTCTCTAGAGCAGACGCTGTCAATGTACCGGCTGGTGCCTTTTCGTACCAAATCATGACAAAATCAAAGTCTTCTCCATCTGTATATGTCAGCGATCCAGCTCCTTCAGGGTCGTATTCTCCAAAGTCGTCTGGATAAGGGGTTTCCGAGTCTAGATACCAGTTTGGAGGGAGGGTAAAAGTTGGTTTTGAAATGGATGAGGCACATGAAACAATTGGAAATGAGATTGTAAGACAGAATAGAATACATCCAATAACCGTAAGATGTTTGTTCATTTTTTCTCACAACGCTTCTTTTCTATGTAATTTCAAATAAGATTTGTGGTCATAATTCGTTAAAGCCGATACACATTGCACGAGAGGTGAGTATTGGTCCTTCTGGTTTTGGTATCATGATAATTTGAGTGTGGCTGGCAAGAAGCTTGTTACTATGCTTAGTTAGAGGTCTATACACTATTGCGTTACTCCTTTGGTTGGCTTGCTCCGCATTCAGCGCAGAAGTTTGCTACAGTAGGTATCACGGCGTTACAGTTTTTGCATGCTTTTGTGTCTACTCCAGAAGGTGGACTATTACCGCATTCAGCGCAATATTTGGCTGTGAATTGCATTTTGGCGCCGCAGTGCATGCAGAATCTCTGTTTTTCAATGAATGTTACTGTTGTGTCTGCTCTGTCCAGTCCTTTTGCGGTTGCTGATAGCATTACTTTCCCGGTTGTTGTTGAAGATATTAGAAGGGTTGTTCCTGTTTCTTTTCCTTCGGGAACGTTTACAACTGGGCTTTTTATTGTTCCTCCTGTTGAAGTTAGGTTTACCTGTGTGTCTTCTAAAGCCTTTACTGGTTTTCCCTCTTTATCCTGCAGTTCTATGGTTATGTTGGTTGCTGAGTTTCCATCAGCCATAATTTGGGTTTTGTCCACGGTCATCTTGATTTTGGCGGGTTTCGGTGCTGTCTCTTCAGGTTTCTTTTTCAGGAAGAAATACCAGTAAAGTAATGCTCCTACGACTATGGCTATTATGATGGGAATTAGAATCCAATAGGGAAATCCAGCGGCTGGGCCCTCTACGGTTATTACGAGTATGAATGTGCCGATGTTTCCAGATGCGTCCCTTACCGATAAAGTAACGGAATAAGTGCCTCCTTCTTCGTAAGTGTGAGTGACTACTTTTCCGGTTCCTGTGTTTCCGTCTCCGAAGTCCCAATCGTAGCTGACTATGCCTACGTTGTCAGTGGATTTGCCTGCGTCGAATGTTACCTTTTTTCCATCCTTAGCTACCGTGTCTTCGTCTAGGACTGCTGTTGGCTCCGTTGTGTCGACGATTACTTCTATGCTCTGTGTGGCTGTGGCTGTGTATCCATCGTTGTCTGTAACTGTTAATGTGACTGTGTAGGTTCCCTCAGATGAGTAAGTGTGGGATGCTGTCATTCCAGTTCCTGTGGTTCCGTCACCGAAGTTCCAGGCGTAGTTGTCGATTGTGCCGTCAGGGTCGGTGCTGCCTGAGGCGTCAAAAGTTATGGGCACGGTAGTCGCATGGATTCCGGATGGAAATGTGAAAGATGCGACAGGAACATTTGCGAGGGAGGGGCTGATGATTATGGATCTTGTGACAGTGTCTGTGTTTCCATCATTATCTGTGACTGTTAACATGACAGTGAAGGTTCCAGTTGATGAATAGGTGTGGGATGCTGTTATCCCTGTTTCTGTGGTTCCGTCACCGAAGTTCCAGGCGTAGTTGTCGATTGTGCCGTCAGGGTCGGTGCTGCCTGAGGCGTCAAAAGTTATGGCTTGGTTGCCTTCTTGACTTCCGGATGGAAATGTGAAGGCTGCGGTAGGAGTGGTTGTGGGGGGAGGGCTGATGGTTATTGATCTTGTGACAGTGTCTGTGTTTCCATCATTATCTGTGACTGTTAGCATGATAGTGAAGGTTCCAGCGGTTAGGTAAGTGTGGGATGCTGTTATTCCTGTTCCTGTGGTTCCGTCGCCGAAGTTCCAGACGTAATTGACGATTGTGCCGCTTGGGTCGAAGCTGCCTGAGGCGTCAAAGGTTACGGCTTGGTTGACTTCTTGACTTCCGGATGGAAATGTGAATGATGCTTCTGGTTGTGGTTCGACTACGGTTATGGTTTGTGTGGCTGTGTCTGTTAGGCCATTGTTGTCTGTGACTGTTAGCGTGACGGTGAAGGTGCCGGCGGATGCGTAGGTGTGGGTTGTGGTGACCCCTGAACCTGTGGTTTGGTCTCCGAAGTTCCAGGCGTAGCTTACAATGTTGCCGTCTGGGTCGGTGCTGGCTGGTGAAGGCTGCGTTAGGAGGTTGAGGTTGTGGTTCGACTATGGTTATGGTGTGTGTGATTGAGTCTGTTTGTCCATCGTTGTCTGTGACTGTTAGTGTAACGGTGTATGTTCCAACTGATGAGGTAACGGTGTATGTTCCAACTGATGAGGAGGTGTGGGTTGTGGTGACTCCTAGACCTGTGGTTTGGTCTCCGAAGTTCCAGGCGTAGCTTACAATGTTGCCGTCTGGGTCGGTGCTGGCTCCAGCGTTGAAGGTTACTGGTGTGTTCATTTGTGGGGTTGTTGGGGTGTATGTGAAAGAGGCTTCAGGAGCTTCTCCCTTCGGTCTGACTGTTATGGTTTTTGTGATGCCGTCTATTAGTCCGTCGTTGTCTCTGACTGTTAATGAAACGGTGTAGTTGCCTGCAGATGTGTAGGTGTGAGTGTTTATTTCCCCTCCTCCTTGGGTGCCGTCACCGAAGTTCCATGCATAGTAAACGATTTGACCGTTATAGTCGGTGCTGGTTGATGCGTCAAAGGTTACTGGTTCGTCCACTTCTGGGGATGCGGGGCTAAATGTGAAAGAGGCTTCAGGGGGTCCGACAGGTTCCTCTTGAACATCAAAATAAGTGTATGCTGTCGCTCCATCATAGTATAGGATGGTGTATATGTAATAGATACAATCCCGTTGGGTGCGTTTAATGGTCCATATCTCGTATATGCTCCATCGGGACGGTAAATAGTAAAATAACATAAGGGAAAGGACGGGGGCATAGGATTTGGAGGAACAGTGGAAACAGACCCAGTTAAAGTGACGGTTTGAGTTACGCCAACGGGGTTAGGGTAAGCATATACTGAGGCAGAGGTTGGTATGAGCTGAGCTTTGACGGTTGGGACCGCTACTACAAGTAAGGTAACAGTCAACACCAAAATCGAAAATAATGCTGCATAGTTTTTGTTCCTTCGAATTCTCATAGACAATTCCTCCGATCGACTATCAATTTATTCTTCAACTTACATTTCCCTACCTGAACCAATAAACAATAAATACCAATCTTAGGCTTTTGAGAATTAAAGACTTTCTACAACATAACATAACCCCTCAGAACAACAAAATATGAAGACAAATCCTCAAAAACGAGGGCCTACCCACCATAACTATTCTTCATTCTTTGGTTGACCCGCTCCACATTCGCTGCAGAAATCTGCTGTGCCAGGTAGATACGTTGTTTTCCCTTAATCTGGTTGTCTTGCCCCACATTCACCGCAGAACTTCGCAACAACCGGAATCACAGCATCACAATTCTTGCACGTCTTCGTGTCAACCCCAGCAGGAGGACTCCTATCACACTCGGGACAACGCTTGGCCGTGAAATGCACCTTAGCGCCACAATTAGCGCCACAATGCATACAATACCGCTTCTTTTCCGTGAAGACCAGAGTCATGACAGCACTCCCCAATCCTTTTGCGTCCGCAGACAAAGTAACTGTCCCCCCCTCTTTCGAAGACACCAAAACAGTCTGTCCAGACCCTTTCCCTATTGGAATTCTAACTAACGAATCCCTCAACTTCCCCATTGACGAAAAAAGGCTAATTTCAGTATCAACCAAAGCCGATACAGCTTTTCCCTCCTCATCCAACAGTTCTACGGTTACCTTGGCAGTTGACTTTCCATCAGCAAGAATTTCAGTAGGATCCACGGTCATTCTGATTTTAGCAGGTTCCGCCACCCTTTCTATAGGCTTTCTTTCTTTGGGTTTCCTTTTCTTGAGGAAAAACCAAACAACCACAACAGCCACAATCGCAACCACAATTATAGGAATAAGAATCCAGTAAGGAAACTCAAACGCGCCCCCACCCTCCACAATTATCACTACTGTGGCTGTGTCTTTTAGTCCATCATTGTCTGTGACTGTTAGAACGACACTATAGGTACCAGCTGACCCATAAGCGTGAGTTGCCGACACTCCTGTTCCTGTGGTTCCGTCACCGAAATTCCACTCATAATTTTCGATGTTACCATTAGAGTCAGAGCTGCTTGAACCGTCAAAGCTTACGGGTTCGTTCACTAATCGAGTTTCATGTGAAGAACTGAAAGAAGCATCAGGAGCACCGATGACAGGCATCTCTCCCTCTGGACCAACTAGAAAGATCTCACTGTCACCATTGACATCAGCAAAGAAAGCCACCTTAGAGCCATCCCCGCTAATAGATGGACTAAAATCATCGTATGTATTACTGGTCAACTGTCTCAATGTCGTACCGTCCGAGTTTATGATGAAAATCTCACTGTCACCATCCACATCAGACTGGAAAGCCACTTTAGAGCCATCAAAGCCAACAGAAGGATATACATCAACAGCTCCTCTGTTATGGGTAAGTTGCAGCAATCCCCCACCGTCTGAGTTTACGACAAAAACCTCATAGTCACCATCCACATGAGCCTGAAATACTACCTTGGATCCATCTCCACTAATACAAGGAAAGTCATCATCGTATGGATCAAAGGTTAGGGGCCATGCCATACCGTCTAAGTTAACAATAAAAATCTCATCACCATTCCACATTTGAGAGTTGAAAGCTATCATTGAGCCATTCCAGCTAATAGACGGAGTATAATCAGTGACTGAGTTGTCTGTCAGTTTTCGTAAATTTGTGCCATCTGAGTTTATAACGAAAACCTCGTAGTCGCCCGCCACATAAGCCTGAAATGCTACTTTGGATCCATCTCCGCTAATAGAAGGAAACTCATCATTTTGCACATTGCCAGTCAACTGCCTTAGTTCCGAACCGTCCGAGTTAACGACAAAAATCTCCCAATCACCATCCACATTAGATTGAAAAGCTATTTTGGAGCCATCCTGTGAAATTGATGGCGAGGTATCATCAGCTGTATTTGTGGTTAGCTGCCTTAGTTCCGAACCGTCCGAGTTAACGACAAAAATCTCCCAATCACCATCCACATTAGATTGAAAAGCTATTTTGGCACCGTCCCTACTAATTCGAGGATGAGAATCCGACGCAGTATTATGTGTTAATTGAACTGGCGCACCCCACTCGTCACCTTTAACCCCCAAAAAACAAGGAGTAAATATCAACAAAGATAGAAACGTAAAAAATAATATAACTGAAAGCCTAGAGCCTCTCAAATGCAAGATACCCATCTCCCGTCAATCTTTCCTCTAAACCAAAACCTATGCAATCAAACAAAATATAAAATGTTCTACCATAACTGAAAAAGCAATTACGTTAATCTTACACGATGCATTTCTTAGTCTGGTTGGCTTGCTCCACATTCAGCGCAGAACTTTGCCACAGCAGGTATCACAGCGCTACAGTTTTTGCATGCCTTCGTATCAACTCCAGCAGGAGGACTCCTACCACAGTCAGGACAACGCTTTGATGTGAAGGGCATTTTGGTACCGCAATGCATACAATACCTCTTCTTTTCCCTGAAAGTCAC
>SMTZ1_10029957_pt1 | contig 11225 bp, 10 predicted proteins | sample DeeMarSWOR136_30_FD_25667 | JGI IMG/M metagenome (IMG submission 25667)
GTCCCATGCCCGTCCAGTTTGCTCCGAAGTTGATATTCAAACCCACGTCTTTGGAGGAGAGATTCGATTTCAGATGTTCTTTCAATATGTCTGGGGGCTATGACCAACACCATATCAGGGAATCCCTCCAGGAGTCTTTCGTACACATCCAAGATCATGCTCTCCTCGCCTTCTCGTGTGCTGCCTGCCACAAACACAGGATGGGAGGGGTCAAGATTTAAGATTTGTCGCATTTCCGTCTCCATGAAAGGATCCGCCTGACTCGCAAGGAGATCGTATTTGGCGTTGCCATTGACCACAATTTTGTGCGGCTCGGCTCCCATCGCCTTAATGCGATCAGCGTCTTCTTTCAGGATCATGCTGAAAACATCCACATGCCTTAGGACCTCACGAAAAAAGGGCCTTAACTTCAGGTACCCCTCGATCGATCTCACAGAGATTCTGCCATTAATCAAAGCGGTTTTGATTCCCAATCGGCGCGCTTCAACAATCCATGCCGGCCAGATCTCCGTTTCCAGAAATGCCAGAACATCGGGTCTTAACCTTGAAAGGGCCATCCGTACAGAGAAGATCGTATCTATGGGCGCATACACAACAGGCACATCTTCTCCAAATGTTTCTCTTGCGAGCTTTATGCCATGGTCAGTAGCTGCGGAAAGGATCACTGGGGCTGCCACCTTCACCTCCCCCAGAGATACAGCGTGCAGCCAGATACGAGGCGATTCTGGAAGATTTTGAACTCCCATACGAGGAACAAATCCAAGGCGTTCTTTTAGACCCTTTCTGTAACGCCCACTCAGCCGTGTATATAACCAGAAGGAAGGAAAACAGGATATGAAAATGCCTGATGTCAGTATGGTGTATGCTGTGTATAGAGGATTCATTGTTTTTCTGGACAAAATGTTTTCTACCGTTAAAATGATCATCTGTCAAAACTTTTACTGCTTTTAATCCTCGGTCTTGAATCGCCGTATTTAAGGAGGTCACTAGATATGTACCAAATCAAGACCCTAGAGATAAGGGGCTATCGCGATGAGCCCCTACCGCATACATTTTATGAGCAAGAGGAGAGCGCCTCGGAGGTGGCCTTATTGCTGCCTGGGATGGGATACACTTCACACATGCCACTCCTATACTATCCTGCTCGAATGATGCTTTCCTTGGGGGCTGATGTGCTTGGCTTGGAATATGACTATAACAGGCGGAAAGACTTTATGGCGCTTCCAGGTGAAGAGCGAAAGAAATGGCTCCTCGACGATGTAACCCGTGCATGCCGCACTATACTCGATGCAGGCTCTTATCAAAGAATTACACTCATCGGGAAGTCTCTTGGAACCCGAGCCATGGGGCATCTGCTCACAACAGAGGATCAGTTAAGAGAGGCCCATGCAATCTGGCTCACACCGGTGCTGAGGAGTGAAAGCCTTTGCAGGCAGATTAAGGAATGGGGAAGACCATCTCTCATTGTAATCGGCACAGCCGACCCACACTATAATCAGGCTGTTCTTGATGAGATCCAGGGCGCGACTGATAGTGAGATGCTTATTGTAGAGGGGGCGGATCATAGCTTAGAGTTTGGGGGAGATGTGCTGCGGTCATTAGACGCCATGCAGCAAGTGGTTCACGCCATCCAGTCCTTTGTCACCTCATGAGATCACTTTTTTAGCCACAGACCCACACGGACATTTCAGGACAAGAAAGTATATTAAGCAAAAAGGAATTACGACTTGATATAGTAAGAGAGGTATCGCTTAAAATTATAAGGAGATGGGCCCAGGAAACAATAAACAGGTTTATTTTTTCCTGGAAGCCATCTCCTGTAGTTCAATCCCGCTACGGGGGATTGAACCCCGCTGCGCGGGGATTTTAAGCGTTTATTCATCGGTGTCTGTGTATTGTCTGTGTGTGTCCGTGGCTAATCTTTATTAGGAGGTCTGCCAGGATCCAGCCCAGAACGGCCAGACATTCCATGTCCAGCCATGAGGGCGCTGATTTGTCAAAAAGGACCTTGCAACTTGCCGGGAAGTCCGCATCCTTGTCGTGAAAGACAAGGAGCATAGGAACCTTGGGAAGGGCTTGGAAGAAATAGCAAACATCACCCGTCTGGAAACCATCAAAAGGCCCCCCATCCAGTTCCTGTGCGGCTTTCTCTAGATCGCTAGCTCGACCGGCAAAGTATTTGGCAACCCGTTCTTCCACATTGGCCTGAAAATTAGAGATGAAAAAGGCAGAGTCTTTGAAGTCTTTATATGACATCCACTCCCCTGTAAGCTTCCCCTGACCCGCCTGAAGCACGTAATGACACAAAACGATTCTGATAGCGACGTTTGGTGCTTTCTCATTTACCTCCCATATGCCCTGATTACTTATCCGGTAAGACTGGCCCAGGAAATTCATCTCAAGCTGATCTCCGTGGTAAACCACACCGATGTCTTCAGAAACCTTGGACAAGTCAACGGCTGACAGGCTCCTCAAAAGTCCTTCATATACAAGCTCGTAGTTATCCCTCGTGATCATGGTAGGCTTTCAAATCTTGTCTTGATAAAGAATGATGCTTGGATTATAGATTGTTCTCATGGATAAACCAATAGAAATTGATTTGGGAGGGCGTTAGATGAAAAAGATTGAGAGGGGGATCATCAGTGTGACGGATAAAGCCGGTGTGGTGGAATTTGCCAGATCACTCACCAAATTCGGGGTTCAGATATTGTCCACAGGCGGTACGGCACGAGTTCTTCGGGAGGGGGGCCTTTCTGTTACAGACATCTCTGAGTACACAGGGTTTCCGGAGATGCTGGATGGCCGGGTGAAGACCCTTCATCCAAAAGTACATGGCGGATTGCTCGGCCTCAGGGATAATCCAGAGCATGTGCGTCTGATGAAAGAGCACGAGATAGAAAACATAGACCTTTTGGTGGTGAACCTTTATCAGTTTGAGAAGACAGTGGCCAAGCAAGGTGTAACCCTGGAGGAGGCCATTGAAAACATAGACATTGGCGGGCCAGCTATGCTTCGGTCCTCGGCGAAAAACTTCAGGGATGTGACCGTGATCGTGGATCCGTCGGATTATGAGGTGGTCCTGGAAGAGATGGAGGAGCTGGGAGGGGCTACTTCCATTCAGACCAGATTTCGTCTGGCCAAGAAGGTCTTCCAACTCACACACAAATATGACGGCGCTATCAGCAAGTATCTTGAAAAGATTGAATTGTAAACCCGATTCCATTGAGCCGAAACAATAAATGACTGACCCAGGTAACTTGAAGGGAACTGTGAGATCTGTTTGATTTTTGCTCTCCGCCCTTTTGGTGGAAAGCAAAAATCAAACACTCTCTGAGTCCTCTGTGGCTCTGTGGTGAGTGATTTGTTTATCTGGGCAGGGGGCATTTTTGTGCACGAGACGATCTTTTTTGTCGCAGAAGATGGCCTGAAAGGTGCGACAGCTACCAGAGCCGTCAGTCGCTTCGTCTTTCGGCCAGTTGGCGTATCGGCAGCTTAGATCACAAAATTGCATAACTACAGTTCGCTTCGCCCCGCCCGCCTCGCCTGAGCGCCCGTCCGCCTCGGCTGAAGCCTCGCGATGCCGGGCGGGGCTCGCGATGGCGGGCAGGTCACACTTGGAGTATTGGAGTACTGGAATATTGGAGTGTTGGGCTTAGAGGTCTTATTTATGGCATTTTTTTACTCTATGTTCAAGGGTTGAGATGATGCAAACACCCTCCCAACCATCTGAAAGCTTCACCCTAATCCTCCATTACTCCAATACCCCATCTGGGGTATAGCCTCAGATTCTCTTGAGGAGGAAAAAGATGAATCAGAAGCGGGATAAAACGTCAACCTATCTCGAGGGCGAACGGGTTCCCCATTTTAGATCGCTGTCGGACATTGAATACAAACAAGTATATGGGCAGCCAGATTGGCAGGGAGAATTGCCAGAGCCCGGAGAGTATCCCTTTACGAGGGGAATCCACAAGGACATGTACAGGGGGAGATTGTGGACCCGCCGCCAACAAAGTGGCTACGGGACCCCCGAAGAGAGCAATGAGAGATTCAAGTATCTCCTTGGGGTGGGACAAACCGGGATCAATATGGACATGGACATTGGAACCAAATTGGGGCTTGATCCCGATTATCCTTTGGCCAAGGCGGATGTGGGTCTACAGGGAACCTCTCTGTGCACATATGAAGACATGAAAGCGTTATACGCGGATATCCCGCTGGATCAGGTAAGCTCCACCCTGATCGTCCAGCCCCCATGTTCTGCTGTTGTCATGTCTCAATATCTTCTCATGGCCAAGGAGCGCGGTATTGATTGGGAAAAATTGATAGGCACAATCATGAATTGTGCCCTTACTCAGTTTGTAGGGCCCACTTTTCAAGCTACCACCACTTTCTTCCCCATTGATCTGACCATAAAGATTGGACTGGACGTCATGGAATTCATCGTCCAAAGGATGCCCAGATGGAATATGGTCAACATCAATGCCTACAATATCCGTGAAACAGGGGTTGATGCGGTTCAAGAGGCGGCCTTTGCCATATCTCTGGCAGCTGATTATATCAAAGCACTCATGCAGAGGGGTTTGGATGTGGACAGCTTCGCCCGTCGAATGGCGTTTTTCTCTGCCGCCCATATGGATCTGTTCGAAGAAGTGGCCAAGTTGAGGGCCATGAGACGCATATGGGCCCGGATGCTTAAAGAGAAGTTCAAAGCAAAAAACGATAAAACGCTCTGGTTTCGAACGGCCATTCAGACCTCCGCACTTCCGCTTACCGCCCAACAGCCACTAAACAATATTGTACGCGCAACGATTCAGACACTGGCTGCTGTTTTGGCCGGCACACAGTCTATACACACCACCGGCTATGACGAGGCCTATTCCCTGCCCACTGAAGAGAGCCACAAACTCTCCATTCGCACGCAGCAGATCATCGCCTACGAGACCAAGGTGGTCAATTCCGTAGATCCTCTGGGAGGGGCCTACTTGGTGGAGTCACTAACGGATCAAATAGAGGAGAAGATTTGGGATTTGATGAAGACCATCGAAGATAAGGGTGGTTTTATCCAATGCTTTAAAGAAGGGTGGGTGGAAGAGCAAATCAATGAGGCTCGATACAAAATGGCCGAAGCCATTGAAAAGGGGGAGCAGCCCATGGTGGGAGTCAATATTTTCAGAGAAGAAGATGAAGAGGTGAAGATCAACATCTTCAGGCCTGCATCAGATATGCAGGCAAAAAGAATCGAATACGTCCAGGATTATAGGAAACACCGTGATCAAGAGCCTGTTCAAAGATCTTTACAAGAATTGTACGATTTGGTCAGGAAGAACTCAGGAGCAAATCTATTCGAGCCGATTATGCGGACGGTTGAAGCCAGGGCTACGCTTCAGGAAATCATCGATGCCATGCGGGAGGCAGTGGGCTTTGAGATACCTGGCTAGTTTCCGCCCGCAAATGGCTCTTTTCCGCAATCTCGGTGTCAATCTGCGGGATTGCTTGTGTGACATACTCAAGGTATGCCTCCGCGCAATCCCTTGATTTCCTTGATCTTGCGAAAAATATCTCATTTCCGGATCGGAAACTGATTTAGAACTAATGAGGAGTTATTGAAAATGTCCAAGGGAAAGAGAATCGTCGTGGGGAAAATGGGGCTGGACTCCCATGACAACGGTATCCGGATCGTTGCCAAATGGCTCATGGATACGGGATGAACGTATCGTGCAAATGGCCATCGAAGAGGACGCTGATGCCATCGGGGTCAGCTTTCTGGGTGGTGAACATCTCTTTTACGCCAATGAATTGATCAGGCTTTTGAAAGAACAGGATATGGCCCATGTGCGAACCTTTCTTGGAGGGGTGATTTCCCCAGAAGATGTGGAATCGCTGAGGAAAGTGGGTGTGGATGCCGTATTTACGCCGGGCACGATGCGGGATGAGATCCTCGAGCGGATCGACCGCCTTCTGATGGAGCGCCCCTCAGGGAGGAGGAAGAAGTAGGGAGGAAAAAAGGATGGAAGTGGAGAAAGCACTGGTAGACTATATCGTCCACACAGACCTTGACGACATACCGAGGGGGCCGCTGGATACAATCCGAAACATGGTCATGACTGTTCTTGGGACGACCATTGGGGGTTCCAGGGCCGAAGGATGTGAGCCCCTGGTTCGGTTTTACAGGGAGATGGGTGGAAACCAAGAGGCCACGATTTTCATCCATGGAGGGAAGATACCTGCTCAGAACGCCGTATTGGTCAACAGTGTCATGGCAAGGGCCCTTGATTTTGATGATGCCATGGCTCCGGGAATCCACATAGGTGCCTCAGCTGTGCCGACCGCTTTTGCAGCCGCTGAGCTGGCAGGGGGATGCAGCGGAGAAGATTTTTTGACTGCACTTGTCCTGGGGGTTGAGACCGCAGCCCGGCTGAACCTGACAGAATCCACCTACGACGGGTTTGATCCCACCGGCGTTTGTACGGTATTTGCCTCGACGGTGACGGCAAGCAGGATCCTCGGGCTAAGCGAATCTGAAACATGGAACGCCCTGGCCCTGGCTTTCAATAGAAGCGGCGGAAGCTTCCAGAGCAATATCGACGGTTCTCTGGCGGTAAGGGTGATCCAGGGCTGGGTTTCTCAGAGCGGGGTCATGTGTTCCCAGTTTGCCAGCGTGGGGATCAGCGGCCCGAAGAATTTTCTCAAAGGGGTCTACGGGTACTTTCATCTGTACGGGAAAGACCAGATTGAACCTGCGTCCATTCTTGACGGACTGGGAAACCGATTCGAGCTGGAGAAAATCCTGTTCAAGAAATACCCCAGTTGTGGACTCACGCTGGGGAGCACGGAGGTTATACTTGATATAATGCAAGAAAAGAACTTTCGGGCCGAAGATATCGAGCGCGTGGAGGTTACGGTACCCCCATACGCATACAAACTTGTGGGGCACGCCTTCCAGATAGGCGCCAATCCCAGGGTAAACGCCCAGTTCAGCATCCAGTACTGTGTTGCAAGCGCATTGGTCAGGGGTGATTCGAAACTGGATTATTTTGAGGAGTCCTCGGTTATAGATCCGAGTATCATGGCCCTGTCCAAGAAGATCCAGGTGATATCCGATCCAAAGCTGGATGAGCGGGGCCATACGGCCTTGGATATGCGGGTTCTCACCAGTGAGGGAGGAGACCACTTCAAGCAGATGGACATTGCCCCCGGTTTCCCTGGGAATCCCCTGACACGCAAAGAGCATGAGCAGCATTTCTGGGACTGCATGGAATTTTCCGGCGGTTTACTCCCAAGGGAGAGAGCCGAACAGATCGTCACTCAGGTTTCCAGGTTGGAGGAACTGGATGATGTGCGAACGCTTATTCCGCTCCTTCTGGCTTGAACAGAGGCAAACGGGGAGGGACAATCATGAATCTGGTTGATTTCTTAGAGAAGAATGCGCGGCTGTATCCACAAGATGTCGCTTTTGTTGAGGTAAGACCGTTATCGAAGACACGGAGTGATATCCCATGGATGTCCTTTCATGAACGCACAAACAGGCTGGCCAATGCCCTCATGAATAAAGGCATCAAGAAGGGGGACAAGGTTTTTTTGTTGGGACGAAATTCAATCCCATGGCTTGAAGCCTATTTTGGCGTGATGAAGACGGGGGCGTGGGTCGTTCCTCTAAATTTCAGATTTACAAACGAGGATGTTCAAAATTGTGCCGGCGTTGCAGAACCAAGCGCCTTTATAATGGATGCCGAATATGTAGAGCGAACCATCCAGATTCGTGATTCCCTGTCAACGGTACAAGACTACATATCGATGGGTAAGGATGTCTTTCAAAACGTTGACCCTGTAGAGGAACTTATTGAAAGCGGCCCTTTTGAATCTCCGCGAGTGCCGCTAAGAGATGAGGATCCCTGTTCGCTCTTTTTCACCTCCGGAACGACCGGTACGCCCAAAGCGGTCTTAATCTCTCAGGCCAATCTCATGTGTACGGCCCTTTTGGAAGCCACCAACCATTACATTAAGCATGGCGACGGCTTTTTAATGATGCCTCCCATGTATCACCTAGCCATCGGGCACCTGCTGGGAGTGCTCATCGTGGGAGGGCGGACTGTACTGCTCACGGAGAAGATCAGTCCTCAATACGTTTTGGAAACCATATCCAATGAAGGTATCTCGATCGTGTTTCTCCTTGTGCCGTGGGCCTTAGATATTCTTGATGCCTTGGACAAAGAGGAATTGCATAAGGAGGACTATGATCTGAGTGCCTGGCGTCTCACACACATGGGGGCCCAGGCCATTCCAAAGAGTGTCGTTCACCGAATAAAGGCCTATTTCCCTGACATGCAGTATGATACCTCGTATGGATTGAGTGAAAGTGCGGGTCCAGGCGTGACCAATCTGGGCATCGAAAACGAAAGAAAGGTTGGCGCTATCGGAAGGCCGGGCATGCTGTGGGATGCCCGTATTGTTGATGAGCGGGGTGAAGATGTCCGGCAGGGTGAGGTCGGGGAACTGATCGTTAGGGGTGGTGGCGTGATGCTGGAATACTACAAGAATCCAGAATTGACCGCCCAGACCATTCAGGACGGCTGGCTGTATACGGGCGATTTAGCCAAAATGGATGAAGAAGGATTCATATACCTCGTTGATAGAAAAAAGGACCTGGTGATCTGTGGGGGTGAAAATATCTACCCCGTGGAGGTGGAGGAGGTGATTCAGCGCCATCCCAAGATCCACGATGTTGCTGTGATCGGAACGCCTGATAGAAGACTGGGCGAAGTGGTCGCAGCTATCATACAGCCCGTTTCTGGTGAAGCGTTGACGGAATTGGAAGTTAAGGCCTTTTGCGAGGAGCACCTTCCTCGCTACAAGCGGCCACGCCGTATCATCTTTGGCAGTGTGCCCCGGAGCCCCACGGGAAAGATAGAAAAGCCAAAGTTGAGAGAAAAACACGGACAATCGGGTATATGGTGAAAGGGTTTTGCGATGAACGTAGCCAAGAACCTTGAAAATGCGGCATTCTATTTTCCTCAGCAGACGGCCGTCATCGAAAATGACCGAGAGATCAGTTTCTTTGAATTTAACAAGGAGTCCAATCGGATCGCCACAGCCATGATGAGCATGGGGGTTCAACCTGGCGATCATGTGGCCCTTTATGGGCCAAACGCCTATGAATGGCTTGCCTTCTATTTTGGCGTCCTCAAAGCGGGTGCGGTGGCTGTTACCCTTTCAAGCCTCTTGAAGAGGGATGAACTGCTTCGGATCATGGACAATGCCCAGCCGAAAGTCCTTTTTGCAGGAGAGGAACAGCTAGGCGAATTGGGAGATCGCAAAGACTGCCCCTACTTGAAGAAGGTTATAGGAAGTGGTGGCGATACACCTTATAAAGACTTGGTGGAAATGGGCACGGATGCTTTCGGGGCGATTGACCTGGATCGGCACAATACGGCGGCCATCCTTTACACAGGAGGGACAACGGGCATCCCAAAAGGGGTCATGCTGACCCACGAAAACCTGAACACATCCATTCACAACGTGTCTCATTACGAGCGCTCAACCCATGAAGATCGCGCCCTATGCTTCCTTCCCCTCAACCACGTCTTTGGACAGATTCACATTATGAATGCCACGGTATATAGCGGGGGATGTCTGGTCGTCCAACCATCCTTTGACCTGGAGCAGGTTATAGAAAGCATTGAAAGGCATAGCGTGACCAAGTTCTTTTCCGTGCCGACTATTTATATCCGGCTCCTCGCCCTAAAAGACCTGAAAGAGAAATTAGGATCCCTGAGATATACCTTCTCAGCCGCAGCAAGCATGGCGGCGGAGCTGGTTCGAGAATGGAAGCGCCGCATGGATTTAAACATCTATGAGGCCTATGGCATGACGGAGAGTGCCTCCATGGTTACGTATAACCACTATTATCGTCATGTGATTGGCTCTGTAGGGACGCCGGTCACTAACGTGGAGGTCCAGATCAGGGATTTGGAAGGCCATGTGCTGGGGGCAAATGAGGAGGGAGAGATTTGCATCCGCGGCCGCAATATCATGAAGGGATATCTAAACCAGCCGGAAGAGACGCAATCCGTGTTCTGGGATGATTGGTTCCGAAGTGGCGACATAGGAACGATGGATAAAGATGGGTATCTCTATATCGTTGATCGGCTGAAGGATATGATCATTACGGGTGGTGAGAACGTCTATCCGCGCGAGGTGGAGGAGATTCTTTACACCCGGCCTGAGGTGGAGGAGTGCACCGTCATCGGTCTTCCCGATAAAGAATATGGCGAAAGGGTAACGGCCTTTATTATTCCCAAGGAAGGCCAGCAGGTGGACCCCATGCAATTGAAGTCCTATCTCAAGACAAAACTATCCCCCTTTAAGGTTCCCAAGGAATTTATCGTCGTTGATGACCTACCCAGGAGCAGTGCCGGCAAGATCCTGAAACGAGAACTGAAGCAGAAAGTTCTGGCTGAGTCAGAATGAGGTGTTCAGCTTCAGGGGCCGCTCATTAGATATCAAGATGGGTGCTGGGGCCTTTTCTAGAATGCCTGGCGGGAGGCCTTCGTCCTTTTCGCGACTTATTAGTGGGGGAAACCGCAGCCCGGCACCTAATTCTATCTTCGAACCAATGATGTCGTCTCAATTCCTACCTGCAAGGTCGGTTAACCACGGAATTCCTCGGGTAATTAGGTGCCGGGAATGCGGAGGGGGCAAGACTCCCCCGCAGATAAGTCGCTGAAAAGACCAGGCCGGGAGCCTCGGCATGAGAGAAAAGGCCTTGGCACCCAGGGTTGGAGACGATGTAAGGATCTGAGCAACAGCGTGTAAAAAATCAATTATTTGAATACCACATTATCCTATAGGCCGAAGACACTAATAGAGAAATTCGAGTTATTATTTCATCCTCAAAATGGCATTTTCAGGACAAAGCTGCGCGCAGACAGCACAGCCGGTGCAGAGGTGTTCGTTGATCATAACCTGGCCCGCTTCCAGAAACATGGCGGGGCAACCCAGTTTATCGATACAGATATGATGGCCCTTGCATTTCTCGAGATTCACATGAAATGGCCTGGAGGGTTTCTTTTCGCCGATCGCCTTTGCAAACAAAGGGCAGAATTCCCTGGAAATGATGACCGAAAGCCCGTCATACGCGAGTGAGGCCTTGACTGCCTCTATGGTCTTCTTAACCTTGAAGGGCTTCACCACAGGGACGTCCTTGACCCCGCATCCCCTCACAATGT
>SMTZ1_10007127_pt1 | contig 11224 bp, 7 predicted proteins | sample DeeMarSWOR136_30_FD_25667 | JGI IMG/M metagenome (IMG submission 25667)
ATTCAAGAAGAAGTGGGAAAAGCAGATCCCCTCGGCTTTCAAGACCTTGGAGACCTCCCTGGAATCTTGTTTGACCTTCTTCTCATTTCCCCAGAAGGAGTGGATCTCTCTTCGAACGACCAATATCATTGAAAGGCTCAATAAGGAATTTAAGCGAAGGACCAAGCCTATGGAGATTGTTGACGGTGAGAACGCATGCTATAGGCTTTTGGCCTTCATCTCTCTAAAAGCAGAGTTACACTGGAGAGCAAATCCGGTTAGAAAGGTGGATGCCAATCTACCCTTCTTCAAGGAAATCGCTCAAAAAGAATTTACACAAAAAACTTGACAGTACCGAAAAAGGTAACCCACATGTGAGTTACCTTTAACAGCCAACTCATTTTTTGATAAGAACTTCAAGCCCATCGGCGCATCCTCGGCTCACAGCATAGTCAGCCTTTTTCTGCCCGGGCATTTTGTCCCAGCCCCCCTTTGCAATGAATTCATGTCTCTTCCAGGAATCTAATTTCCCCAATTCTTTGAGATTCTCTTCATAGTTCGGGTCTGCGATAAATTGGGCGACGCAGATCGCTGCCTGACTCGCCAAGACCGCTTCTTCGGTCATCCTTTTAGCCGTGCCGGGGGTTTTCCAACCTACCAACGCAAAACCGATGATCATTGTGATGATTGCCCCAACAATAAGACCCCAAACTCCATACTTAATTTTCGCTGAAGTTTCTGGTTTCATTGATAATACCTCCTTAATGAATGATAGGAACTCGCTTTTGGATGGGGTAAGTATATGAGAGGGTGGGCTTGTGTGTCAAGGGGGGTGAACGTAATACCCCCTTCTTGTCTGTCGGGGTGCGGGATTCGACCATCCTGTGCCGTTTGATTCAAGATGTTATCGACGGGATTCACCGATGAGCATTCTGATGATTAGCGTCAGAAATAATCAGAGCCAACTGACCGTCAATATTCAAGATTTAGCGTGATTGATGATTTGTGGTTGAAACATACAATGATTGGACATTACTCAAAAAAGCAGGTTGCAGTTAGTAACCTTCGGTTTGGAGTCTCACCTGCCCACCTTTTGTTGACAGGTGTTTTTAGCCTGCTAGAATTGAAATATCGACAAAGCCAAAACATGCGGTTTGGAGGCTCACCAACAGGGAAGCCTTTACCCTTTGCTGGATCAAAGAATGGTATCTCCCTGGAACTACATACAGATTTTTCGGCCATGAAAGTCAGACTCTACAGGTCGAGCGCCAGATGTATGCTTTTTGCCCTACTGATTCTTACATCTTTTGTTTGGGCAAGAAACGACCCGGTGATCTATCGTGTTGCCATCCGAGGAACAATTGATAGAGGGTTGGTACCCTATGTCAATCGGGTCATTGACGATGCGGAGGCGCAGAAGGCCGTTGCCGCTCTGATAGAGATTAATACCCTCGGTGGGCGGTTGGATGCGATGATTGACATTCGCGATGCGATTCTCGATGCAAAGGTACGAGTGATAGGCTATGTGAACAAACGGGCTATCAGCGCAGGAGCACTCATTGCGCTGGCGTGTCCTGAATTGTACATGGCTCCTGGTGCCACTATCGGTGCGGCAACACCTGTCCAGCAAGGCAAGAAGGTAAGTGAGAAGGTGGTCTCTTATGCTCGTGCAGAATTCCGATCGACGGCCGAGCGCAATAACCGTCCGGCAGATATCGCTGTGGCAATGGTGGATGAGAACGTGGAAATCGAAGGGGTGATTGAGAAAGGTAAGCTTCTTACCCTCACCGCAGGTGAGGCCGTCACGAACAAAGTCGCTGATGGAATGTATAACTCACTGGATGAACTGCTGAGTGCGCTCAATTTGCAAACAGCCGTCATTGAGTCACCCAAGCCCAACTGGGCCGAAAATGTTATCCGTGTGCTCAATCATCCGATCCTCAGTGGTCTGCTGCTGACGATTGGTCTGTTAGGATTGATCACGGAAGTCATATCCGCTGGCTGGGGTGTACCCGGCACGGTTGGCCTCGTTGCGCTTATTCTCTATTTCGCCAGTCATTTCATGGTCGGATTGGCAGGACTACCGGAATTGTTGCTTATTGTGGCTGGCCTTGCGCTGATTTTGTTGGAGGTACTTGTCATTCCGGGCTTTGGCATCGCTGGTATTGGGGGAATAGTTTGTCTGATCGCAGGAATCATACTGAGCATGTTGGGCAAGTTTCCCACCGCTGCTGACATATCCAAGGCCATCTGGATTACGATCGGGGCTCTTGTCATCGCCGGTATAGGCGTGGTGATCCTGTTCAGACTTCTAGAAAGGCGTCCTTTCTGGTCAAAAATCAGTCTGGCTTCAGTAGAAACCAGAGATTCGGGTTTCATCTCATCAGCTGCGAGACCGGGCTTACTAGGACAGGTGGGGACAGCAATAACTGATTTGCGCCCTGCAGGCACTGGCTTGTTCAAAAAGGAGCGTCTTGACGTGGTTACGAGCGGCGAATACATCGATGCTGGTGAGAAGATTAAGATTGTAAAAGATGAAGGGTATCGTCGGGTTGTTGAGAGAGTGAAAAAGTGACTATTGGTCATATCAACTCTTGAGGAGGTGAAATCATGGGGGAGGTAACTTTAGGTCTAGGTTTTGTGATTCTCATCGTTGTTGTCGTCTTTCTGCTCGTCCTTAACTATTTCGTGCCACTCGGGTTGTGGCTAACCGCTTACTTCTCCGGAGTACGGGTGAGTTTATTCAGCATGGTTGGAATGCGTCTGCGTAAGGTACCGCCTGCGAGAATCATCAAGCCACAAATCAATGCTACTAAGGCTGGTTTAAACTTGAAAATCCCTGAACTGGAAGCCCACTATCTTGCTGGAGGCAACGTCGATAGGGTTGTGATGGCTCTCATTTCGGCAGACAAAGCCAACATAGAGCTTTCGTTTCAAAGGGCGACGGCTATTGACCTGGCGGGCCGTGACGTTCTGGAAGCTGTCAAGGTGAGTGTGAATCCAATAGTGATAGAGACGCCGAAAGTGGCTGCCGTGGCCAAGGATGGCATTCAGCTGATGGCACTGGCCCGCGTCACGGTACGAGCGAACATCGATCGATTGGTGGGCGGTGCGGGTGAGGAAACGATTTTAGCCCGTGTTGGCGAGGGTATCGTTTCAACGATAGGTTCTGCCGCTAGCCATAAAGCCGTCTTGGAGAATCCGGACACTATCTCCAAAACTGTTTTGGAGAAGGGTCTTGACTCTGGCACAGCTTACGAAATTTTATCTATTGACATCGCTGACGTAGATGTCGGTCGCAATATTGGAGCAGAGCTGCAGACTGATCAGGCAGAAGCCGACAAGCGCATCGCGCAGGCAAAGGCTGAAGAGCGCCGCGCAATGGCCGTTGCTCGCGAGCAAGAGATGAAGGCGGCGGTTCAGGAAATGCGTGCAAAGGTAGTGGAGGCTGAGGCGCAAGTCCCTCTCGCCATGGCTGACGCGTTTCGTAAAGGTAATTTGGGAGTGATGGATTATTATCAAATGCGAAATATTCAGGCCGATACGAAAATGCGCGAAAGCATTGCTGTGCCACGAGAGGAGACACCCACGGAACCGGAGTAGTCTTAGAGTGAAATTGCGAAAAAGAGCTGAGACTGTTCGCTTGACAGGTAGCCGTCACTGGAGCAACATAACAATAGATACCAATGACAGTAGGACGTAAAGTCACGTGAGCGACATCTTGGATTCTATCGAACGCTCTGCCAATGTAGTCTAGCGGAGAGGCGACCATGGTAAGCAAATGTTTTAACCATCCACAGAATGACGCGGCAGGGACGTGTCATTATTGTGGCCGCTTCCTCTGCTCCCACTGTTTGCGCCGGGGGGACGGCTATTACTACTGCAAGAATGAGTTCGAATGTCTTGCATTTCAGGAAAAAGAACGTGGCACCAGTGGCCTAACGTTAGAAACAGAGATTGTAGAACAGGAGATTGTGCGAGAAGAGGCTGAGAGAAAAGTTTCAACGAAAACGCCTGATCGTTCGGAGCAAGCGGACGATCGGACTACCATGCGGAAAAAAGAGATTTACTACCTGAAGCTGTTGAGGACGCCTCGTTCTCTCCGCGATGCCATTGTGATGGCCGAAATATTGACTCGACCCGGGTTCAGAAGACGATGAAGTGATTTCCTGCCGCGTTCAAGTTTCCGCCCAGCGTCGTAAATCTCATCAAAAGGGAATCTCTGGGGGGCAATGCTGGCCTCGCTGGGGCACTTCTTCGTCGAGTGAACGCTTGGGAGACAGGCATTCATTGATTCAAGATGCATCCAACGCCGTGATCACTCGTCCATTCTCGCGATTTCCGATTCAATTAAACAGAAGCAGGCGCTGTGCCACCATATTTAAGTAACTGCCTTGTCCCCCTCGTTGTGGCAGATGCCATTTTTCGGTTAGGCGTCCTACCTGGGCGTGCCACGACACGTTGTTGCATCCGGTTTCCTTCCGTGACTTATCCCCTCTTCCGGTGGGGGATTGGCACACCGCCCTTACGGGTATTGGGTTCTCAAAGAGCAGGGGATGCCAAATTCAAGGTCCCAAACCCCGAGCTTTTTGAGAAAATGGCGAACTGGCCACAGACCACCATAAGCAACGTTTCCTTGACTCTCGGGCGGGAAATGAAGTAGCATTGCAATAGTCCATTAGCATCAACCGACAACCTAATAGCCCTTCTGGAGAGGCGAGATGCAAGCTAGCCTCCGGAAGCTTCTACCCTATCCTCTAGAACGCATTTCATGCGCCGACAGAGGCTTTTCTGTTTTTGCACATCCAGTTGTCGGCTGGCCTTGCAAGGACTGGAAGGAATGGCAAAGTTTGGTAGAGATTTTGCACGCCCATTCCTCACACAGAGATATGACACCTTGCAAGATTGTTAAGACTGTACTCTGGCGAGGTTTGAGAAATGGTGCCTGTCGCGGCTGACGAGACGACTAGAGAGCGTGCCATTCGTCTATTCACCTTCCTCCGGGAAGTGACTGAGTTGCGCACTAAGACTATACGTACCCTTGATCAATATGACCAGGTTCTGTGGTTCCATGACATTCCCCGAGAACCAGGTTGTTTCTGCATCGCACGGCAGGAGCCCCACGAGGATCAGAGAGAAGATGTCTGGGTGGAAATCAAGAAACCCAAACTTAAGCCACCGCCGCTGGTTCCTGCAGAGCTCAGGCCATGGTTAGACCCAGTCGAGGTGGAAGACTCTTCTTTGGAGTATCCGGAGTTACGGGACAGAATTGTCCTGAGAGAAGCTGAGATAGTGGATCAAGACGGTTCGGTGCGGACTGAAGCTGTTTACAAAAACCTGGAAGAATCACCGGAAATAGCAGACTTGTGGGTCCGGTATGTGGAAAAAGAATGGGAGCCTTGGGCAAAAGAAGATCGTCGGCTTGGCGCGGTCCAGAAATTTTACGCAGACCTGTTCTCATTGTATCAGAGACAACAGCGACTCGGTGAGACCTACGAGGTAGTTCTGGGAATTGGATATCTTACGTGGAGGACTCCCGCAGGGCACCTTATAAAGCGCCACATCATAACTTGTAAGACAAGCCTAACATTCTATCCCTCCCGTGGCGTCATTGTTGTCGGGCCAGCTGGAGATGGGCCTCAACCAGGGTTGGAACAGGACATGTTGGAACCGCAAGAGCGTCCGGACGTTGTCGAACAAAATACCATTGGCCAACAAGTTAAAGACATCGGAGATTCAGTCTGGGACGGCGTGCAAATTCAGACTGCCCTCAAGTCATGGATTCATGCCGTCTCGGCTCGTGGTACCTTTGAAGAGACTCTCACCCCTCAAACAGACGTGGGGGATGATCCCAGAATACATTTTGCACCAGCTCTCATTCTGCGAAAAAGAACCGAGCGTAACATGCTCCGTGTTCTGCAAGATATTACGGCTAAACTTGAATTGGGAGAACAAATTCCGCTGGGGGTCAAAAGATTAGTGACTATCCTGGACGACACTTCACCGGAATCTGGGGGAAGGGACGCAACCCATGCCGACGTGGGATTCCTTGAGGAACCTGGAGATATCTACTTCCCTTTGCCGACCAACGATGAACAGCTTGAGATAGCCAAGAAGCTGAAAATGCGTCAAGGTATTCTCGTTCAAGGTCCACCTGGGACAGGGAAGTCACATACCATCGCAAATCTGATCTGTCACCTACTGGCCAGTGGGGGTCGGGTCCTCGTCACGAGTCACACCGCGAGAGCTCTGAAAGTGTTGCGTGAGAAACTTCCGGATCAAATCTCAGATCTGTGCGTGCTGCTACTCGGTGACGACATTGACGCCTTGCGTGGTCTTGAGGACTCAGTCCAGGGCATCACTGAGCGTTACAACAATTGGGATTCAAAGAGGAACCGTAAGAGAATTGAGAAACTGGCTAAAGAACTCGATGAGGAACGACGAGCCGAGGCTGAAACCATGAACCAATTGCGGGCTATACGTGAAGCCGAAACATTCCGGCATCCACGTCTGCTCGGATCGTACGAGGGTACGCTCCAGTCGATAGCTCGACGGCTTCGGGAAGAAGAGGAACGGTACTCCTGGCTTCCAGTTCAACCGCAAGAAGCATTGGACCCCCCGCTCGATGATGACGAAGCAACAGAGCTTGTTGGGCTACTGCGAGAGATCAGCGAGAGAGATGAGGAGGATCTGAAGAAGACGAGGATAGGGTTGGATGATCTGGTCAGTCCGCAGGATTTCGTGTCGTTGATGGAAAAGGAGAAAAAAACAAAGCTCAAACACGAGTCGACAGAACTTCTTCGCAAACATCCGAGTTACGAGGCCCTGAGACGAAGTACGGTCGAACAGCGAAACGCCCTGATCACGGGTTTTTCCACATTCCTTACCTCCCTCGACTCCTTGAAAAACAGGCCCCACCCTTGGGTTCAGAAGGCAACCCACCATATGCTTACGAATCAAGAGAACCCGTGGCGCGAGTTGCAAAACATCAGCAGGAGACACCTTGAGGCCATAGGGGATCAGGTAGAGAGAGTCTCGGAAATGAAAATCTCTGGCCTGGCAAGGCGAGATCGCGTTGTGGTGCATGCCGATGCCAAGGCATTACTTGAACACTTGGAAGCAGGGGGTGGATTGGGGATTGGACCCTTGCGTCCAAAGGTCGTGAGACAGGGCCTTTACCTTGTCACCAACGTTCGCGTAAATGGGAGATGTTGTGACACACCCCAGCGCCTTCGAGAACTGCTTCAATGGTTGCAAGTTAGTGATCGCATCTCTAGCCTACGAAGAAACTGGGAACAACACGTTGAACCACCCTTGGGTCCGTTGCACGTGCAGGCGGCCGCGTTCATTGACTATTGTGAGGACCTCGAACAGGCTTTGAGTCTGCATGAGCAACTTGAGGGCCTCAAATCGCTCATAGCTGGAATGGAAGGCGTTTCAGAGCCTGCCTGGCACAACCCTGATGACCTCAAAACCTTGAGGTCACTTGCGCAGGCAGTAACGCTAGAAGAAGAGTTTTTTATGTCCCAAAGTGTCTTTCGGGACTTACAATCACAACTCCGGCCGATCGCAGTGCAACCTGATGTCCATCCAGAGGTGACCCTGATGCTTGATTCCGTCATTGCACGTGACGCGAAGAATTATGGTGAGTCTTACAAAGCTCTCGCCAATCTTGAACAAAAGGCAAAGAAGATTCAGAGACGCGATCAGCTGCACCTGCGCCTAGAGTTGGCAACCCCTGAATTAGCGTCGCGGTTGATGCTGGACGGGTCAGATCCTGTGTGGGATGGACGTATGGCAGAGTTCACGGCGGCATGGAACTGGGGCTGCATGAATGGGTGGCTAGACCGAATGACAGATCCGAAAGAACAGGAGCGACTGACAAACGTCCTCGATCTAAGTCGTGGTCGGATTCGCAATATTATGTCTGAGCTTTCTTCTGCAAAGGCATGGGAGCATTGCTTCTCGAGAATGACGGAGCACGAGCGCCAACATCTCATGGCGTGGACCAAGGCTGTCAGGCGCATCGGCAAAGGAACTGGGAAGTACGCAAGCATGCATCGCCGTGCCGCTCGTGAGCATATGGAAGAGTGTCGGTCAACAATTCCAGCGTGAATTATGCCAATGTACCGGGTGGCCGAGACGGTCACCCCCGGAACGGACATGTTCGATGTGGTGATCGTTGATGAGGCCAGTCAATCCGGGCCAGAGGCAATATTCCTGCAGTACTTGGCGAAGAAGATCGTTGTCGTTGGCGATGACAAGCAGATCAGCCCCGAGTATGTTGGGTTGACACGAGAAGACGTTGAGCTTCTGCGCCAGCGTCACATCGGTGACCTACCTCATAGCGATGCATTTGGCGTAGACAACAGTTTCTTCGATCAGGCTGAAATCCGTTACGGAGGACGAATCCGTCTCCGGGAGCACTTTAGGTGCATGCCTGAGATAATCCAGTTCTCCAACAATCTATGCTACCACTCAGAACCTCTTATACCCCTTCGACAATATGGTGTGGGTCGGTTAGAGCCCGTTATTATGACCTGCCATGTGAGGGACGGATATATCAAGGGAGAACGTAGCGCTGTCAACCCCCCAGAAGCTCAGGCAGTTGTAGACCAAATCACTAAGTGTTGTCAGGACCCGGCTTACGAGGGGAAGACAATGGGGGTCATCAGTCTTCTCGGACCCCACCAGGCCCGTCACATCGAGATGTTGTTGTTAGACCAAATTGGCCCCGAAGAGATGGAACAGCGCAGTTTGGTTTGTGGGGATGCCTACGCTTTTCAGGGAGACGAAAGGGACGTCATGTTCCTCAGCATGGTTTCGGCCCTCACGCATGGCAGGCGCATAGGGACACTCACCAGTCAAAGGGATGAAAGGCGATTTAATGTAGCTGCCAGTCGCGCCAGAGATCAGATGTGGCTTTTTCACACGGCTACGCTGAATGATCTCAATCCAAAATGCCTCCGCTACCAGCTCCTTGAATATTGTCAGAACCCTCGAGTTCAACCGATAAAATTCGAGTCCACGGGGGAAGAAAAGCTTCGGAATCTCGCAGAAACCGCAGACCGTGATCGTGATAGACCGCCGTCACCTTTCGAAAGTTGGTTCGAGGTTGATGTCTGTCTGAAGATCGCCGAACGTGGCTACCGGGTTATTCCGCAGTTCGAGGTTGCAGGATATTTCATCGATTTAGTCGTTGAGGGTATGCAGGGGCGCCTCGCAGTAGAGTGTGACGGCGATACGTGGCATGGCTCAGACCGTCATGAATCGGACATGGCGCGTCAAAGGATGTTGGAGAGATGTGGTTGGACCTTCTGGCGCGTACGAGGTGGCGCTTTCTACCGTGATCCTGATCTCGCTCTGGACGGACTGTGGCGAAAACTGAGCGAACTCAACATCAGACGAACGGCATCTGAGCAAGAAAGGGCCGAGACGGAGGGAAGCGAAGCAGCCGAGACAGGTGCAGGTGTCGAACCTGCTCAAGGACCTGAGGAGGTACCTGGACTTGGGCTTCCAACGATGGAGGAGGTCTCAGGCGAGAAGGCAGAAACCCGTGCAGCGAAGATTCCTAGGTCCAAAATGCAGAAGGCTTTACTCGCTGTGGCCCCTGAGCCTGGAAGAGAGATCCAACGAACTGAGCTTTTTCGCCTAGCCCTGCGGCACGTAGGTCTCTCACGCCTTGGTAAGGGGGTGCAGAAACAGTTCCAGTCCGCCATGAACGGCTTGATTCGCCGAGGTGAATTCGGGTACCGGGGAACAAATGTAGTGTGGAGGAGTGAGCCGAGGCAGGTATCTATGGATCTCGACGATCCTGACCGAAACCAGTCAACATCTTCCACGGTGCCTGAGAGTTCTTCGCACGAGAGGGGGAATTTGTAAGAACAGAACAAGATGAGGGCATGGACCGGGTGGATGAACTGCAAGAGTGGGTTCCTACCATATCTCCTAATTCGTGGTTTGCTCTATCACATTGGGGTAAAGAAACCAATCAGTTGAATTCGTGGGAACGGTCCTTAGCATACACAATTGGTAGACTTGTCTCCCGAGGGATAGGAGTTTCGACCAAGCAAGCCCAGCATGCTCACCGGATTTACCAGCGGGCAAAACAACTTGGTTTTGAAGAAGACTGACCCCTTTGTTCTGTAACCTGATTTGTCAGTTCATGTTTGAGTGTTTCCCTCGATCTATCTTGCTCACTCAAAAAAGACAGGTATTTCCCCCAACCTCGAGTCTGACGTGAATAAAATAAACTACACTTGAGAGAATAAGTCACACTCGGCGGGATAATGGCCAAACCACTTGAACCAAGAGAAGTTGTCACCATTCAGGAAATAGCCCTCTCAAATATCTACGAGATTGAGGCACTGATTGAGGTGCTACGGGGGCAATCGCAGGAGGAAAGTGGGGGAAAAGGCTATCGCGCTAAACAACAGGGACCATTTGCTAGAAACGCAAGAAGCAGATTAGGACTCCCACCCGAGAGCGTCAAAATTGGGGAGCGGGGGGGGAAGAAAGAGCGGATAAGAAACCCACTCCCTTACACCAGGATCAACATAAGGTTGACAAAATCTGAGGGGGAATTGACAAAAGTTTCTTACCAAACCTCAGGCTTCCGTATGTTGGTGCCCGGTATTGGATCTGGCAGTTGTGAGGTCGCTAACACACCTTGTCTAATTTTTCTGACGAAATGAGTAAGTTTGATTAATTCTTTCGAAGGGTGGCAATTTTCGAAAGTAAAGAGGCCTACAACCTTACCGCGGTCTTCTCTTACCATCTTGACAGCCTCAGCTAAGTCACTGTCATTTGAAATAATTACCGCACAATCATATTTGTCAAGCCAAGCGTCATTTAAAAGGTGAACCGCTAGGTTTACGTCGGAGCCTTTTTCCTCTGTATCTATAATGTTTACAAACTGTTTTTCGGGCCACGATTCAGCTAAGGGACGAGGTTTCACATGGCTCAAAAACTGACCGTAATATACAGATATTTCTGGTATGTACTCTCGTAGAGCCCTAATGTAGGTTTGTTGTCTGGTTGGTTGACGGGGATCAAATTTCCCCGAGACAATTGCCGTGAAATACTTAATGGCTTCAATCTTATTTATCGGTTGGAGAAGCTGTCCACAGAGTGCCTTTAAGTCAAGCCACTTATAAGGTGTATTTTTAACCGCGCGATAGTACAGGCTGAATCCGTCTACATAGACATATGTTCTCTTATCTACTTTTGCCATAAAATAAAGCAG
>SMTZ1_10007129_pt1 | contig 11224 bp, 11 predicted proteins | sample DeeMarSWOR136_30_FD_25667 | JGI IMG/M metagenome (IMG submission 25667)
ACAAGCCTTGTTCTTTACAATAATATTCCACTAACTGAACGATTTCTTCAGGTCGTCCTGTGTTGCGCAGGTAGGTCAATGTTTCCTCATCCACTGGAAAGAATCCAATAGTGGCGCCATACTCTGGTGACATATTGGCAATTGTCGCACGATCAGGCAATGTAAGTGAATCTAAACCTGAGCCATAGAATTCAACAAATTTACCCACCACTCCCTTGGCTCGCAGCATTTCAGTGACGGTAAGAACCAAATCAGTGGCAGTGGCCATTTCTGGAAGCTTGCCCTTGAGTTTAAACCCAATAACTTCTGGTGTTAATATGTAAATTGGCTGACCTAACATTGTTGCCTCTGCTTCGATGCCTCCGACACCCCAACCGAGTACGCCCAATCCGTTTATCATCGGAGTATGTGAATCAGTCCCTACCAGTGTATCAGGAAAAATTAAAGTCTCACCTGTTTCCAACTGTTTTCGTTGAACAACAGTCGCTAAAAATTCTAAATTAACCTGGTGGACAATGCCAGTGGCAGGCGGCACAACGCGAAAATTTGTAAATGAATTAGCAGCCCATTTAAGAAATTCATAACGTTCCCTATTACGCTCAAATTCCTTTTCGGCATTATAAAAAAGTGCAAACCGAGAACCGAATTTATCGACTTGAACCGAATGGTCTATAACGAGATCAACAGGTATTTGGGGATTAATATCTTTTGGATCACCGCCCAAACGTACTGTTGCGGAGCGCAAAGCTGCCAGATCAACAACAGCAGGAACTCCTGTAAAATCCTGTAAAATGACTCGAGTTGGTTTAAATGGTAACTCGATGGATTCTACATTTTTTGCATTCCAATTTGATAAGTTTACTATATCTTTATAACCTATTTCTTTTCCATCTTCATTGCGCAATAAAGCTTCTAATAATATTTTAATCGAAAACGGTAGAATCTCTATATTACCAATGTTTTGCTTCTCTAAATGTTTCAAACTATATATTTGAAACCTGTCTCCACCAACACTTAACTCCACACGGGCGCCAAATGAATTTTTATTTCTTTTCAAAGCTATTCCTTTCTTTTTTTCTCACATATACTCTATTAGGTTTAATTTTTCAGTGTCAAATGGTTGATATACTGATTCCATCGCTTGGAGCGATGGAATCAGTATGAAATTCTAACCCTTAATCGGTATAAGTATTCACTATGAAATCGATACATCATAGCCCCAACGCTTCCTGCAAATCCATCACATGTTCCTGTTCCATAATAAGAATTTCACGAAGCTTTTGACCTAATGCTAATAATTTTAGTTCTTCAGCCTGGTCAATGCGTACGGAATAACGTGCTACAGCATCTTCTTCTCCAGCAAGGTCTTGTTTCAGCATTTCAACAGTATCTTCATGAGTATAGACTTTATCTACGGTCATTGTAGGTACACCACCTAAAAACGTTATTTGATCTGCCAGAGTAAATGCATGTTGTATTTCTTCATTGGTATGTACTGCCAGTTCCTTTTTAATACTGCCATAAGCAGCCCCTTTTATCATTGCTACATGCTGAATGTATTGAATGGCGGCTGCATATTCCTTTGCTAGATCTTTGTTTAAAAGAGCTATTAATTCTTCTTTGGTCATAATATTGCCTCCAATAATTTAAATGAATACGATATCATTTCCCTGGAATGCCGGCTGTAGTCAAATTATCCAGGGCGAAGATTTCCTCTAATTCTTTTTTTGACAACATTCCCCTTTCTTTAATTATCTCTTTAATTGTTTTATCACTCGATATTGATTCTTTGACAATCTCGGCAGCTTTTTCGTAGCCTAGATACATATTTAAAACAGTTCCAACTCCTGCGCTCTTGTCTGCATAATAGTGGCAATTTTTTTCATTTGCCTCTAAGCCGATTACACATTTATCAACGAATGAATTTATGGCATTGATTAAAATATCCAATGACCACAGCAAATTGAATATGATAACCGGCATCATCACATTCAACTGTAATTGACCTGCTTGTGAGGCTAAACCTACCGCAGTATCATTTCCTATAACTTGAAAAGCAACCATATTTAACATTTCAGCCATCACGGGATTAACTTTTCCTGGCATAATTGACGAGCCTGGCTGTACTGCTGGTAGCTTGATTTCAGCAAGTCCAGTTTTTGGACCAGAACTCAACAATCGAAAGTCGTTGGCAATACGTATTAATTCAACTGCAATAGCTTTTAACGCTCCAGAAAATACTACAAAAGGTGCCATGCTATTCATGGCTGCAAATAGATTGTCCGAGCATTTTAAATCAAAACCAGTTTTTTGGGATAAAAGTTTGACTATTTTTTTAGGATATTCAGGATGGGTGTTCAATCCAGTTCCTGCTGCACTTCCTCCAATACCCAATTCTTTTAAAGGTTCTGAGGTCGATTGTAGGAAATTTTGTAAATGAGAAATAGCAGCAGCGTAAGCACTAAATTCCTGGCCTAATCTTATGGGAACAGCATCTTGTAGATGGGTTCGAGCTGAAGTTAAGATGTGATCAAACTGTTTCGCTTTTAGGAAGAGCTCTTTTTGCAGATTAATTAAGGCGTTCAATAATTCTGGTACTACTGCTAAACAAGCAAGCCTCATTGCCGTAGGGAAAACATCATTTGTTGATTGTCCCATATTTACATGGTCATTGGGATGTACTAAACTATAATCACCCTTGCTACCGCCTAAAATTTCAATCGCGCGATTGGCGATAACCTCATTCGTATTCATATTATGAGAAGTTCCAGCCCCGGCTTGAAATACATCTACCACAAATTGATTCTGAAATTTCCCGGAAAGTATCTCATCGCTGGCTTGCATTATTGCTTTTGCAATTTTCGGCTCTAATAAATCCAGCTTAAAATTTACCTCTGCGGCAGCTCTTTTTATCATAACAGTTGCCCAGACAAATTTGGGATGAGCTTTAATTCCGCTTATGGGAAAATTTTCTACTGCCCTTAAAGTTTGAATGCCGTAATATACTTCTCCAGGAATATTATTCTGACCAAGCGAGTCTTTTTCAACTCTGGTAAACATAATGTTTAGCTATTATTTTCCTCATTTATGACGCGGTTGATTTAGTCAATATTTGAAGAATTTAGTAACATAAATATTAAACTTAAGGACTTAATATTATCACACAATTTGATTTTTCAACAACGTCATTTATTTCCAGGTTTTAAGGACATTACATTGAAAACTAGTGTTAACGCAACTGGAATATATAAAATAACAAGAATAATTAAAGGAAGCCACATTTGAGTCATACTTCCCCGACTGATAGCTCCGTCAATCATATAAGCAACAATTAATAAAATTCCTGTAAGGTTATGAACACGTATCGTTAGCATATTTGCTGGTGACATTTTCAATGGATCGCGATAATTTCGATACAAAACAGCGAATGCTTTAATAAACCAGGGAAAAGTTAGCAAGCTCAAATAAATCCAATAACTCGTTGTTCTGAACAGTGGAGTAAAGATGATAATTAAATATGCGACTAACATACTGATCCCATAAAGCCAGACTGCATTCTTTGCTCCAAATCGAACGACAAGATTATGTTTTCCTCCGTTACGATCGTCCTCCTCATCAGGAATTTCGTTGATGGTAATCATTGAAAACATCATAAATCCTAATGGTAATAATACCCACAATACTTCCCATAAAAATTGCTGTGCCTGGACATAGAATGATCCCAGCCCAATCGTAATACTAAAGTTTATTAACTGCGATATTTCTCCCCAGCCACGATAGCCATATCGAATAGGAGGCGCGGTATAAAAATAAGCACAGCCCATTCCAAAAATCCCAAATACTAGAACAACCCATCCTCGCATTGCGGTTAGATAAAGACCGAGTCCGATGGTAATCATATAACCTATTATAAAAGCTCGATACATTTGTCCAGGTTTGAGTAATCCACTGGTTAGCGTACCACTGCCACCTGCATAAGGATTTTTCTCGCGATCTTTCGCTTGATCAACCGAATGTTGATAGTCGAAATAATCATCGGTCATATTTAATGCGATATGGTTGATGGTGACTCCAACAATAGTTATGATGAAGTACCAAAAGTGAAATTGTTTAGTAATTGTCCAGGCTGCTACGCCACCAAGAATCGCAGGCAAAAAACTTGGCGGTACAAAATGATATCTGAACGTTTGCCACCAAACTGCTAAACGATTCGGTGTTGATTTCATCAATTACCTTTCAAAAACTATGATTGCTTCCTTCTGTTACTTTACAGGTTGAAATCCCAAATCGTGAATGAAAAGGACAACATACAATTAATCCAGTGATCAATATAGTAATAATGCTAATTCAGATTCAATTAAAACAATTTTATATTCCCAAAGTAATTTTTCATAAATTGATCCTTTGGGGGGTATAACCAGCATCGCGAATTGAGTTTTCAAGTTCCTCGATTCTCACATCACCTTCTACGCCAATTTTTTTAGTATCAAGATTCACTACAACCCGGCTCACTTCTGGCAGTGATTTCAGTTTGCTTTCAATTGTCATCTTACAGTGTTTGCAGGTCATATCTGGAACTAACAATTCATGTTTCATCGTTATATATTCTTCCTTTGATTTCATAAATCCTATGATAATAAGAACTAAAAGAACAATCCCTGCTACAGCTCTTAACATTAATGGCAGTTGTTCACCATGAGGAGAGATTAATCCCGTATTACCTCCCAGCCCTTGCCATACTAAATTGAAAATCCATCCCGCAACCAGCGAAACGACGATTATTGCCATCAGGTATAGATAAAAAGCTTTTTTGCCCAGTTTTGATCGCACAAAGGACAGGGTTACAGCATTGGTAGCTGGTCCAGCAATAAGAAAGACAAGCGCTGCACCGGGAGAAAATCCTTTTTGAATAAGTGCCGCTGCAATAGGAATCGAACCTGTCGCACAAACATATAACGGGATAGCAAAAACCAGCATAATAACGAAATGCAACAATGGGTAAGCAAAGTAACTCAGAATCAGATCTTGTGGAATAGCCACAGTAAGGATTCCACCAATAATCACTCCTAAAACAAGCCATTTACCGATATCTTCTGTTAACTCTATGAAGCCGTACCTGAATACCTCTTTAATTTTGCGATGTGATGTTAACCCGGGATGGTCATGTTTGCCAGAGACTTTTTTATCTTTCTCCCGATTAAAAAAATGATTCAATGTTCCAATGGTAATCCCGGATATGAAAGCAGCGATGGGACGAAATATAGCAAACAGGGGTCCCATAAGTGAATAAGTAGCCATGATGGAATCCACGCCCGTGGTGGGCGTAGAAACCAGAAAACTGAGGGTTGCACTTTTGCTGGCTCCCTCTTTTTTCAATGAAGCAGCAACTGGAATTACGCCACAAGAGCAGATTGGGAGAGGGATTCCGAAAATGGTCGCTTTGGCAATAGCACTGAAAGTACTACCGCCCAGTTGCCTGGAAATAAAATCTGTGCCCAGAAAAACGTGTAGCATCCCTGCAATGAACATCCCCAACAGCAGGTAAGGAGACATTGCTAACCACAGTTGTACTGATTCAATTAGAATATTGTAAAAAAAATCAATCATTTCCATTATCCCTCTAACAACAGAATTAAATTAAGCCTTCCAAAGTCCATGAAGGTTACAGAACTCTCTAGCGCTAACTTGTTTTGCAGTGACTTCAAATGTGGCTTGTGGTTTATCACCAGGATTCAGAAACTGGCGATATACTTTACCGTCAGCGAGTAATTCGATAAATTCGATGTAGTGTTTTTCTTCCATCGGGTGCTCAACACTACCGACCTTGACGGTGATAACATTCGCTGATTTCTCAATAACGGGGACATGTTTCTCAGTTGCAGCGTCAGTCGTGTTTTCGGTGAGTAAATTCATTGGTTGTCCACAGCACACTAATTCTCCTGCTCCAGTGTGCAGGACTTCAACAACGTTGCCGCAGATATTACATTTGTAAATTTGATTTAATTGAGTCATGATAATCCTCCAAAAGTTAAAATCACCTATTATTAATTAATCAGTGTCAGGCTTCAACTACTGCCAGACCTTACCGATCAGGGCAGGTCCAGCTTCTAAAGTCGGTTTGCCTGACTTCCAGCTTGCTGGACAAGCCTTGGTACCTTTCGTTTTACACACATGCTGAAACGCTTCAATCTGGCGAATTAATTCTCTCACATTACATCCAACTGGTGTTTTAATATTTCCATGCAAAAAATATTCTTATGTGTTCCCATTCTGTTCCTAAAACTGAATAGTAATAGTTTCTAATTTAAAATAAATATAATTTAAAATAATTACAAAATCAAGTTTTTTTTTGTTTTTTTACAATAATCTTAACCAACTGGTTAACAATGACATATAAACTTGTTGATTTTGTTGTTTAGCCGCTTCCCTGGTAATTTCAGCCTGGTTTATTGCTTTATAACCAAATTGAATGATGCTATTTCTTATTTTTCCTGGAGAAATAATTTCACAGTATTGCTTTTCCCGTTTTAATTTTATTTCACTATTTTAAAATCTTCTACACTGACATATCCCTGAGCTTTGATATATTCTGCAACAGCATAATCTGAACCTTCTTGCTCGTTATGGATAAAAGCCATATTTAAATCATTTTCTGCTTCCATGACTGCATCACCTTCTTATGTATGGTGCTCAACAGGTTTTACAAGAACAAAATGATAACGCATTCGTCTGGTTTGATCTGCTTTAAGCATGCAATTGAAGGCACAAAGTTCCCAATATCACCATTTCTGCCAGGCTCGAAGCGAAAACGAGGTGAGATATTCGGTTCGACTTTTTTGCGAGGCGATTTATACATACAACATTTTTTATATTTTTCTTCAAACTTTTGTAAATAATTTTCTATTGTTTGTAATTGGTTTCCCAGGCTTTGCAATGATGACTTCACATTGCTGTTAAATAGTTTTTAAAATCCATTCCCCAAATTGGGTGTAATCTTTTAATGCTGGTTTAAGGCTTTCATAAACAATTTTATGATCAACTTTTTCATAACCATGAACCAGCAAATTTCTCATCCCAGCAGCATCTGCCAACTTTTGAGCTAATTCCATTGGAATCCAGTTCAATTCTCCAGCTCTTAAAAATGTCGTTCTAAGAGTTGTAGGTATGGTTTCTCCACTGATAGCCATTTTATGCATTAATATATCTGCCAAAGTCGTTACTAATAATTCAAAAATTCTCTCCACTATAAAATGAATATCCGTAAGAAATTCTTGATAACTTATATCTTTATATCTTTCAAGAATTGTTAAATATTCAGTAAGGTTTCCAAGTTTTTCTTTAATTATTTGAGGCGACATCTTTTAATTTCCTGAATTTTACAGATAAGGATAGGTCCTGCCACTTATTTAGAAACGGTACATCATCATATAATTTAACGGTATATATCAACTGTTCAATATAAAGTTTTTGATCTGAAATATACAATGGTTTTCCTTTTAGTAATATCTCATGTCTTAATAACGGCGACATATCTGGGCGTAAAATAACTAAATCAATTGTTGTTTTAAATATATCCTCTAATTCTCCCATTAATTTCAATTTTAGATCAATTAACTCTCTATTCTCACAGTAAATAGCAATATCCAAATCACTATTTGCATGTGTTTTCTCGGACACAACAGAGCCAAATAAAATACATAAATCTATTCCATTATTTTTGCACCATTGATTTAGCAAAGTATTATTTATTATTTTTTCCAAATTAAGCATTTTTTTTAAAATAAAATTAACATTAACTTAGAGTCCATCAGATAGTCATTTATTGGGCAGAGTTTACTTCTTAAAGATATTTATATTATTGTTCTTGTAAGATACCAAAATTTTATTATAGAAAATATACAACCTTATACTTTAAATGTCAATATAAATTAACATTAAAATAAAAAAAGACACCACTACTTGAAGGTAGGATGACCACCAAACCAGTACAAGACAAAACTTAAAAATTAGAACAAATGGAATGTTAGTGTGTAGGAACAATGGAGAAAACTCCAACAATCCAATACTACATTAATCTGCTCTGTTATTAGTTAAAGAGCGTATTTGTAAACCTAAATTGTCCAATATCCTAATTATGTTATTACCACATTTTTCTCTTGACATTTTTGATGAAAAATAGTATTATGTAAATGTGAATTAATCTTTTAAATTGAGGCGGTATTATAAATTTCTATGAAATTATAATGAGTTCAACATGCAAACCAATCTATTAGAATTAATAGAACCTCTCTCATACAAATCTTTTCAAATCAAGAATAAAAGAGAAGATTTATTTCAAAAATATTTCAATAAATTACAAGTCAATAGTGACCTGAATAGATCGTTGGTTTCATTTCAGGAGAACAAGAAAGTACCGTTTTATCGATGGCTAAAATTTAAGGAAGGCTTTTCTTCTAAATTGGTAAAGTATCTGCTCAACCATTATAAATTTCAAAACGATAAAACACTCTATGTGCTTGATCCATTTGTTGGTTCTGGGACAACAGTAACCACTGCAATCGAACAGGGTGATTTCGCCACAGGAATTGAGCTGCTTCCAGTTGGAACCGCTGCCATGAAAGCGAGATTAATTGCAGATGCTGTGGATATCGATAAATTTCAAGAGTATCTTGAGCAATATAAAAAATTTTCATTAAACAGGAATCATAATGGTGAATATAAATTCCCACATGTTCGAATTACAGAGAAAGCTTTTACTGAGGAAGCCGAGTCTTCAATTTCAACATACATGAAATTTTTAGATAATATTCAATCCGAGGATGTGAGATACTTGTTCTGGTTTGTATGCTTATCGATATTAGAAGATATTAGCTATACCAGTAAAGATGGGCAATATCTAAGATGGGATTTCAGGTCTGGAAGAGCTCTGAAATCAAAATATCGGAAGACAAAAATTATTGATTTTCATGAAGCAATTTTAGAAAAATTACAATTAATTTTATATGACATCAAAAGAAGAAATGGTGGCAGCTACACGCAACGAGCGAATATTATTGAAGGATCATGTTTAACAGAGCTTCCGTTATTAAAAATTAATTCTTATGATTTAGTCATCACTTCCCCACCTTATTGTAATCGATATGATTACACCAGAACTTATGCCCTGGAATTAGCTTTCATGGGATATGATGAAATCAGGCTGAAAGGGATTCGTCAGGAATTACTATCGGCAACCGTTGAAAACAAAACCAAGTTGGATCAGCTAAGAAATATGTATGAAGGCTTAAATCGATCTGAATTCTTTAATACATGTATGAAATCATTTAATGTGCAAGCCGCACTCCAGGAAATATTACAAATATTAAAAGAGGCTCGATTAAAAGGGAGTTTAAATAATAACAATATTCCCACAATGGTTGAGAATTACTTTTTTGAGATGAATATTGTTATTCATGAGTTATCGAGAATACTTCGTCCTGGCGGCAGAATTTATATGGTAAATGATAATGTTCAATATATCGGAGAAGAAATTCCAGTCGATCTTATTTTATCTAATTTTGCTGAGAATTATGGTTTAGATATAAATGTAATTTGGGTGTTATCGCGCGGAAAAGGGAATAGCAGTCAACAGATGGGCGCTTTCGGCAGAAATGAAATTCGGAAGTGTGTCTATGTCTGGGATAAACTGAGTTAATTGGGTAATTTGGAGTAAAAGTCGGAAGTGTCTATCTTTGGGACAAGCCGCTTCTAAATAAAAAGTAAGGATGTTAGATGATAAAGTCAAATGAGTACGGTCATGAGTTGCGTTTGATTAAATCATTGCTGATTGTAACCTCTCTGAAAAAAGGTGAGGATTTAACAGCGAAAAATTTGATTGAAAAATTCGATAAAAAATTGGAATGGATGCCGTTGGATAACTTGATGATTGATGAAGAAATTTGGGATTATGCTGTCAGCCAAAAAAAGTATGATCCCAAATTTATTTTTTGCCATCCTGAGATTTTGCTGCATTATCCGATTACAAGTTTATATTATCGTGGCTTGTGTGGTCTTTCTCAAAAAGCTGCAAAAAATTATTTTGGAGCTGTTGAAAATTTAGAGCGTGGTAATCCTCGTGCAAGAATAGATTATAAGAAAGCCGAATTAATGGCTCGTACTTATAATACTTTCATCTGCTCAATCATCAAAAATTCCACCTATTGGACATTAGAGAATGGCTATCGAACAATCATTGCTACAATGGGTATCTCGCTTGATGGTACCATGCGAAATAAAATTGGAGACATTGCCGAAGAACGTATCAAAACACTGATACTTGAATGGCTAATTGATAATGGTTTAATAAAGGATGAGAACTTAACTAAAGAGAAGATTTATGAAGAACTACCCAGAGATTGTTTACTTAAAAAAGATGTTTTGATGCGTTTTGGTTCTGAACCTGATATATCTTTTTCTGTGAATGATAAATTAATTGCAGTAATTGAAATTAAAGGTGGAACTGATCCCGCAGGTGCTTTAGAGCGATACGGCGCAGCGACTAAATCCTTTCAACATTCAATAGAGATAAACAGAAGGTGTAAAAATTTTTATCTTTGTGCTGTATTTACAAAAGAATTAAAAAAAAGAATCAATGAAGACCGGTTAGTTGAAAAATCTTTTGATATTATTAAACTGATCCAAAATCCAACCTATCGATCAGATTTCTTCAAAGAGATATTTCATCATACTTTGCGTTTGATACAATAATAGATAGATTCCAAATGAGGACAATATAAAAAAGAACTAACACAAAAATTTTTGAATTTTTAATTTTGTGATAGTTACGATTTTGTGAGCCAACTTTTTTTGTTCTGGCTTGTCTAGGTTGGGTAATTGAAATTTGAAACTTATTTATCATTTCGAATTTGTTATTTGGAATTTTGTTATCGAACCTACATGAGATAGATAATTAATGCAATTATCAAACACAAAATCCCCATCAAAGCCGTCCCCCTCAAATGTGCTCGAATCTGATGCCAATAATCCTTGGAGCCAGCCAGTTCCTCTGTTCCTGGAATAATCATAAATTTTGGGCGGATTTTGCATAGTAGCAATAGATCAACAAAACCAACCTCCACAAGATTGAAAATCATGATGACTCCAAAGGCATTGATGAACAGGGCTAAAAATGAAATGTTGTCGCCATGCTGGTTTTTCAGTGTCAGTGTTGAAAAAAAAGGGAAAC
>SMTZ1_10007132_pt1 | contig 11223 bp, 9 predicted proteins | sample DeeMarSWOR136_30_FD_25667 | JGI IMG/M metagenome (IMG submission 25667)
TGGCCTCAGTCGTCGCGTTTTTGGCTTCCCACGAGGCGAAGTATATCACCGGAGCAAACATCATGCTCACGGGCGGTTTGGACTTGTTCGTTTTTTAATTCTGGAGATTTGAGATATGGTCAAGGAAAGGCAGTACGTCAAGTACGAGATGGAGCATGGAATTGCGGTTGTGACCGTGGATAGACCTCCTGTGAATGCCTTGAACCCTCAAGTCGAAGGTGAGATCAAGGCGGTTTTTGAAGAGCTCGGCAACGTGGAGGGTGTTGGTGCTGTCATCGTTACCGGAGGAGGAGACAGAGCTTTTATGGCCGGAGCGGACATCAAAATGATCCGCGACTTGGAGCGGGAAGGGGCTTATGCGCTCTCGAGATCCACTCAGAGCGTGCTGAATGTGGTTGAACAATCTGAGAGGGTGGTCATCGCAGCGGTCAATGGGCTTGCCCTGGGCGGTGGGTGCGAAGTGGCCCTGGCGTGCGATATTCGTGTGGCCGATGAGAGCGCTATTTTTGGGTTTCCAGAGGTGGGTCTCGGTTTACTCCCCGGTGCAGGAGGCACGCAGCGTTTGGCGAGACTTGTAGGGATCGGTAAGGCCAAGGAGTTGATTTTAACCGGTGATCCGGTTGATGCCATGGAAGCCAAATCTTTTGGGTTGGTGGAAAGAGTGGCGGCGAAGGGTGACTCTCTCAGAGAAGCAAAAAAAATAGCGGAGCGGATATTGCTGAGAGGACCCGTAGCGGTTGCAAAAGCGAAAAAGGCCATCAACATGGGAAGGAACATGGCACTGGAAGAGGGGCTGAGACTGGAGGCCAGGCTCTTTAGTGAGCTTTTCGAAACACAGGACAAAAAAGAAGGCATCGCCGCCTTCATTGAAAAGAGAAAACCAAGATTTACGGGCCGATAGGATCGGCATTTTGTTATTGTACTCACGGCTTTTTGTTGCTACCCTTTGGTGCGCCAAGCGCCCGCGAAAACACCTTACAATCATTTGCACAGACTTGAGATCAACCAAAACTTACAGGACCCTGAGCACGAAGGGTTGTCTTTCGCGCCCCAAGTCAATGAAAGTCAGAAATCTAATCCAAGAAACTGTTTCGCAAGCATCCGACGAATTCAGTGGATCGTTTCAATAAACCCTTGACACATCATTTCCCGGTTTGCCCCCTCCCAAACCCTCCCCCTCGAGGGGGAGGGCAGGGTGGGGGTGGAATAGTGATTGTGAAGATTGAAGTGAAACGCTCTACTTGGGCTACAGATCGATGCCGTTCGCTAGGGCGGCAGTTTGATCTGTCTTAAAACAAAACATCATGGAAAGGAGGGTGTTATGAAACTTAGATTTCTACTGGTGGCTGTCTGTCTTTCATTCATTATAGGACTCTCTGGCGGAGTTATTTGTCAGGGGGCTGAGCCGATCATTATCGGTGAATGCAGTTCCCTGGGGTATTTGGAAGGGTATGAATGTAAGTATGCCATTGAACTGGCGATCGACGAAATCAATGCCAAAGGAGGCGTCAAGGTCGGTGAGGAAAGGCGGCCGATGAAGCTTATTGCGGTAGACTCCAGGGACTCAGAGCCGGGATTGCCGGTCAGTGAGGCTCTCATGGCCTATGAGAAGTTGATATTGACCCACAAGCCCCATGCTATCATCCCGGGTTTTTTTACTTCAGAAGCCACGTTGGCCAGTATGGACATTACTTCGAAATACAAGCTGCCCTATCTGGCGACCATTGCCATGAGCCCGAAGTTTCAGGAGAAGATACTGAGCAATTACGACGCGTACAAATACCATTTTCGACTTTGCTACAACGCTGTGTATTTCGCCAGATCTTACCTGGGGTCTCTCAAGATGATCAATGAGGATTTTGGGTTCAACAGCGCCTTTATCCTCAATGAAGAGGCGCTCTGGGCAAAAGCCATTGCAGGCATCACCAAGAAATGGCTTGAGGGTCAGGGCTGGAAGGTAAACGGCGTGCAAACCTATCCCAAAGGCCTGTCTGATTTCTCTGCCCCTCTCCTGAAGATCAGGAACACCAAGACCCAAGTCATCGTATTCATCTCGAGCCGTCCTGAGACCGTCATTTTCGCGGACCAATGGCGCTCCATGAGGATTCCGGCCCTTCTGACAGGGATGCTGCCCCCGCTTTGTGGTGAAGATGTTTGGGACGTTCATAAGGGTAAAGTCGAGGGCGTCATTGCGATTGTTGAACCGGGAATCATGCCCGTGGAAGCCATCCCAGCGTCGGTGGCCTTTTACGAGGCTTATAAAAAGAAGGTGGGGAAAGGCCCTGGATCATCACACGGCCCTGGACCAGCCTATGACGCGGTCTATATACTGAAAGACGCCATCGAGAAAGCCGGGACCCTTGACGGAGACAGGCTTGTCGAGGAGATCAAAAAGACCGACAAGCGAGGGGTTGTTGGGCGGATAAGATTCGGTGAGGATCATCAAGTTCCGTTTGGCACCAACCCTGAAGAGGAGGGGCTGGGTGTTGACTTTCAGTGGCAGGCCCCGGGTAAACGGGTCATTGTCTATCCGAAGGCTGTGGCTACGGGAAAGATTCAACTCCCCCCATGGATGAGGTAAGGGAAAGGGCAAAAACATGTAACAGAGAGGCTGCACCTTGTGGCCTCTCTGTCAGTCAAAGGAGGCCCAAACGATGGTTGGAATGCTGGTCTATGGCCTCATAAACAGCGCGTTTTTTACTCTCATTACCCTGGGTTTCAGTCTGACTTTCGGGATTAGCGGGGTGGCCAACTTTGCTCACGGCGCATTTTACATCACCGGTGCTTATCTCACATGGCAATTCGTTAATTCCCTCGGCCTTCCTTATCCTATCGCCATAGGGCTGTCCGTTCTTGTCACAGGCCTTGCAGGAGCGGCCTTGTACTGGCTGGTCCTCCACAGGGTAAGAGGTCTGGTTTTGTCGGAGGTTATCGCCACCTTTGGGGTAGGCATGGGTCTCCTCGAGTTTTATAGGAGCATTGGCCTTACCGGCCACAGTTATAAACTCCCCACCTTCATCGACGGCAGTGTTGAAGTGTTTGGGGTCTATGTGGATTATCAGCGCCTCATTATCATTGCCGCTGGCGCAGCCCTGGTTCTATTTCTTTGGTTTTTCACGCACCATACCCGGCTGGGCCTCACTTTCAGGGGCATCGCTCAGGAGGAAGACACGGCGCTTGCCTTTGGAATCCAATCGGACAGGACCGCTATGCTCAGTTTGGGGATGGGCAGCGCCTTTGCCGCACTGGCCGCAATAACCGTCATGCCGCTTTCACTGCTTCAGGTAGAGGAAGGAAGTCATATTTTGATCCTGGCTCTGGCCGTGGGTATTGTTGGGGGAATGGAGAGTGTGTTCGGGATTATTGTTGCCAGCCTTATCTTTGGATATTCGCAGATTATCGTGGCCACCTATTTCAGCCCCCATTATTCCATGATTGTTTTGCTGGCCGCCATCATTTTGGTCTTGGTTATAAAACCATCCGGTCTTTTCGGGAAGTTCAAAGAGCTTGAAGAAAGGGTCTGACAACTTATGGCGACACGTGAGAAAGGCGAGAAGGGAGCAAGATATCGAAAAGAAAGGCTGGATCGGGGAATCAAGGCGCGCTCAGACGGTATCTTTGCCCTCACCTCTTATCGCGAGGCCTTGTACCTCCTTTTCCCCAGGACTGCTACCGTTATCGGTCTTCTCCTTTTGCCTCTCATACTGGACGAATACTGGACCAAGGTCGTGGTCATCACTTGCGTGGTGGCGGTCCTTTCTTTGAGTTGGGATTTTATAGCCTTGACAGGCATGTTTTCATTGGGGCAAGCGCTCTTTTTCGGCGCCGGGTCTTACTTGGCCGGCATTTTCAATCACTATTGGGGCTTGCCTCCGATTCTCACGATTCCTATGGCCACCATTGGAGGAGGCATTTTTTCCACAGTCCTGATCCTGCCTGCCCTGAGGTTGAGGGGAATTTACTTTGCTATGGTGACTTTTGTGGTGCCCCTAATCTTGGTTAGGATCATTGAGATGTCTGGCATCTTTGGGGGTGTTGAAGGATTGAGTGCCCTGACACCCATGCCCAACCTGTGGGTGGCTTGTTATCTCATCATCATCGCGTTGTTCGTCTGCCTTTTTGGGTTCCGCAGACTCATGGATACCGATTATGGCCTCGTTTTGAAGGGGATCAAAAGCAATGATCAGGCCGTCATGAGCGGAGGCATCAACATCTACTGGTTCAAGACTCAGGCCCTTTTCATCGGTGCGGCAACGGGCGCATTTACCGGGGCCTTCATGACCCACTATTACAGGTTCGTGGGTCTTCCCGCCTTCAGTATGGACTACACCATCCTTCCCATAGCCAGCACCGTCATTGGCGGACCCGGGATGTTCGCCGGGGCCATGTTTGGTGCTTTTATCCTGATGCCCCTGACCGAGTTTCTGCGGGCTATCGGAACCTGGAGAGTCGTCCTTTACAGCTTCATTATGGTCGTATTCGTTGTGGCTATTCCGGAGGGCATTTTCCACTATCTTCAGAGAAAGTACCATCAATTCGAGAGATGGGTGAAGACGGAGTAAAACCATGAGCGATGAAGGCATCCTGAGAGTGGAGCGCGTTAACAAATCCTTTGGTGGCGTCCAAGCCGTACATGAGGTGAGCTTTGAGGTTCGGAAAGGGGAGTTTGTGGGAATTATCGGTCCGAACGGGTCCGGGAAGAGCACGCTGGTTAACCTTATCACGGGTTTCGTGAAACCCAATGCGGGCAGGGTCTACTTCTATGGAAAAGACATAACAGGCAAAAAACCGTATACCATAGCCAACCTGGGCATCGCCCGGAGCTTTCAGATGGCAAAGGCCTTTACGGACCTTTCCGCCTTTAAGAACTTGATTATCCCCCTTTACTCCCCGAGAGTGAGAAGGTTTCGAGGGGGTCAGTATGGGGAGAGAGACGACGTGGCCATAGATATCTTGGAGGAGGTGGGCTTTGAACGGGATTCCGCTGTGCCTTTTAAAACAGCCAACAGTCTTCCCCATGGCTACGTGAAGCGTTTGGAGTTGGCCCGCTGTATAGCGCTTCGACCGGACCTGATGATCCTGGATGAACTGTTCTCAGGGATGAGCATGGCAGAAGTGGCCGGCACGCTTCCTGTGGTAGAAAAGATCAAAGAAGAAGGGACGACCTTGATCATGATAGAACACCGCTTGAAGGAACTCTTCAGAGTCGTCAGCCGGGTGATGGTGTTAAATTATGGTCAGAAAATAGCCGATGGACCACCCGAGGAGGTCATGGAATCTGAGGCCGTGAAAAAGGCGTACCTTGGCTCTGAGGAATAAAAAGATGGAACCCGTGCTCAAGATAAAGAACCTCATGGTCTTTTATGAAAATGCCCTCGCCATAAACGACTTTAGCCTGGTGGTTCAGGAGGGTGAGTTCGTGAGCGTTCTCGGCTCGAACAGTGCCGGAAAGACCACCCTGATGAACACGGTTGCCGGCCTGATTGAGGAGATGAGGATTAAAGAGAAAAGGAAAGGCGGCACAAGGATTACCGTCCTTGGAGAAATCATCTTCAGAGGTGAAGACATCATCAAGCGCAAGCCGAAATACAGGGTTGAAAAAGGTATTGTCTTGGCCCGGGAAAGACACCCCATTTTCCGCGACAGTGATGTGGTTGAAAATCTGAGAATAGCGGGCCACATGGTCAAGGGCCACGAGCTCAGAGAGAGATCAGAATTCGTTTTCGATCTCTTCCCCCAATTAAGACGGTGGAAGACAAGGAAAGCAGGTTTTCTGAGTGGCGGAGAACAACAGATGCTTATCATCGCGATGGCATTGGTGGCAAACCCCACGCTTCTGCTTTTGGATGAGCCGCTACTGGGCTTGAGCCCCGCCTTACAGCACAGCCTGGTTGAGGCCATAAGAAATATCAACCAAGAAGGCATCACATTGCTGGTCAGTGAACAATTCGCCAGACCTTTGCTGCCTTATATCGATCGGGGTTACATCCTGGAGAACGGCATGCTCACATTGACAGGCTCGGGAGCTGAGCTCATGGACAACCCAGAAGTTAAAGCGGCCTATTTTGGGGTCTAATGGAGGAAAAGCGCATGAAAGACCTCCCCAACGAAACCTTTTACGGCTGCTTTGAGAAGACGGCCGAACGCTTCTCCAGCAAGACGGCTTTGGTTTACCTGGGAAATGAATATACGTACGGGCGCCTGAAAGAGTTGATCGAGCGATTCGCGGCTTCCTTGGAGGCTCTGGGAATCAAGAAGTCTGATAAGGCTATGCTCTATCTTTCAAATACGCCCCAGTGGGTCATCGCCTGGTTTGGATTCCTACGCTTAGGCGCCATTCCCATACCCATCAGCCCCATTTACACGCCCGCGGATCTCAAATACATGGCCAATGACAGTGGGGCTGAGACGATCGTCTGCATGGATACGAATTTCGGGTACGTCGAAGATGTGCTTCCTGAGACAGGCATTAAGCAGGCCATTGTGACCACCATCGTGGAGTCTCTTCCCTTGTGGAAAAGGCTTCTGGGTAAAGCGTTCAGTCGGGTTCCGGGAGGAAAGATTTCTGCGAGAGACAATGTCTACCGGTTCGGGAGACTGCTGACAAAGGGCCCCGGCTCACTTCGCCCCTATAAAGAGCTGGGAGTAAAAGGCACGGACATGCTGGAGATGCTTTATACCGGTGGAACAACGGGATCTCCCAAGGGTGTGCCTTTCTCTAATCTGAGTCTTTTGGAGGCTTGCATCCTCCAGCGTTCCATGAGTGAGCCCGTGATCCCACCTGGAGAAGATATCGTCGCCCAGGGAGCCCCCCTCTTCCATGCCCTTGGACAAGCCCTGACATTCGGAGGGCTTCTCACTGGAGATACCTGTGTCTTGCTACCGAGGGTTGAGCTGGACGGCCTGTTTGATCACATTGAAAGATACAAGGCAAAGACGTTTTTCGGTGTTCCCACCATGTATAGAATGGTGTTGGAGCATAAAAGGGTGGATCTTTATGACCTGAGTTCCTTGCAGTACTGCTTTTGTGCCGGCGATGTCTTACCCCTTGAAGTGGCCAACCGCTGGGTGGAAAAATACGGAATTCCTATTTCTCAGGGTTATGGCGCCACCGAGACATCGGCAGGGGTCTCCCTCACCCCGGCGAACCAAGCGCCTCCAGAGGGCAGTGCAGGCAAATTGATGCCGGGCAAAACGGTCAAGCTGGTCGACCCGGATACCCTGGAGCCTGTTCCGGAAGGGGAGTCCGGCGAATTGCTGGTCTCCTCTGAGCACATGGTCACGAATTACTGGAACAAGCCGGAAGAGACCGCCAAATGCTTTATAGAGATGGACAACAGGCTCTGGTATAGAACGAACGATATTGTCCGCATCGACAAGGATGGTTGGCTCTATTTCCAGGATCGCTCCGTGGATACGATTAAGCACAAAGGGTATCGAATAGCGGCTTCCGAAATAGAAGCCGCGCTACAAGAGCACCCGGCGGTTATAGGGTCTTGTGTGGTGGGCGTGCCGGACGCCAAGGTTGGGGAACGAATCAAGGCCTTTGTCATTCTCAAGGAAGATATCAAAGGCGTCACGGGATATGACCTTATCAAATGGTGCCGCAAGAGACTTGCCCCTTACAAGATCCCTCAGTACATCGAGTTTCGGGATATGCTGCCCAAATCCAAGGTTGGCAAGCTTTTGAGACGTGAGGTTCGCAGCGAAGAAAAGAGAAGGGCGGAGGCTTGAGGGTTTGGCTGCACAAGGCTTGAGGTTAAAGGCTCACGGCTCAGGGCTTTCATCTGAATGCGGTCCCTCTCTTTTTCTGAAAGAGCATCTCCCAAGAAAGATTGCTCAGGAGCATCCTCTGGTTTGATCTTTGAGGGTTGACGCCCGGAAAGCCCTGGCAGAATTTTTTGTTCCCACATCCACCGGGGTTTGTTGAACCCTCAAAGATCAAACCAGCTCCTCCGAAGGTCATGGAGATGCTCTTGAAGAAAGAGACAGGGACCGCAAAGCTCATGGCCTCCCTGAACCTGTTCAGGGTTTATGCGTTGGGCCAGAGCTTTTGAACATGACCAATACTCTAAAACGGTAGCAAAGGATGGGGAACATGGGAAACGCCGAGGTGATCCCTACACTGTGCGGTATGTGTGGGCGCTACGCCATTTGTGGGATAAATGCCACTGTGAAGGACGGTAAAATCGTTCGAGTTGAAGGAAGGAAAACGCACCCCTTGAGCCAAGGTTTTTTGTGTCATGTAGGCCGAGCCTGTCTTGAATACCAGTATTCACCGGAACGGTTGACCCATCCTATGCGAAAGACAAGAAGCGGCTGGGAAAGGCTCTCTTGGGACGACGCGCTCGAAATCATCGCATCAAAGCTGGAAAAATGCAGGGAGGCGTATGGTGCTGAGTCTTTGGCCGTTTACTTGGGACAGGTCATGACCCCGATGGTGAAACATGCCAAAAGGTTTTGCGATCTTTTCGGCACGCCCAACATCACCTCAGCGGCGAGCTTTTGCCAGTGGAGCGGCATTATCGCTCACATATTGACCTTTGGCGCCTTCGCTTTTCCGGATGTTGCCAACAGCCGGATGATTTTGGTGTGGGGAAGTAATCCGCCTTTAACAAACCGTTTGCTCAATCGAGACATTGAGGACGCCCTGAGCCGGGGAGCCAAGCTTTTGGTTATCGACCCCAGGAAAACCCAGCTTGCCGGTAAGGCGAATCTCCATATCCCCATAAGGCCGGGCACCGATGGCGCGCTGGCTTTAGGCCTTCTCAATCTATTTCTTTCGGAAGGTCTTTACGATAAAGATTTCGTTCGCCAATACGCGATTGGGCTTGAAGCGCTCGAAGCCCATGCCAAGGCGTGGACCCCGGAAAGGGTAGAAAGCATCACCTGGGTTCCTGAAAAAGCCCTTCGCCGTGTCGCCGACCTCATGGCCCGCTGCAAACCGTTTTGCGTGGTCTCGGGAATTTCGCCCAACCACGCGACCAATGGTTGCCAGGCCCTTCGAGCCATAGCCGAGCTCATCGCCATCTCAGGGAATTTGGATGTCAAGGGAGGCAACGTCTTTGGCTACAGGCTGCCATTCAAGAGCTATCGCATCAAGGAGAGGTTTCCCAAGGTCAAGGGGGTTGGCGTTGAGAAGCACCCCATGTTCTTCCGGGTGCTGGCTGAAGCCCAAGCCGGCTGTCTGGCTGAAGGGATGATCGAGGCCAAGCCCTATCCGATTAAGGCCATGCTGGTTCAAGGAGGTAATCCCGTTTCCAGTTGGCCTGACACCAACACAACGCTAAAGGCCTTAAACAGTCTGGATTTTTTGCTCGTCATGGATACGTTTATGACGGAGACCGCAAAACAGGCCCATATTGTTTTGCCGGCCGCCACGTTTTTTGAGCGCCCTGAGTGGATCGACTACGGACAAATGATGCCCATGTCCCCCACTGTCATCCTTCAAAATCAGGTCGTTGAGCCGCCCAAAGAATGTTGGCCTGACTGGCGGTTCTGGTTCAGTCTGGGTCGGAAGATGGGATATGGAAACCACTATCCATGGCCAGACATACGAGAGGCCATGGATTGGGAGCTGTCCCCATCCGGCATCACCTTCAAAGAATTGGCGGAGAGCCCTGATGGGATTCATTATGGTAAGATCACATTTAAAAAGTACGAACCGAATGGATTCTATACCCCGTCCAAAAAAGTGGAGCTTTATTCAAGCCGGCTCGAGAATTTAGGGCAAGACCCTCTGCCAACGTATATCGAGTCAACAGAAACGCCGGCGAGTCGCCCAGACTTGCTGCTGGATTACCCATTTATGCTGGTTACCGGAGCGAGGTCTGGGCTCTATCAGCACTCCCAGTTTCGTCAGTGCGCTTCATTGCGAGAGAGTGCACCGGAACCGGAAGCTGAAATAAACCCGGAAACAGCTCGGGCACTGGAGATTCACAGCGGGGACGTGGTCCGTGTGGCTACACCCAGAGGAGCGATCAAAATCAGGGCGTTGGTGACGGACACCATTTCGCCCGGCATCGTGGGAGTGCCCCATGGGTGGGCGGACAGTAATGCCAACATCTTAACGGACAATGCGCATGATCCCATCAGCGGATTTCCACCATTCAGGGCGGCCTTGTGTCATTTGTCAAAGACCGGTTAAGCGTTATGACTAAACAAGAAGGAGAGTGGATAGATGGAAAAAACAAACAAGGTTGTGGATGGATTTCACTTCGTACCTCCCGGTCTCCGAGCGTTGTTCCTCAAGGATATTCCGCAAGCGCCTTTTCAGGGGACTATTCCGTGGACCCCCTTGGGAAAACCGTTAAGGGAAACCACGTTTTCTCTTATGACTGCCGCTGGGATTAGCATGAAGACGGATCCGCCCTTTGATGTAGAAAGGGAAAAACGCGAACCCTTCTGGGGTGATCCCACATGCCGGGAAATACCAAGACATGCCACAGAAGCCGACATCGATGTCAATCATCTCCATATCAACACGAATTATATCAAAGAAGATATGAATGTCATGCTTCCCCTGAGACGATTTGTGGAGTTCGAGGAGGAAGGCATTATCGGAAGGCTTGCGCCAACATGCTATTCTTATTACGGATTTCAGCATGATCCCACAGAACTCCTCAAAAAAGCCATGCCCGGGGTGGCTTCGAGAATGAGGGAAGAGGGCGTGGAGGCTGTTCTTCTGACCCCGGCCTGACCCCTTTGTTGCCAGTCCGTGGGACAGGTAGCCCGATTTCTGGAAGAGCACGGATTCTCAACCGTGACATTGAGCATGACGCCTGAATTTCACCGAAAAATCGGCTTTCCAAGGATGGCCGCCATAGAATACCCTTATGGTCGCCCCATTGGCGAGGTCCATGACCGGGCCGGGCAAAGAGCCGTTCTTTTGGAAGCGCTCTCTGTGCTCGAAAAAGCAAAAGATCCCGGTGAGATATTTCATCTACCCTTCAATTGGCCTGAGGACCCGAAAAAGACCAACTGGCATCCACCGGAAATGGCACCCGTGGTTAAGCTCCTTCTTGAAGACATCAAGAAAGCCCGGAAGGAAGCTGAGCAACAAGACCGTTGAATGACAAGCCCCAAGCACCCTTGATATGAAAGAAAGGCACGTGGTGAAGGCAGGGCCGGCCCATGATTGGGCCGGCTTTTTTTCTTGAATTGGCGGATGGATTCTGATAGAAGCCTAAAACGTTAAAGGCAAACAGCTTGTCTTTGAGCGGG
>SMTZ1_10010356_pt1 | contig 11223 bp, 14 predicted proteins | sample DeeMarSWOR136_30_FD_25667 | JGI IMG/M metagenome (IMG submission 25667)
GTCGCTGGAGCGCGCTTATCTTGAGCTAACGGAGGCACCCCTTGACTGAATTTGAAAAGCTGAGAGTAGTTATCGGCTACGAGTTCTTAAAACACATACGCCGCAAGCGGCTCTATATCATTCTGGCGCTTACCCTTCTGGCCGAACTGGCCGTGCTCATTTTGGTGCCGGTGCTGGGCGACGGCTTCCCCGATAATATCATGGTGATGGCGGCCATCCTCTCCATCGGGCCCAGCCTGGCCACCATCGGGGCTATCTTCTTTGCCGGCGACGCCATCGCCGGGGAGTTTGAGAGCAAGACCGGCTTTATCCTCTTTACCAATCCCGTGCGGCGCACCACGCTGGTTATCGGCAAGTATATTGCCTGCTACGGCTCGGTGCTGATGCTCATCGTTCTCGGCTACTTAATCGTGGCCATTTCCCTGCTGGCGATATACGGGTCTATCCCCATCGAGACGGGGGGGTCGTTCGGGCTTTGCCTGCTCTATACCGGCGCCGTCCTCTCAGTGACCTTCTTCTTCAGCGCGGTAATGAAGGGCTCGATGAGCGCCACCGTCATCACGCTCGTTTTCATTATGGTCATTTCCGGGATTATTGACTCCGTACTCATGATGACAGGGCAGCCGCACTGGTTTATGCTCTCCACCAACGGCGACTCCATCGCTACCATTTATGGCGGCTACGAGACGTTTATGGGGGGGGGGGGATGGGGGGCATGGGCGACATTCCCTTTGATTTTGAGGACCCATCCATCAGCCTTTCCGTGCTCTCCATGTCGCTCTACTTGGCGGCGTGTTTCGTCGCCAGCCTCTTTATCAGCAATCGGCGACAGCTGGCTTAAGATATAATGGTACGGCAAATGGCGAAAACGCTGACCAAGGTAATCGTCAATCCGGTGGCAGGGGCCCGTTCCACCCGCCGTAAGTGGCCCATAATCAGTCGACTGCTGGAGCGCATTGGTCTATCCTTCGACTTCGACTACACCGAGGGCGTGGGTCATGCCATAGAACTGGCCAGGATAGCGGCCAGCGACGGCTACCGCTACTTGGTGGCGGTGGGCGGGGACGGAACGGTGAACGAGGTCGCCAATGGCATACTCATTTCCCCTAATGCTGCCGCCACGGCGCTGGGCGTGGTGAGCACGGGCACGGGCAGCGATTTCGCCCGCTCGGCGGGTCTGGCGCGGGACTATACCACCGCCTGTAATAATCTTAAGAGCTCCAAGAGGTTAGCTATAGACGTGGGGGTGGTGGAGTGCCAGTGCCAGGGGAAAAAGCAGGAGCGCTTTTTCGTTAACTCGGCGGGCGTGGGCTTCGACGCCGCCGTGGTCAAGGAGACCGAGCGCCTGCCCAAGTTCTTCGGCGGCACCATACCCTATGTGGCGGGGATGCTACGGGCTTTGGTCAGCTACCGGAATAAGAATATCGTGCTCAGGGTGGGGGATGAAGAAAAGCGCCAGCGCGTGCTGAACGTTGCCGTGGCCAACGGTAACTACATGGGCGGGGGCATGCATGTGGCCCCCGATGCCGAGCTTGACGATGAGCTCCTGGATGTGGTGGTTATCGGGGATTTTGGCAAGCTGGAGTTGCTCAAGGAGTTCCCCACCGTTTATAAGGGGACTCACATCAATCACCCCAAGGTTAGCGTGAAGAAAACGCCCAGCGTTTCCATCGAGTCCGCCGAGCCGATGCTGGTCTATGCCGATGGGGAGATGCTGGGAGAGTGCCCAGCGTCTTTTCGGGTGGTACCCAAAGCATTGAGTCTGGTGGTTTGAGGGTAGGGGTTAGACCCCTATTGCCCTTTATTAGATGTTTCCATCCCAGACATCCCTACCTTTGTTATCGAACGTTGTTCTGACCCGCCCTACCCACCCTTATAGGGGATTCTCCCTATAGAATTCCTTCTGGGTTGCGGCCACTCCGCTCCTCCCTTTTGGGGTTTTAAAGGGGGCGAAGCCCCCTTTTACCTTAAAGGGCGGTGGGTGGGAAAAGATAAAAAAACGGGGTGGGGCTACTCTATGTTTTCGCCCTGATAGGCGCCCTTGTAGCCCTCCGTTTTTCCGCTCAAGCGCATGAAGATAAGCTGGGCTACGCGGGCGTTTTTTTGCAGCCGAAAGCCGCGCGGGTTATAGACCACCAGCAAAGACTGGGAACGGCCTTCGTAGCCGGCGTCCCAGACGGCGGTGCCCACGGTAACGCCGCAGCGGAGTAGGCTGGAACGGGGGCGACCTAAAGCCATGATATTTTGGGGGAGGTGGACGACCTCATTATAAGTAATGATATAGGCACCGGGGACGAGGTCGATATAGCCTAATCCATCAAAGACTAGTGGCGACAAATCGGAGACCAGTCTCTGGTCGTTCTGGGCGGTTATCTGGCCCGAAGACTGGAGCAGGGCTACCTCACGCAGGGTGAGGTCGACGCCGTTGGGCTGCACCTGCTCTTCGAGGTCGATATAGCCTTCGACGAGGGGCGGCCTTTTCTTTAACAGCCGCTTGATTTCCTGCCGGGAGAGAACAACCGTCATTTTAAGACATTTTAACACATACCTAGAGTGGATAGGAATTGACGGTGGGTGGGATGTCTATTATAATTTGGCATCAGCCCGCGAGGGCGTCTATTTAAGGGGGAAATCATGACGGTAAAAGTGGTTACCGATAGTAGCGCCGACCTGCCCGACGAGTTGGTTAAGGCGCTGGGGATTACGGTGATACCTCTGTACGTTCGTTTCGGCGATGAGGTATTGCGCGACCGGGTGGACATCAGCGAGGACGAGTTCTACGAAAGGCTGCAGCACGATCCCGTACACCCCAACACCACTCAGCCGACTCCGCAGGATTTCGTGGATTTGTACCAGGAGGTGGCTAAGGGCACCGACGGCATAGTTTCCATCCACATATCCTCCAAGCTGAGCGGCACCTGTAACTCGGCCCTGCAGGCTATAGAGACGATGGATTCACCCTGTCCCATCGAGGTGATTGATTCAGAGATACTGAGCATGGCTTTAGGCTTGGTAGTTATAGCTGCTGCCACCGCGGCTAAGGCCGGTGAGAGTATGGACAAGGTGGTGGAAGTGGCCAAGCAGACCATGCCTAAGATACGTTTACTGGCCCTTCTTGATACCTTGGAATACCTCCAAAAGGGCGGGCGCATCGGTAAAGCCAAGGCGCTGCTGGGCTCCATCCTGAACGTGAAGCCGATACTGACACTCAAGGATGGTGAGGTTATTCCAGCGGGGCAGGTGCGCACTCGCGCCAAAGGCCTGGACCGGCTCTTCGAATTCGTCCAGAGCACGGCTAATATTCAGGAGTTGACCGTGGTGCACAGCACCACCCCCGACGAAGCCCAGGCTCTGGCTGAGCGCTTCGGCTCTTTGTTTGATAAAGAGCAAATCATAATGAGCCGGCTAGGGCCGGTGCTGGGAGTGCACATAGGCCCGGCGGCTTTGATTGTGGCTGTCAGAGAGTCTTAAATCAGTCCGGCTTAATCCCGACTTTATCGTATTTGAGCCACCATTCGCGCTCCGAATGGTGACGGCGTTGTTCCTTTGTGGTAAAATGGCGGTTAAATATTTTGGTGAGGGTACCCCAAATGACTAAGACGGTCTGGGCCTGGGTCTGGTTCGGCTTTTTGCTGGCGCTGGATATCGCTATCCCCTGGTACGTGCTCACCAGTGTGGAGAAGATGAGCGCCGCCTTTATGTTCTGGACGATATGGGTTCTGGCGGCTATCGCCAGCGCCTTTTTCATCTTCCTCAAGTGGCGTGAGGTGAAGTCGTGAGCGCCACCTCCTGGGTATGGTTCGGCATCGCTGTCTATATCGCCGCAGGGCTGGGCATCGCCTTTATGGCGCGGCGGCAGTTGGGGGCGGGGGTAAGCGAGTTTTTCCTGGCCAACCGCAAGCTCGGTGGCTTTATTTCGGCACTGACCTACAGCGCCACCACCTACAGCGCCTTTATGATGATAGGGCTGGCGGGGCTGACCTACCTCAGTGGGGTGGGGGCGTTGGGCTTCGAGCTGACCTATCTCTGCGGGATGTTTATGATGGTCTTCTTCCTGCCCCGTTTCTGGCTGGTGGGCAAGAAGTACGGCTACGTATCACCCATGGAATTGCTCAGCGACCGCTACCAGAACCGGGGGGTGGGGGCGACGGCGGCCATCCTGGCCCTGGTCTTTCTCGTTCCTTATGGCGCTGTCCAGCTTATGGGCGTGGGCTACTTGGTGAACGGGGTTAGCGGGGGTGCCATAGCTGTAGGATGGGGGATTGTAATCGCGGCTGTTTGCGCCATCGCCTGGTCGAGCATTGCCGGTCTGCGCTCGGTGGCCTGGACGGACGCTTTCCAGGCGATAATCATGATTACGGTCTCGGCGGCGGTGCTGGGGGTGGTCATTAACGCCCTGGGCGGCTTCGGCTCATTTTTCGACAGGCTGGAGTCGGCGGTGCCGGGGCTGCTGACCGTGCCCACGTCGAAGGGCTCGTGGAACCTTAATATGTTCATCGGGCTGGCTCTACCCTGGCTCTTTTTCTTAATCTCCAACCCGCAGGTGAGCCAGCGGCTTTTTATCCCCAAGTCGGTGACCGCCATGAAGCAGATGCTGGGCGGTTTCCTCATCTTCGGTTTCATCTACACCATGATTTCGGTGCTCTGGGGCTTCAGTGCCAGGCTGCTGGTGCCGGGTCTGGAGAACGCCGATTTGGCCACGCCGACGATGCTCGCCCTGCCCATAATACCGACGGGGCTGGCTATCGTGGTCATGATTGGCATCACCGCGGCGGCCATCTCCACCATAGATTCCATACTGCTCACCCTTTCCTCGGTCTGGGCGCGCGATATTCACAAGGGCTTGATTAACCGCCAGGTCTCGGAGAGAAGGGAACTAAGGGTAGGGCAGTGGGTTATCCCCATTATGGCTGTCATCGCCTTCGTTTTCGCCTGGTGGGCGGCGGGTTTATACCCCTTCGAGCAGGCGGGCGATGTCTTTGACCGTATGATTGCGCCGCTTTCCTCGGCGGCTTCGGCGGGGCTTTTGATGGCGGTGCCGACCATCTTCGGCGCTTTTTTCTGGAAGCGAGGCACGGCCTTGGGCGCCATGGTCAGCATGATAACCGGCGCTATTATTGTCCTTATCTTCCAGGTGACGGGCGAAAGGCCGCTGGGATGGTGGCCAGGGGTGTGGGGCTTCGTCGTCTGCGTCCCCCTCTTTGTCATCGTCAGTTTAGCCACCAAGCCGCCCAGGGAAAAGGCGGAGGAGTTTATCGGCTACCTCAAGGGGGCGCTCAAAAAAGGGCGTTTTATCTAGCTATTAACCCCGCTTGGACCCTTTGGGGAACTGCCAGACCGGCTCCGGGGTATCATAACCTTCGTCAATAAACATCATCCTGTCCATATCTTTTTCGGGCACCAGGTGCTTCAGCGATTTTTCGGTATGGGTGGGTTCTTGGTTGACCTGTATAATTATAAAGGGCCGGTCTACCCGCTTGACGGTCCAGGGGCCATGGACGAAATCGGGCGGTATATAGGTCACGGTGGACTTGGTGATGATGTGCTTCTCCATCTCCGGGCCCATACAAAGCTCGGCCTCGGCGCCCAGGTCATAGGGGTTATCGGGGTCGGTGCCGAGGTGCATCAGGATTTCGGCACTTTTGTGAATGTGGGGGCCGTGGGAAATCTGGTCCCACGAGTCCACCCCGAAGAGCTCGGCCGGCGAGGGGAATACCCAGTTAACCATATATCGGTTGCTCCCTTTGATTAAATCGCCGTTAATATCGGCGATCATTTTGGCAGCCTCGCGCTCCGGAACGGGGCCCGAAAAAAAGTATTTGTCGTATTTGTATGCCATTGCTTTTCCCCTTTCGATCATGATTTAGCGGCTAGTGGATGGCTGTCCCCAAATTCTATGCCATTTGCCGCTAGATTACAATAGCCAAATTTGACTTGACGTGGTAGAATACATAGGAATTCTATGTATATGGCGAGGGAGCGATGGAACCGAGCGAAGTTATCAAGATCGCCTCTGTTCTGCTTTTAGCCTATTTTCTGGGCTCTCTACCTACGGCGCTGATGGTTTCCAAACGATTTAGGGGCCTAGACATACGCACTATCGGCGACGGCAACATGGGGGCACGCAATACCTACCACTCCATCGGGCCCAAGTTCGGCATCATGGTGGCCGTAATCGATTTCGCCAAGGGGGCAGTGCCTGTTTTGCTGGCTTACGTTCTGGGGTTGGAATTAGGCTGGCAGTTCCTGGCTGGCGTTATAGCCATTCTGGGGCACGATTTCCCCGTCTTTGCCGGCTTCAGAGGGGGGCAGGGGACGGCCAGCACTTTCGGGACAATGCTGGTCCTATTTCCGCTGCCGGCGCTGGCCGGCCTGACTATTTACGGTGGGCTCTACTTAATAACCAAAAGTTCTAATCTGAGCTGCGGCATCGGCGGCGCCGTTATCGCCGGGATACTGGCCTTAAGCCAGCAGTGGCTTTTGTTGGCCTACGCGATAGCTGTCTTTATCTTTATCCCCATCAAGCTATTCCTGGACAGCCCCCGCCGCCGGGCGATAGCCATAGCCAAAGGCTCTAAAGACTGACGCTCTCTGCAGCTCAGTCCTTAGCCAGTTCCCGCGCCAGCTCCTGGCTGCTTCTCTTGACCTCTTTGATGAAGCCTTCCCGCCCCAGCTTGAACCAGTAGGGCTGCCACTCCATCTCCTTCAAATTAGCGATGAGGCCAGGGAGCAGGTCGAAGGGGACGGTGATAATCAACAGCCCCTCGGGGAGGACGCCGCGGGCTTTCATGCTATAGCCGAGGCCGCTGACGGTCATATTAATCTCGCCGTTGAGGTAGGGGTGGGCGTATATCCAGGCGCAGGAGAGGCAGGTCGTGCCCTTGAAAGACCACATCTTGCCGTTGGTGAAGCTGCTGGCCCTTAAGATGACCTCCGCCTGGGCGGGTTTGGCGGTGAAAATCAAAAAGTCGGGGTCGGCGTCGAGCTTATCAAAGGGGGCGTGGATGATGTATTTCACGGAGTCCTTGGGCATGAGCGGGATGTAGTCATAGATGCGGCGGTTGGCACCGGGGTTCTTGAACATGGAGAACTTTTCACCGAGCTGCCCGCTGTACATCATGGGGGGGAACTCTTCCATGCCCACGACGTGCTCGCCGCACTGGACGTTCTCTCTGGTGGCGTAGAAGGGTGGGGAGGTCTGAGCGGCGGCGAACATCTCGCAGATAGCCAGGCTCTTATCCAGCGGCTTGATGCCCTTGGGTTTGACCAGCGAGTATTTGACGCCGACGGGCTTTCTTTCGAACTTGAATTTTTCGAATACGGAGTAGTCGAGCATGACAACCTCCTTAACGATTTTTAACCTTCTGGCTCAGGTCGTTGAAGAGCTTGTCGACGCGTTTCTTGTGCTCTTCGCCGGTTATATCATCCGAAAGCAGCTTCCATTTCATGTTGCCCAGGTTTTTCAGGGTCTCGTCGAGCTTGGGCCAGGGCAGGGAGATGATGACCAGGCCCTCGGGGAAGACCTTTAGAGCGCGCATGCCCAGACTGATGCCGGTGATGGTGAGGTTCATTTCGCCGCTTAATATGGGGTAGAGGTAAATCCAGGCGCAGGCCGCCACCGAGGTGCCCCGGGCCGACCACATGTCTCCTGATGAATAGTTCAGGGCGCGCAATATGTGATAGGCCTGACCGGCTTTGGTCGTGAAGACGACGACGTCGGGGTCAAAAGTGAGCTGGTCAACAGACGAGAAGGCGACGTAGTTGACCGAGCCCTTGACCATCTTGGGCAGGAATTGATAAAGCTTGCGGTTGGCGCGGGCTTCCTCAAAGAGCTCGTCGGCTTCTCCCACCAGCCCGCCGACCAGCATGGGGTCGGGGTCTTCCATGCCCAGTATAAAAGGCTCGATGCAGAAGAGGTCTTCCCTCTGCACGTAGAAGGGGGCGGAGGTCTGGGCCTCCTTAAACATCTCGCAGAAGGAAAGCCTTTTGCCTATTCTCTCAATGCCCTCGGGTTTGACGGAGAGGAACTTGACGCCGACGGGCTTTCTTTCCAGTTTGAGTTTGTCGAGTACGGAATAATCTCGCTTTTTGGCCGTCATGGCAACCCCCTTATTTCAAGAGCGTCGGTCGGGCTGATTGTAGCAGTTAATGGCTTTGGGTGCAATGAGGTTGAGTCTTCTTTCCCCGGTTATTGCCAAGCCGAGGTCTTTATAGTAATATCGGGTTGGTTAGGCATTCCCCGGTTCAAACAAAATATAAGAAAGGAGTGGCAAAATGGGAAAGGAAATTATTCTTTACAACTTGGCCGATGGTGTGACTGATGAGCAGTACAAGGAGTACGTTGTTAAGGAGAAAGGTCCTCTACTGGAGAGCCTGCCCTCGGTAAAGAAGTTCGAACTGGTCAAGATAACGGGAGCGGTTACGGGAGAGATTCCCTATAAATACGTTGGCATCATGCATCTGAGCAGCCTGGAAGATTTCTACCAGAAGGATGCCCCGTCAAAGAAGTTCCAGGACTTTGTGGCTAAATGGAGTACGATGGCGTCACCTGGTTTTCACATAGTGTCTGGGGAAGAAGTCTATTAGTCTGAAAGTGTGCTAGTGGTTTTCTGACCGTAAGGGCTTTTTAGCCGCAGCGGCAATGGATGTAACAGGCTGAAAAAATATTGGGAAAGGAGCCCCCCATGAATTTAGAACATCTATTAACCGATGAGGACCGCCAAATCCGGGAGACGGTAAGAGAGTTTACCAAGAAAGAAATCATACCCAATGCCAAGAAACTGGAAGCGGACTATAGCCTGGTTGAGGAAGTCCATCAAAAGCTGGTTGACCTGGGGATTCAGGCGATGGGGTATCCTGCCGAGTACGGCGGGGGAGACGGCACCAACACCGCCCTGGGCATTATCTGTGAGGAGCTGGCCAAAGGTGACGGTGGCATAAGCCTATCGGCAGGCATCAATTGGGGCATTAATTTAAAACCGGCCATAGTGGTCAAAAACAAGACGGTTATGGACAGGTTCATTCCGGCCTTCTGCAGTGGCAAGTTAACCTATACCTGCCTCTCCATGACCGATGAAGCTGGAGGCGCCGACTCCGAAAACCCTCTGCTGGCCGGTGCCGGGATTAAGACCACGGCCAAGCTTGAAGGCGATGAATATGTCATAAACGGGAGCAAGGCCTGGCCGACTCACGGCGGCATTGCCGAAAGCTATTTGACCGTCTGCACCACTGACCCTAAAGCGGGGGACGAGGGCGTGGCCCTGATTTACGTTCCCAAGGGTACCCCGGGGCTAACCTTTGGCAAGCCGGAGAAGAAGATGTTATTCAAGACATCGATAAATAGTTCGGTAAATTACGATAATGTTCGGGTGCCCAAGGAATATCGGCTGGCCGGTCCCGGTATGGATGCTAATATTTACCATTTCCTTGAATCAGGAACTGGCTGGCATTCGTCAACGATGGCCCTAGGCATTGCCGAGCGCGCCTTTGAGATTGTGCTGGAGTACACTGGCAGCCGCCAGGGCGGGTTCAAGCCGGTCAGGCAGCACAGCATAGTGGCCGGAATAATCGCCGATATGGCCATTGGTATAGATATGATGAGGGCCAGCATATATAACCTCAGTGCCATGATGGACCACCTAGATATCTACGGCCCGCCGTGGTCGCCGGAGTTCATATCTAAGGCGGCGGCTACCAGAGTCTTTGCCTCGGATAAGGCGGTGGAGATAGTCAACAAAGGTGCTGAGCTACTGGGCTCGATGGCGATTTCTGAGGACTTCCCCTATGAGAAGTGCCTGAGGGACGCCAAGGTGACCCAGCTCTGGCTGGGGGGACAGCAAATCTGCCGCTATCGCGTTGCCAGGGGTTATTACGATTTAAAGAAATTTCTATCTATAACCTGGCCGACGGCGTGACCGACGAGCAATATCTGGACTACGTGAAAAAGGTGAAGGGACCCTTCCTGGAGAGCCTGCCCTCGGTGACCAAGTTCGAGCTGGTCAGGATAAAGGGGGCGGTGGTGGGAGGGGAGTCTCCCTATACCTACGTCGGCATCCTGCATTCGGACAACCTGGACGAGTTTTACCAGAAGGGCACCACCACCCCCGAGTTCCAGAAATTCATGCAGGAAGTTATGCCCATGATAAAACAGGAAGGCTACCACATGATGTACGGCGAGGAGGTATATTAGGAGGCTCTAACCCCCTAAATACCCGCGGCGGCCAGGATATCGGGGACTACTTCCTCTTTGCCGATGGCCATAATGTGCACGCCGTCGCAGAGGGAGTCCTTCTTCAGGTCGGCAATCATACGCCCGGCGATTTCAATACCCTTGTTAAGCATCTCCTCTTTAGGTGCTGCCGCCAGTTCGTCAATCATCTCTTGGGGCACAAATATGCCCGGGACATTGGCCGTCATAAACTTGGCCATTCGGGCTGAAGAGAGCAATATTATCCCCGCCAGTATCTTAACCGGGAACTGACGGGCGTGTTTCATGAATTTGGCGAAGTTGTCCAGGTCGTAGATTCCCTGAGTCTGGAAAAATTCGGCGCCCGCCTCTATCTTCTTCTCGAATTTAATGAGCTGGGGCTCAATTGGGTTAGCTTCCGGAGTGACGGTGGCGCCGGCGCAGAATGCTACCGCCCCGTCGAGGTCATTGCCTCCCAAGTCCTGTCCCGATTCCATTAAGCGAATCGTCTTCAGCAGCTGCAGTGAGTCGAGGTCAAAGACCCCCTTAGCCTCTTTATGGTCGCCTACGGTAACGGCGTCACCGGTGAGGCAGAGCACGTTGCTTATGCCCCGCGAGGAGGCAAACAAAAGTTCGGCCTGAAGGGCCAGGCGGTTGCGGTCGCGGCAGGTCATCTGCAGGATAGGCTCACCACCCCTTTCCTTAATAGCCAGGCAGCCACCGATGGAGGGGAAGCGCATTACCGAGCTCTGGTGGTCGGTAACGTTAATCGCGTCCACCTTATCCTTGAGAAGGTCGATATGGTGCAGTACTTTTTCCAGGTTGGTTCCCTTGGGAGGGGCCACCTCGCTGGTAATGACAAACTTGCCGGAGTTGAGCACATCTTTAAAGCTGGCTGTCATTTTCCTAACCTCCTCTTATGAGATTTTGGCCGTTCTCGGCCTTGGCGATGCCTGAAAGTTGTGGGGAGGCTGATACTTCCGCATCAAATCAAGTCGCTTCTGGGCCTTGAGTCGCTCGTAGATAAGCGTCCAGGC
>SMTZ1_10012422_pt1 | contig 11223 bp, 10 predicted proteins | sample DeeMarSWOR136_30_FD_25667 | JGI IMG/M metagenome (IMG submission 25667)
CATCTGTCCCAAGGCAAGGAAGATGGAACACATCTCCTATGAAGAGATGCTGGAGATGGCCAGCCTCGGGGCAAAGGTCCTGGAGATCAGATCGGTCGAATTCGCTGCGAAATTTAACGTCCCCATCCATGTAAAATCAACATTCACAGATGAAAGGGGTACTATGGTGATTGCTGAAACAAAGGATATGGAAAAAGTTCTTGTGTCCGGGGTTGCGTTCAATAAGAACGAGGCGAGGATTACCGTGTCAAAGGTGCCGGACAAGCCGGGCGTCGCCTCACGCATATTCAAGCCTTTGGTCGATGCCGGCATTGTGGTGGATATGATTGTTCAGAACACGAGCGAAGAGGGGATAACGGACCTGACCTTTACGGTGATCAAGACCGATTTCTATAAGGCAATGAAGCTCCTGAGTGATGTGGCCAAAGAGATAGGCGCGGAAAAGGTCCGCGGCGACGAGGATATCGCAAAGATCTCCATTGTTGGAGTGGGTATGAGGACCCACGCGGGCGTAGCCCAGAAGATGTTTGAGACACTGGCAAGGCAGAATATAAACATACTGATGATTAGCACATCGGAGATAAAGGTCTCATGCGTGATAGAGGAGAAATACACCGAGCTGGCGGTAAGGGTTTTGCATGAGGCGTTCGGGCTGGATAAAGTAGAATAAGCTCATAGCTCATAGGATATAAATACGAAATACGAAGCACGAAATTCGTAACTATTGGCATAGTGCATAGGGCATAGAGCAAAGCGCAAAAGGCAGAAGATAAGAAGGTGAGAAGATAAATAATAAATTCGAAATACGAAGCACGAAATCCGAAACAATATCAAATGACAAAAATTCTAATGACAAAAACAATTACTATTAATCACTCATAAAAGTTATACTCGTTTTGAACATTTGAATTTCGGATTTTGGATTTGTTTCGAATTTCGATATTCGGATTTCGGATTTGAAATATATCTTTTTCGTATTTCGAAATTGGGACTTATCTGCTGTCAGTTATATACAGGGGCATGATGTATGGGGCATGACAGAGGTAGGGATAACGGGGCACAGGGTGAGGGGATGCTGGTATTGCTCCTCGTTATCGTTACCATGTTTTACCTGCATTCGACCTTTAATGGCAAAGCTGCCAGTGAAGGATTCTGCAGCGATGCGATATACATAGGGATTGAAGGGGCGGTAAGGCATCCCGGCGTCTATCCCCTGTGCGGGGACGATACCGCTGAAGTGCTGATAGAGAGTGCCGGCGGCATAGATGGTATTGATAATCTTCCTGCAGTATTGAAGCTTACACTAACAGAGTATGATGGCGGCTTGGAACTGTGCCTGGACGATATCTCGGCCTTTTACAAATTCACCCTGGGGATTCCTATCTCCCTTAACAGGGAATCCGAAGAGGGACTTACGGCCATCCCCGGAATAGGTCCCAAGCTTGCAGGGGCGATTGTGAGGTATAGGGATAAAAGAGGAGGATATAAGGCACTGAGCGAGATCAAGGATGTCCCAGGGATTGGGGACAAGACATATAAAAAGATTGCGCCGTATCTTGAGTTATAAAAGAGGCGCAAGGCGGAAAAGGCAGAAGATAAGAGGATAAGAAGGTGAGAAGATAAATAATAAATTCGAAATACGAAGCACGAAATTCGAAACAATATCTAATGACATAAACTAAATATCGAAATTCGAAGCACGAAACTCGAAATAAATCCTAATGACCGAAACAATAAATTCTAAACGATTAAATATTTGAACATTTGAATTTCGGATTTTGGATTTGTTTCGGATTTCGATATTCGGATTTTGGATTTGAAATATATCTTTTTCGTATTTCGGGTTTAAGATATTAGAATTCATCTGCTGAAAGATGACAGTGTAAATGATATAATTGGTAGGGGATTAGAGGTTGAAAAGAAAAATTATTATAACAGGGGACTATCTGCGATGATAATTAAAAAGAGTATCCCGGACTGGATAATCGGACTGGCTGTAACTCTTTTCTTTCTGTTCATTACCCTTACCGGGGTGTGGGATTTTACCAACACACTGGAGCTAAAGTCATTTGATTTCAGGGCTAAAATGGCAGCCCCCACTGCGTCCAATCCTGATATTGAGCTGGTGGTTATCTCTGAAGAGGATCTGATGGAGTTCGGCAGATGGCCATGGTCCAGGAATATTCTCGCGCAGGGGATTGATAATCTTGCCATGGCCGGGGCCAGGGTGATTGCCGTCAATATACTCTTTACAGAGCCGGAGGAGAGTGCGGGCCTCAAGGCCATAAAGGAGTTGAAGGGAAATTATGAGGCAATGGAACTGGCCCAGGAAGGCCCCGGACTCACTTTCTATCAGAAACTGTCCGAAAAGGAGACAGAACTTGATAATGACGCCAAACTGTATAATGCCGTAAAAAAGGCCGGAAACGTGGTCTTTCCCATCTATTTTGATGTGACCAGCAGCGGCGTCGATAAGGCGGTCCCTGAATGCATAACAAGGGATTCATTCAAGTTTGTAGAGGGGGCTGATGACGAACTGCTTGTTTCCTCAATGAAATGGATGAATAAGGTTACTCCGGTTCTTCCCACGCTGGCGGAGGTTGCAGCCTCAACCGGTCATAATAACCTCTTCCCGGACAATGACGGATATGTCAGGTCTCAGATTCATGTCCTGGGATGTCAAAAGGGGGAGATATTTTTTCCTTCATATTCCATAGCGATCGTAAAGACCTTCCAGGATCTCAAGGATGAAGATATAGTTGTCATGCTGGGCGAGGGCATTAGTTTGAAGACCAGTCCGTCGACAAGGGTCAAGGTGCCCGTTATAGACCTTTCCATGAAGACACTTATAAGCTGGAACGCAGGCCCGGGCGTAACATTCCATCAGACACCGTTCTCATCGGTCTACAAGAACAAGATCCAGACCAGCCTTTTCAAGGACAAGATAGTAATAATCGGCCCTACCGCCGCCGGCATCGGGGATCGTTTCGTCACGCCTATCTCAGGGCAACTGCCCGGAGTGGAGGTAGTGGCAAACTCCGTTGCGAATATCCTCAGCCAGAGATTCTTTTCCCGGCCCAACTGGCTCCCATTCCTTGAATTGGGAATGCTGATTATCTTCGGCCTATTCATATCATTCGTTCTCCCGAGATTAAAGGCAGGCACGGGCGCTGTCACAGCGCTGGCCCTCTTTCTTGCATACGGGATCACGGGGACAGTACTCTTTTTCTCAAATAATATATGGATCAAAATATCCCCTCCCATGCTGCTCCTCGTAGTCGGATATATCCTTATTATCTCCAAGCGTTTTCTCATCACGGAGAAGACCAAAGAGAAGGTCGAGGCCGATTCCGTTGAGACAAACAAGATGCTGGGCCTTTCATTTCAGCAGCAGGGCATGCTTGATCTGGCGCTTGAAAAGTTCCGCAAGATCCCGCTTGAGGAAGGCTCCAGGGACCTGCTGTATAATCTGGGCCTTGATTTTGAAAGGAAGAGACAGTTTTCAAAGGCCCTGGCCACCTATAAGCTGGTCATTGAGGACGGCCAGAATTTCAAGGATCTCGACGAGAGGATTCCCAAGCTAAAGGGCGCCGAGGCTACTATGATTTTCGGAGGGGGCGGGGGCGGCCACCCCGGGGATATCGGGGCCACGATTATGAACATGGACACCAAGCCCACTCTCGGCAGATATGAGGTCGTCGGCGAGCTGGGTAGGGGCGCCATGGGTATTGTGTACAAGGGTGAAGATCCCAAGATACACAGGACTGTCGCTATCAAGACAGTGAGGCTATCGGATTTTGATGAGGACATGGTGGGAGAGATGAAGGAGAGATTTTTCAGGGAGGCGGAATCCGCGGGCCTGCTTACTCACCCAAATATAGTAACTATCTATGATGCCGGGGAGGAACACGATCTGGCATTTATAGCCATGGAATTGCTTAAAGGGAAAGATCTGGAGGAATACACAAAAAAGGGATCTCTCCTGTCCATACGCGATACGCTTGACATTGTAGCTCAGGTTGCGGACGCCCTTGATTATGCCCACAACAAGGGGATCGTTCACAGGGATATCAAGCCTGCCAATATCATGCGGCTTTCAGAGACTCATGAGATCAAGGTGACTGATTTCGGGATTGCCCGGATCGCCTCGTCCTCAAAGACAAAGACAGGTGTCATATTGGGAACGCCTTCATACATGTCTCCGGAACAGGTTGCGGGTAAAAAGGTTGACGGGAGGTCGGATATCTTTTCACTGGGGGTTGTCCTTTTTGAGATGCTTGCCGGAGAGAAGCCCTTTGCAGGGGAGGATATGACATCCCTTATGTATAAGATTGCCAAGGAGAAACATCCATCGGTTCGTTCCATCAATCCGCAGGTCCCCCAGATAGTTGAGAAGATTATTGACAAGGCTCTGGAAAAGGAAGTGGAAACACGTTACCAGAAGGCCGGCCTGATGGCCGATCACCTTAATAAAGTTGTGGCCAAGATCGATGAGATCCAGGAAAAGAAGGGCAAGACAGGCGATAATTGAGCAGGGGTTGGAGTGACATATGAAGTTGAATGCGGCCGGGAAATCCCATATAGGGATGAAAAGAAAAATCAACGAGGACAACTACCTTATCAGACCTGATCTGGGACTGTATGTGGTTGCGGACGGCATGGGCGGCCACAGGGCCGGGGAGGTCGCCAGCCGCATGGTAGTTGAGACAATCGAAAATTACTGGCAACAGGCAAAGATCGGTGAGCCGCCCTCCTTCCTGTATGGCAAGGAAAAGGATGTCTCGGATATGGCGAAGCATCTTGTTAACTCACTGTACTTTGCCAACACCATTGTCCATGAGGCCCAGAAAAAACCCGAATACCTCAGGATGGGTTCTACCGTCTCCGCCCTGCTGGTTGAAAATGATTTAATATGGTCGGCAAATGTGGGAGACAGCCCGGTATTCCTCCTGGACCAGGGGCGTCATCTGAGACTTGTGTCTGAGGAACATTCCCTTGAGGCTGAGCAGAAAAGCCGTGGAATCATAGATTCCCACGGTTCCACCAGTCCCATAATAAAGAATATGCTTACAAGGGTCGTGGGTTTATCGGCGAAGGTAGATGTCTACATTATGTCCATGAGGCCTGAGCCTGGAGATATGATCCTTTTATGCTCCGACGGCCTTACCAACTTCATGTCCGAGCCGGCCATAAAAGAGATCCTTATCAGTAGTTCCGGTTCTCTTGAAGAGAAGGTAGATCTCCTTATTGATGGGGCCAACAGTGGCGGCGGTGGGGATAATATCTCGGTTATCCTTTTAGAGGTGCTGAAAGAGGGGATATGGGATAAGTTTAAAAGAATATTTAAATAGCGCTAGAGCCTTATGATTTATCGGGTATCAGTTATTTGTTATAAGGAATAAGAAATATACGCTGCGAGCTTTGACCCTTCAGCAGATATATTCAAATATCGAAATCCGAAAAAGATATATTTCAAATCCGAATTTCGAATTCCGAAATCCGAAACAAATCCAAAATCCGAAATTCAAATGTTCAAAACAGGTGTAACTTTTATGAGTGATTAATAGTAATTGTTTTTGTCATTGGAATTTTGGTAATTCGTTATTGTTTCGAATTTCGTGCTTCGTATTTCGAAATTTATATCCTATGAGCTACGAGCTACCAGCTATGAGCTTATATACACTCTGTGTTAGGAATATATGAATATTTTAGGGATAGATACCTCATGCGATGATACATCCGCGGCAGTGGTCGCTGACGGGCGGATAGTATTGTCCAATGTAGTTAATTCGCAGGTCAATCTGCATCATCCCTATGGAGGCGTGGTGCCCGAGCTTGCCTCCAGGGAGCATGTCAGAAATATTGTGCCTGTTGTGGATGAGGCCATTTCAAGGGCGGGTCTCAAGATGGAAGACATTGACGGTCTCGCGGTCACGATCGGCCCTGGACTTATAGGCTCTCTGCTTGTAGGGCTTTATTACACCAAGTCCCTTGCATTTGTGAGGGGAATACCGTTTATTGCCGTGAATCATCTTGAGGGTCATATACTTTCCATACTGCTTGAGGAAAATTGTCCCGGATTTCCATTTGTGGCCCTGACCGTCTCAGGCGGTCATACCAGCCTGTACCATGTCAAAGGGATTGGAGAATACAGGCTGATGGGCAGGACGCTTGACGATGCCGCCGGCGAGGCCTTTGACAAGGTGGCCAAGATCCTGGGGCTCGGATATCCCGGGGGGGCGGTTCTGGAAGGCCTGGCCCGATCAGGTCAGAAGGACACGATTCTATTTCCCAGGGCTTATCTGGGCAATGATTCCCTTGATTTCAGCTTCAGCGGTCTTAAGACGGCGGTGGCCCTGTATATAGATAAATGGCGAAAGAACAGTGAAATGAGTGCCATGGTAAAGGTGGAAGACATCGCGGCCTCATTCCAGGAGGCGGTAGTTGATGTACTGGCCCAAAGGCTTATTAAGGCAGGGGAAAAGACAGGTGTAAAATCCATTGTCCTCGCCGGAGGAGTTGCCTGCAACAACACACTCCGGAGGAGGGTGAAGGAGGAGGCCGACATTCGGGGGATCGAATTCTATTACCCGAGACCTGATTATTGCACGGATAACGGTGCCATGATAGCCTTAACAGGATATCACAGGATTATGCGGGGGGAACGCTCCGATTTTTCAATAGACGTGAGGTCAAGATATCCTGTTGAGGAAATTGATTCAAATATTGAATATTGAATATCGAATTAAGAATTTCGAATTTCAAAACAATTTTTTTGACAGGATTAACAGGATTTAAAGGATTTTTGTTTTTCACTCTTTCCTGAAGAAAGAGTGAAACCACCAATCTCTGCTTGCGCAGAGAAGAAAATATTAATACATAATATTATTTATGTATTTTCTGGACAATTATTTTTGCCTTTCATCCGGAAAGGCAAAAAATATTCTGTTCATCCTGTAGATCCTGTCTAATATTAAGCTTAATTATTTTACAGCAGACCACGGACAACAGACAACTGACCACGGAAGGCAAAGGTTTTGGATCTAAGCAGATTTTCAAGATACTATTTTCTAAGATTTGTACGAATAAAGGGAGATCCCCACGATCTTGCGCTGGGTATGGCCATCGGCATATTTTCCGCCATGTTGCCGATAATACCATTTCACATCGCGCTTGCTGTTGCCCTGGCCCTTGTCTTAAGAGTGAGCAAGATTACGGCCCTGATCGGTGTCTTTGCATGCAATCCGTTTACATTTTATCTCCTGTATTTTTTCAATTACAGGGTCGGGGCTTTTATTCTGAACCTGCACGAGAATAACAGGGGCTTTTCGTCAATAATGTCCATGGAGACCAGCGAATGGACCATGGATACTATCCTCAGGATCGCCCATGCTGGCTGGGATATCATTGCCGCCTTTGTCGTCGGCGGTTTGATCATGGGTGTGGTAGCCGCTGTCCCCTCCTATTTTATATTTCTCAAGCTATTTAATCTCGTGCGAGACTGGCGTCAAAAGATTAAAGAACGGAGATCCGGGAAAAAATGGAACCAGTAGGGGACAGACACGGTCACATCCCGAAAAAACGATTGGGCCAGCACTTTCTCAGAGATCGAGGGGTGATTCAAAAGATAATAGACCGGGCCGGTTTCCTGCCGTCGGACCATATCCTGGAGATAGGTGCAGGGCTGGGTGCGCTCACCATCCCCCTTGCCGGGCGCGTCCGGAGGATCACAGCAGTTGAAAAGGATCCACAATTAACGGATATGCTCGAGGAAAGGCTTTTTCATGCCCGCATCAATAATGTCACCTTGATAAATGAGGATATCCTAAGGCTTGACCTGGAAGGCATAAAAGGACATTCTCAAGAGAAGATAAAGGCTATCGGCAATCTGCCATACAATATATCCTCTCCATTTCTTGAGAAACTCCTTGCTAACCGTCATATAATAAGCAGGGCGGTACTTATGTTTCAATATGAGCTCGCAAGGAGGCTTTTATCCGGCCCGGGCAGCAAGGAGTACGGTGCCATAACCGTAATGATACAGTATAATGCCGCTGTCTCTCCATTATTAGAAGTAGCGAAAGAGGCGTTCTATCCCAGGCCGAAGGTCGGCTCTATGGTTATTATGATAGACATGGAGAGGGAATACCCTGTGAGGGCCAAGGATGATGCTCAATTCAAAAGGATTGTGAAGGCCGCATTCAGCCACAGGCGCAAGACCGTCCTGAATTCCCTTAAAGGGGCGCTTACATCCTACGGGGGTGAGGCTATATCCGGGGCATTGAACAGGAGCGGCATAGATCCCGGCAGGAGGGCGGAGACCATAGATATAGACGGCTTTCTGCGCCTTGCATCGGAATTGCAACAAATCAGCTCATAGCTCATGGCTCACAGCTCATAGGAAAGAGGAATTAGGAAAGAGAAAGACAATAAATCAGACAGGATTAACAGGATGTACAGAATTTTTTGCCTTTCCGGATGAAAGGCAAAAAGTGTTCATCTCTCTTCGAGTGAATTAATATGCGGGATCATATTTCACGGTTTCATCCGGAAGCCGTGAAAGAATATCACAATAATCCTGTAGATCCTGTCTAATAAATATTTTATGATTTTTTGGATTTCGAGTTTTTCGTCTTCTTAGCCTTTGTCCAGGGGGTGCCCTTCTTTTCTTTCGTTATCTGTTTGTATATCCGTGGCACGTTATCGGGATCGAACACCGGCAGTTCGCTGAACCGCCCGGCTTTAAACGTCCACATGGCCTGTTTATGCATTTTTTTGTAAAACTCTTTAAGATCGTCCGTTTCCAGTTCGTAAAGTGCCAGGTATCTCCTTATTTCATTCTCTTTGTTGTCGGCACTCATCCAGCGAGTCGCTCTAATAAGGCCCGGGGTTTTTAACATATCCGGCATGTGAATGTTGTCATACCAGTCGTTGAATTCTTTTTCCCTTGCCGGGTCTTTGCAGTCGCTGAAAGCAAACAATAAATATCTAGCCATTTTATCTTCTCCGCTTCATGAAATATTAGCAGAATACCCCGCTTTTCAAAGCGGGGATGAATACTGAGTAATAAAATTTATCATTATAAATCGGCATCATAAAGAGATTTTTACGAAATGTTATTAAAGTTATAATATTGTCATCCCCCGGCTTGACCGGGGGATCCAGTGCTTTTAAGGACTTTCTGGATTCCCCGATGGAGTTTATCCCGGACCAGATCCGGGACCAGAATGACGAAAAAAGGACTTTTTTTGGTCTCATAAAATGATGTCGACCATGAAGCCCCGCCTTTTAAGGCGGGGAGAGCTCAATGTAACGTCGTATATCTGAATTTGCTTTGACATACAAGGGTGAATTTTCTATGCTCCATTCATCAAAAAGCGTTTTCTTATCAACTACATTTTACAACAACATGCAGTACATGGAAAGGTTTCGTTTGTTTATATTCTATTTACTTGTCTCTTAATCTTTTTTTTCCATCCGTGTCTAATTTTTAAATGGAAAAATTTGAATGTTAAAAAAGGAGGCATATGATGGAACCAAAAATAATCAACAGGGATCAATTTAAAATCATCGGATTAAAAAAAAGATTTAAGGGAGAAAAACAGAATTTTTATAATATCTGGAATGAATTTATGAAGCATTATAATAAAGTTAAATCAAGTAGTATCGATGATGGTTTTTACGGAATAAATTATCATTATATGCCGTATTTGATTGTACTGTAAGTAATATTGGACAAACATATATAAAAATTTTTTCAGAATGGGTAAAAAATAATCAATACACTGTTAGAAACATCCCCTGTTATGATTATTATCCGCCAAATACTGTCAAACCTGATGATAAAGTGTTTCTATATATCCCTATAATAAAGAACAGCTGATGTCGGTTTTGCATTAGCGTTTTGAACTTCGAAACTAGCTCATAGTGTTAAATTCGAAGCACGAAATTCGAAAAAAATAAGAAATAGGGGACGTTGTTGACTATCGTGACAAACTTCTGGATTCTCCGGTCAAGCCGGGGAATGACGGATGGAGGCGCATGGCGAATTAGCTCATAGCTGACTGCTCATAGACTATAAATTCGAAGCACGAAATTCGAAACAATAAATAGCATAGCGCAGAGGGCATGGCGCAAAGTGTAGCTGACAGTTCATGGCTTATAGCAAAAACAAGAAACTATGAGCTGTGGGCAATGAGCTATGAGCTTATAATAACGAAACACGGACAACTGACAGACAGTTATTGAAAGCAATAAAATACGAGGGAAGGCCATGAAAAGCTACAAAAAGGAACTCTGGTTTAATGTCCCAACAAGAAGGGCATTTATTAATATTACCCCGCAGGTAAACGAATGTTTGAAGGAGAGCGGGATAAAGGAAGGCCTCTTGCTCTGTAACGCGATGCATATCACCGCGTCCGTCTTTATCAATGATGACGAATCAGGTCTGCATCAAGATTATGAGGCCTGGCTGGAAAAACTTGCCCCCCATGAACCGGTTGCCCAGTATCGCCATAATGTCGGAGAGGACAATGCTGATGCGCATATGAAACGCCAGGTCATGGGTCGTGAGGTGGTGGTGGCCATAACGGACGGAAAACTTGATTTCGGTCCCTGGGAACAGATCTTTTATGGTGAATTTGACGGCAGGAGAAGAAAGAGGGTACTGGTGAAGATAATAGGCGAATAACGCATTATAGGGGCGAGATTTATTGCGCTCGGAATATCGAATAATGAATATCGAATTAAGAATTTAGAAGTAAAAGAAGAACTTCAAAATTCAATATTCAAATAACTGGATTCCCCGGTCAAGCGGGGGAATGACGGGATAGAAGGCAATTGTAGGGGCGGGACAAATCAGCTCGTAGGTCATGGCTCATAGCTCATAGGATATAAATACGAAATATTTTTTTGACAGGATTAACAGGATTTTTTGGATGTTTGTTTTTCACTCTTTCCGGAAGAAAGAGTGAAACCACCAATCTCTGCTTACGCAGAGAGAAAAATATTCATAGCTAATATATATTTTTTTTTAGGACAATTATTTTTGCCTTTCATCCGGAAAGGCAAAAAATATCCTGTCTATCCTGTAGATCCTGTCTAAATTATTGTCTTTCTCTTTCCTATATACTATCAGCTATGAGCCATGAGCTATGAGCTGCTCTATGCATCTAGTCCTACTGATCTTTTAAGTGCCAGCACTTCATCCGGTTCAAGGTATCT
>SMTZ1_10007136_pt1 | contig 11222 bp, 6 predicted proteins | sample DeeMarSWOR136_30_FD_25667 | JGI IMG/M metagenome (IMG submission 25667)
TTCCATCCGAACTAATTCCAATTGCCTATATAAAGGTGTTTTTCTGTAATTAATATTGGAAATCCCAACTTGTACAAAATCTCGATTGGCTAATTCAGTTCCCATCGCTTTGATATTTACTAGTCCACCAGAACGTAAATGGATAGCCTTTGCAACTTTTCTTGCAATATTAACATCTTTAGTACCTAAGTTAATATTAAAGCTTATCAATGGATTTCTTGCCCCAGTTATTATTGCACCGGCAGTAGGGTGAAATTCAGAAGGACCAAAATCAGGTTTTAGCTCTGGATCAATTTTAATTGCTTGTTTAAGTTTTTCATACTCTCCCTTTCGAATATTATCTATGTTTTTTCTTTCCAACTTTCGAGCAGATTCTTCGTAAAGATATACAGGAACTCCTTCTTTCGCCATAATTTCTGCAAATTTTTCTGATAACTCTATACATTCTCTCATTGTCACATTTTGTGCTGGAACAAATGGAACAACATCAACAGCACCAATTCGAGGATGTTGACCTTTATGCGAATTCATATCAATCAATTCAATAGCTTTTTTTGCAGCGCTAATGTTTGCTTTTAAAACAGCTTCAGGTGTTCCAACAAACGTAATTACTGCTCTATTATAATCAGAATCATATTGAATATTTACAATACGAGTATTAGCAGTGTTTCTTATCTCATTTACAATTAATTCAATCTTTTTTCCATTTGTCCCTTCAGAATAGTTAGGAACTGACTCAATTATTTTTTTATCTTTTTCCATAAAAACAACCTAATCAAATTCTTACTTAAATTAATATGAATATGTTATAATGAATATTTCTTTTTATGATAAGTTTCATCAGTAAAAACATAAATTTTATCTTGAGCATTACCAAAAGCTCTATCCTCTAGTTCTAATTCAATAATAGCTTTCTTATTTTTTGTACCTCTTGGCGTTTTATTTACTATTTTATCTTGATATTTAACTTTTTCAACTTTCTGATGAATGTATGTATTAGTATCCTTTCCCATGATTATAATATCATCATTTAAAGAGAGATATCCGTTATTTAAAGAAATTGTTGCGAAACCAGAGTTTTGATCGTAATTCTCAATTTCTCCTACCCGTATATATCTGTAATGAGATAAATTTGCAGGTGACTTATGTTGATGATCATCTTCAGTCATTCTTTTAAAGTAAAATCCTGGTGTAAAACCTCTATTATAAACTTTCTTTAGCTCAGTGACCCATTTTCTCACTTTTTTATTTGTAAATGTTTGATTGTAGTAGGCTTCAATTGCTTCCCGGTATGTTTTTGTAACAATTTCTACATAATGAGGATGACGCATTCGACCCTCTATCTTGAAAGCATCTATTTTCGCTTCAATCAGTTGTGGAATATAAGCTATAGTACAGAGATCTCTTGAATTCAAAAATCTTATTCCATCATAGATATATTCTGTTCCAGATTCTTCACGAATCCACCATCTTCTTCTACAAGGTTGCTCACAGTTGCCTCTATTGGCGGATTTTTCTTCCGTTCCACAAATATCTTGAGAAAAGTAACATCTCCCACTAATAGAAGTACACATTGCGCCATGAACGAACGTTTCTACTTTAGTTTTAATTAAATTTCTTTTGATCTCTTTAATTTTTTCAAGAGATAATTCTCTAGCTAAAATGATACGTTCCGCACCAAGATTTTCATAAAATCTAGCAGATAAAGAATTCGAAACATTACACTGGGTAGAAACATGAAAAGGGATACTAAATTCCTTAGCTATTTGTATTGCTGCTAAGTCATGAACAATTAGCGCATTTACTCCTGCTTCTTTACCTTTTTCTATTATTTCTCGAAGCAATTCCAATTCATTATCATAAATCAAAATATTTGTTGTTAAATACGTTTTCAAATTGTTTCTATGACACAAATCTACTACCTTATTTAAATCTTCTATAGCAAAATTCTCTGAACGGATCCTCATATTAAATTTTTTAATCCCAAAATAGACAGAATCAGCATATTTCATAGCTGCCTTAATTGCCTTTATATTTTTTGCAGGAGCCAATAATTCTACTTTTTTCATCTTAAGAAAAAATGTATAAGTTCCTATTTTTCTTTTACTAAAAAAAAATTGAGTAAATTATTGGAAAAATTCCTTAAATTTTTCTTTTGCTAATTCTCTTCTTATGTTTTCTCCTTGTTCTGGAGATACTCTATCTCGTAGAGCTTCATTACAGATATTTTTTCCTATAATTACTTTTGGATTATTAGCCCAATTCACATTTAATAATAGGCAGAAATAATAAATAGATGATAATATTAGAGCAATAAGATGGCCAATATTGGACTCTGAAGGGTTCTTAATAGAAATTTTAACTGAGGGTACTAATTCTTGAATTAGAGCTTGAAATGTTGCATTAGCTTGATAATTTACAATAGTTTGGGCATTGTTTCCATCTATATATGAAACAGATGAGTTAAGAACAATATCTGGATTTTCATTATCAATTGTCCATAGTATCGGAATAACAATTCCTTTTGTACCCCCTAATAAATATTCTAGAACAGAATGTTGGCAAATTGGGGCAGATTGGTAAGTACCTATCATTCCTCTTTCGTCTTTCCCTGTGCTCTCCGATATTCCTTGAACAAATAATTCAACACTCCCTTCAAGGTTTTTGGAATATGGCATTGAAAAAACCATTTTATACCCTTTTTTATATAGATTAAAGAGAAATGATGCAAGTTTTATAGCAGGATGATTTTCAATTTTAGAAAATAATTCATAACTTTCTTTTAATCCTTGTAAAAATTCTTCAACTTTTATGCCAGCCATATAAGAGGGAACAATTCCAACGTTAGTAACAGAGCCTGCATAACGTCCAGAAAGATTAGGCACATCTAATATGGGGCAATCAATTTCTTTTAGAATTTTATACATAGTGCCCATGGATGAGAGTCCTATAAATTTATAACCCTTTTTTACAAAAGTTCCTATAGTTGAATTAATGTCTAAAGTTTCCCCTCCTCTTGATATTGGAATAACAATTGAGTTTTCGGGAGATGTTTTATCTAAACATCCCTTTAATTCTACAGCTCTAGAACTAGTAACAGGAAAAATTTTTCTTTTCGCTAAATGCTTTAAAGCAAGTAAAGTCTGAATTGAACCACCTGTACCCAGAACTATAATGTTTTTGAGATTATCGTTAATAAATTGGCCTGTAATTTTTTGAAGTTTTGGAAGATCTAAATTAGTTTTTGTGTTAAAGAAAAAAGGGGGATCCCAATGATCTTTATTCTTATTAATGAGATCAATAGATTCTTCTATCATTGCATCTTTTAATTCTGGATAACATTCAAGTTTTAGATTCATTTTCATAAGATATCATTTGATAAAAGTTAGTAACTTTAATAATAACATATATAATCTAATTAGGTATTTATTGTTTTATTTATTAATTATAGAAAATAGGATTTCTTAGAGTAATGAGCTTCTAAATATTATCGTTTTTTTCTAATTTCTTCATTTTAAAAAAATTTGAAAATTAGAACTCTATTTTACTTAAAATAAGGTTGTATCAAACTATACATAATAAATCATACCAATAAAAATTACACTTATTTTAACGATCTTTTATGGCTAAAGCAAGCGAAATTGAAGATAATGATAATTTTAAGATGGGTCAACCATATTTTTGTAAAGAATGTGAACGTAACCATACAAAAGGAAAGATTTATAAAGAACATCTAAAATTTGCACAATTTGAAAGTAATCATGCCGAAGAAAATGAACAGGAAATTACTGAATTAAATGATTATGAATTCGATGATGAAAAAGAACTAATTGAAGCTTTTGATGAAATTGAAAATGAGGAAAATGATAGTGAAGATGAAAATGATGAATTTGATTCAAAAAAGGAGGATATGCTAAATTATGGAGAAAGCCTACAAGAATGTATAAATGCTGTGAAGCAACTTCCAGGGGTAGGTGAAGCTACATTAAGTAAACTAATTAAAGCAGGGTTCTCTAGCTTAGAATCTATAGCATTTACTCCCCCTAGTATTATCCAACAAGAAAGCGGTTTGGGAGAAAAAACAATTGCTAAATTAATCAAATCTTCTATGGAACAATTAAATATAGGTTTTAAATCTGCTGAAGATGTATGGGAACATAGAAAAAATATTGCTCGAATAACTACAAGTAGCCAAGAATTAGATGATCTACTTGGTGGAGGAGTAGAAACAGGGAGTTTAATTGAATTTTTTGGAGAATTTAGGACAGGTAAAACTCAAATTATGCATCAATTATGTGTAAATGTTCAATTACATGAAAACAAAGGAGGAATTGAAGGAAAAGCTTTATATATCGACACAGAAGGCACATTTAGACCAGAAAGAATTATTCAGATGGCGGAAGGATTAGATCTAGATCATAAAATTGTTCTTAAAAATATAATTTTTGGTCGTGCATATAACTCTGATCATCAAATTCTTTTAATTAAAGAAGCAGTAAATCTAATTAAAGAACAAAACATTAAATTAATTGTAGTAGACTCACTTATTGGGCACTTTCGTAGTGAGTATATAGGGCGTGGTACATTAGCAAACCGACAACAAACCATCAATTCTCATTTACACGACTTATTGAGATTATGTGATATATATCCGAATTTGGCAATTGTTGTAACGAATCAAGTGCAATCTAAACCTGATGTTTTTTATGGAAATCCGTTACAAGCTGCAGGTGGAAATGTTGTGGCTCATGGATCCACAATTAGAGTTTATTTAAGGAAGGGTAAAGGAGAGCAGAGAATCGCTAAAATTGTTGATGCTCCGCATTTACCAGAAGGAGAGGCTATTTTTTCAATTACAGAAAATGGTATATCTGATTAATTAATAAAAAATGAAATAGTCGGTTGAGATTAAATCTTAATTTTCCAACCATCTGTCTGAGTAAATTCAATTTTCTTTTCTTTGTTCAATTGATAAATTATCATATTAATAGATTTTTCAGATATAATAATTCTTTCTTCAATTGCTCTTTCTAAAACTCTTTCAATCAATATTTTTAATGATTTCACTGATTTTTCATCATAAAGGATTTTTAAAATAATTTTTTCAATTTTATCTTTTATGTTTGGAGAAACTATCAAAGATTCATCATCCTCTGACTCTGAAATTGATTGTCCAATTTCTTGTTCAAGTTCTATTAAAACTGGTTTCTTTATTTCAATAGCAATGGAATTCTATGAATATTTATAATGCCTATAGGTAGAAATATAGTTACTGCTTTAAATATCTATCTCACTCAATTTAATATAAGCTCTCAAATTTCATTAGATGAGTATAATTAAAATAAAAAAATTAAAAAAAAAATATATAAAAATCAAACTAGTCTTTCATATTCTTTTGCTTTATTTGATAATCGCTTAACTTCTTTTGTCAAATCTTCACCTAACTTAAAGATTTCTGATGCAATTTTTGAAGCCATTCTGTACTTTTGAGAAGCTTCATTGTAATTTTCTCCTTTAGCAGCTAATCTAGCTTCTTTTTCAAGAGTTTTCATTTTATTCTTAAGATCTTCGATTTTAACCATACGTGTTAGATCATCGAATTCTTGAGCTTCTTTAGCTAGTTCCCAAGTTGAAGCAATTTTAAAAGCATTCTGAAAGATTTTAATAGTATTATCATAATCCTTCTCCTTTCTTGCGAGTAAACCATTCTTTTTCAAGTTTTTAATTTCTTTTTTAGCTGCTTTAACATTATCAATTACAGCGGCACCAACTTTAGCCTCAACAGGAGCGGAAACAATTTCATGGCGTTCAGATAGACTAACAAAATAAGCTTCTCTTTCAGCAGGACCCATTTGAGAAAGATCATTAACCAATTTTTGCTTTTCCTCTGGTGATAAGCTAACTAAGGCAGTAACTCTCTGATTAATTAAGTTCAATTCTTGTTGAGAAATTGGTTTAGCTTCAATAGCAGCTATCTCTATTGGCATCAAAATTTTTTTATCTCTTAGTTCTTTGATCCCCATGAAAATTTGTGCTGTATCTTTACCTGTCTTTTCGGTAGCCTCTTTTAATAAGGTTGCAATAAAGAAGAAATTTCGTTCAGATGCTTTCATTAAATTATTTGCAATTTTTAATACATCTCGTGATTGTGGTTTCTTTAGCGCTTTAGTTGTAGAATGTTCATATGTAATTTCATGGGGCAAAATAATCGATGTACTTAAAACATCATCAACAATTATTCCGGCATCTCTAAATATATTTAATTGACCTCTCCAGTTAGGAAGAGCATTAATATAATTTTTCTCAAAAGAATAAATGAATTCAGTCAAACTTCTTCGTAAAATCAATGAAGCTTTTTTCCCTAATACTAAAGCGACTCTTATATATTCTCCATCTGATAAAAGTAGCATTTTATCGCCATATGATATTTCATTCAACTCTTCTTGGCTTACTAAGTCTTTTCCAAAACTACTAATTGCTGAAATAAACCCGGAAATTAATTCAGGATCAATTTGTTCTGAACCAAACGATTTGAAATAAATACAAGTCCCTGTTCCTTTATATAAAACTAGTATATGTTCGAGATTTATCGCATCATCAAAAATGGTCTTTACTTCAGTTAGTATACGGGTTTTTTCTCTTTTTTTAGGAACCACGACACCTCGATATATACCAACGGATCCTCCTATAGCCGCAGCTATTATAGCGCCAATTATAATATATGGTATAAAATCTTCAAAAGTAAAATCTTGACGAGGTATTATTGAAATGTCTGAAATTTCAATTGAATAAGCCTGGTGATAATAGGTTGTAGATAATTGAATTGTCAAATTCAAAGTCCTAGTATTACTATAGGTTGGTATAATGAATTGAATTTCTCCAGTACTATTAGTGAATGATGGCCCTAAGGGTGTACCTGCTATACCATTATAATATGGAATAACAGTAATGCTTGATCCTGAAATTGGCCGCCAAGTACCATTGAAATATTCTGCTTTAATAATAATAGTAAATGGAAGGCCAGCATTTACACTCACAGGTTTAACTATCGATAAATTGGCTTGACATTTTTGTATTATAGTTAAATTGAAAACAAAAGACACTTCCTCATAATTTAACTTGTTAACTGTTATATTGATTTCATAATATCCTATAGTTAACGCAGGGTTCGAAGTTGTAACTGATCCTCTATGATTTTGAGAAACAATTTGGAATGAGTTAGCAAGTAATCCACTTGCAGACGTAATCAAATTTAGATAGTGAATTGTATAGGAATCAGCTAGAGTAGTAATCAATTTGTTATCATTTTCTGTGTCAGTAATATTAAATTCAATGATGATATCACTTCCTTCAAAAATTGTATAATTATATCCCGCTCCAACAGACTTTATTGGTCCTCCAAGATCGGTGACTGATTTCAAATAAATCTGTGAGTAATTCCCTCTGAGATAAAAAGTGAGATAAGAGAAACTCTCTGCATAATTTGGATATCTAGAAGCATTAACCTCTAAAGTGTACCATCCAGAATTCTTGTTAGTTAAACTAATATTTAGAATATACCATCCATCATTTAATGGGTTGATCAATTCCCAACCAGGGGCCCAAATAACACCTGTATTATTATCTCGAACAATAATATCGTCTACAGAAAGATTTGGGATACCTATATCACTTGTAGTATCATTAAAGTAAAAATTAAACGTTTGGTTTAACCCTGAATTTCTTGCTATCTCGTAAGTCCATGATGGACTTTCAATACGCGTTTGAATTATTTCTACATCAATTGTTAACTGAATTATTTGCGTTTCTTTTCCGATTTTTGAAATATTAAACATAAAAATATAAGGAGATCCCCCAACATTTACATTATCAGTATCTAGATGTATTGTATAAGTACCATTACCATGTCCTTGTAAAAATGATATAAAATTATAAGAACTACCTACAACTGACCAAGAAGCCCCAGTGATATAATTTAGATCTGTATCATAATAATCAAAAGTATAGGAGATATTTAATCCTCTTATAATGCTTCCTAAATCCACAGAATTACTTGGTTCAATATTTGTGGTGATTTGTCTATGAAAAGTATAGGTTTCTGTTAAATTAACATAATAATTTTCCGAAGCTGAGATTAAAACATCTACAAATCCATAACTAAGGAAATCAGGATCATTCACCCAGATTGTTAAATTGTATCTTCCATTTCCGATGTCTTGAACGGCTGTAGAATTAAATGTTGATCCTCCATCTAAACTGTATTCAACCTCAGCATCAATAATTCCCTCACTTTTTATTATATCATTATATTCCACTGTAATATTAAATGTTTCTCCTTTTAAGAAGATTGAATTATCAGCGGGCTTTAGAATATTTAGAGAAGTGTCTCCTACAACAACAAAATATGAAGCTATAAATCCTGCTGCTGTATCATTATTCCAAAACATTTGTGCTTTAAACACACCATATTGATTAGCATCATTAGATATATCCCAATTATACACAAAAATTTCTGATCCTTCATTAGTAGTAGTTACAGGAACTGTATTCGTATGATTTAAATTTCTGGTAATGGGGCTATATATGCTTAAATTGATCTCACCACTACTAATAACTTCACTGAACGAAGCATTGAACTCAATAACGTTTGAAAAATTAACTTTGGAGATTGCAACACCCCCTACATAGGTATTTATTGAAGAGAGCAAGTTTGTAGAGTTTGCTGTCAAATACCAATAACTTCCATTTCCCGCATTTAAGACTTGAACATGGCGATAACCATTTCTAACGAAATCTTTATTAATATCTGTACTTGGAAATTCTGTTATATTATATACTTTTATAGAATTAGAAATCCAAAAGGTAGGAATTGTAAAGTTAATTGTATTGAAATCTGTGATTCTTGAGTCAAAATAATTCAATCCACTCAGTCTTGTAATATTCCATTGAACAAAATCCCCACTTTGAATAATATCAAAACTAGAATCAGCTTTTAAATCAGATTTTGTATAATTAATACTTACGCTTGTAATATCACAAGAAAGATCATACCAATCAGAAGTTATTTCAAATTCTATTTGATTGGAGACACTTGTATATTTTTGTAATGGGTTCCAATACCCTTGTCCATTGCTTATATCTGATACAGCAGTATTATTGATTCTAAGATTAATATCAGAGGGATTAGGAATATTAGTATTATTTGGACTTAATTCAACTTTCAATGTTAAATCTAAAGATGGTTCTGGTGTACCACCAGTAGCTTCCCAAGATATCGTATCATCTCCATCGCTTTCATCTTCACTTCGCCAACGTCCCTGACCATTATCAGTAGAAATTCTAACAAAAAAAGTATTATCATATGTATCACTTACATCAAGATAAATATGTATATCGGAAATATTATACCAAAAACGAGTTACTGAATTATTATATAATGTACCTAGATTTCCTGCTCCTGTAAGATCGTTATTAATATCAAATTTTGTATAAGAACCAGATTGTGTAGCTCCATATAAATCAAAAGTAAAAGTGGTAGCTGTTCCTGTAGTAAAAAGATAAACTGAAATTTCTTCTAAATAACAATCACCTCTGACGCGGAATGATGTATAATAATTACCTAAATTAACTGCGCCACCAGAATCATCCTCAATGATTAAGGATTTATTTGGAGCGAATATGTTATCAACAGTCATATTTATAAATGATGTACTATAACCGCTAAAATCTGGAAAAGGTTCTGTAAAACTATTAGAACTATCTAAATTTGAAAATTGTTTTGTTACGGGATCCACTAGTGCCTGATGTAATGTAATATTCATTTTTTCACCATTTCCATAAAAATCTAGGGGTTCTGCTGACTTTAACATGTTTTCATAAAAATTTTCTTGTTCTTGTGTATGATCACTATCAATGTTAATCATCTTTTTATACAAATTTGTAATCGGAATATTCTTGCTTAGAATTGGTAATATCAGTCCAAAAGACAAACAAAGAAGAATAAGTATCTGTTTTGTTTTAATAGTTTTTGAATAGCTCATGATTTTCAATAATTTTGTAATTTTTTATAATACAATTAATCATTTATACTAATATTTTTATAGGTAAAAATTGAAAGTCATTTTTCAATTTAAACAGTATAAATAATATCACGATTAAATGCTATAAATCTATCTTTTTTTAAAGAAAATAGGATTGATTGAGTACATAGAAATAATCCAAGATAGAAATTCAATAACACGTTCGAAATATAAAAAGATTATATGTTTGAGACAGCAGGATATATTAAAACAATGGAATTGAGAATAATCTTTTATCGTTAAGATTATCTTTTCTTTAAAATAATTCTCGCGTCTACACAGATTAATCCTTTCTCGTAAATGAACACGGGATTAAGATCCATTTCATTAATCTCTTCATGTTTAATAACAAAATCAGATATCTTTAATAAGACATCAATTATAGCATTAATGTCTGCTTTCGGTTTACCGCGATATCCGTCTAGAATCGGGAAGCCCTTTATCTCTGATATCATTTCTCTTGCATCATATTCTGTTATTGGAGCGATTCTAAAACTTACATCCTCTAAAAGTTCTACTAAAATCCCACCAATTCCAAACATTAATGCAGGACCGAATTGAGGATCTGTAGTCATACCAATAATAAGTTCTGTAATTGGTTCATCTGCCATTTTTTGTACTGAAATTTTTTTCTCCATTTGAGATGGAATATTCATTAATTCGTCGTATGCTTTATCAATATCCTCTTTTGATTTCAAATTTAACTTTACTGCGCCGGTGTCAGATTTATGAATTACATCTTCTGCTATAAGTTTTAATACAATAGGAAACCCAATCTCTTCTGCTGCTGAGATAGTTTCTTTTTTAGATTTGGTCAATTTTTGAATTGGAACGGAAATTCCAAGTACTTGGAGAAGCTCTTTAGATTCAAATTCAGTTAAAACTGATTGATTTGCCGCAATCTTATTTTTTAAAACTTCAGTAATGTTCATTATTATAGTCCCGATTTAAGTTATTAAATTATTCAGTTCTAATTATAAAATAAAATTATAAAAAAAATATAAAATTAATCAAAAAGAATTAAAGAATTAGATGAGGATAGAAGAAAAGATTATAATATAAAATATATAATAATTAAGATTTAAAATAAAAGAAGGTTTAAGATGAACTCCACATTGTCATCCCTTTCTTCCTACGAAGACG
>SMTZ1_10007138_pt1 | contig 11220 bp, 10 predicted proteins | sample DeeMarSWOR136_30_FD_25667 | JGI IMG/M metagenome (IMG submission 25667)
AGGCGCCCGGCTGGTCATCAATAGTCGCGATCGGGGTCGCCTTGAAGCCGCGGCCGCAAAGATAGAAAGCCAGACCGGCATCAAACCGGGTCTGGCCGTAGGCGATGTCTCCAAATCACCCGATCGGGTGAAAGTGATCAATGCCGCGCGCGAGCAGTTGGCCGACGGTGTAGTGGACATCCTGGTGCTAAACAGCGGCGGGCCGCCGGCAGGTGCTTTTCTGGATCATTCGGGAGAAGCCTGGCGCGAAGCGGCCCAGCTTCTGGTTGACTCGGCGGTCGGTCTCACGCGGGCGTTTCTGCCCACGATGATCGAGCAGAAATGGGGGAGACTTATCTATATAACTTCGGTGGCGGTCTTACAGCCGGTCGATGACCTCATTCTGTCCAACAGCCACCGGGCTGCGGTCACGGGTTTCTGCAAAACGATCTCGAATACCTACGCGCAATACGGGATCACGGCCAACTGTGTCTGTCCCGGTTATACTGCGACCGAACGGCTTTTGTCGCTGGCTGAAACGCGCGCCAAGGCGGCCGGGATTACGGCCAAAGAAGCGCTCCAGGGGTTCGTCGACCAGGTTCCCGCCGGCCGTCTGGGACAACCCGACGAACTGGCATCGCTGATCACCTTTCTGGCATCGGACCGCGCGGCGTATATCACCGGCAGCTCAATCGCGGTCGACGGCGGCGCGCATCGCGGGCTACTCTAGCCTCACCCGGCATGGAACAGGGCGCACCTTCTCCACTTGTTGCACCGGCCCCCGAGTCCGGTCCACGGCCCCCACTCGGGTTGCTGGTCGTTGCCATGGCTGTCCTTCAGACCGTGGCCGCTGTATGCTACCCGATCGCCAAGTATGGGCTCGAGATCATAGATCCGTTTACCTTCGCCTTCTACCGGTTCCTCCTGTCGTCGGCTGTTTTGCTTTTGATGGCTCGGTACCGTCATTATACGCGACCCATCGAGCGTGCCGATTGGTGGAAAATAATCGGCCTGGGTATTATCATAATCCCGTTTAACCAGACCATGTTTCTGATCGGTCAGTCGATGACCGGTGCCGGACACGGTGCTTTTATATTCTCGACCACGCCGGTATGGATATTCCTTCTCGCGGTCATACACCTTAAGGAAAGGGCGACCTGGCGAAGATGGCTGGGCATGCTGATGGCGACGGCAGGAGTGATAACTATCATGTGGTCGGGCCTGGCCCGTTTCGGGCGTGAGTATTTCTGGGGCGATCTGATTATCGTGATCTCGGTGATTGCCTGGGGCTACTACACCGTTTTTGGGAAGAACCTGGTCAGGAAGTACGGGGCGCTGCGCATGACGGCCTACGCGCTGGCGATCGGCTCGGCGTTTTACCTGCCCTTTGGTTTCTACTTCGCTTTGCGTTACGACTACTCGCAATCCACTCTGGGGGCATGGGGCTCGGTGGTGTACATGTCGATCGGCCTGTCGGTTCTGGTCTATGTGCTCTGGTACTGGTTGTTGAAGCACCTCGATGCTTCGCGCATCGCCGTCTATCATAATGTTCAGCCGATCATTGCGTCGGCGGTGGCCTTTGCCTTTTTGGGCGAGATCCCGACTCCAACCTTCATTCTGGGCGGGTCCATAGTCCTGGCCGGGGTTATCATTACCGAAGTGTAACCGGCCGCTGTGCTCGTTGAAGCTACTCCGGGCTTGTTATGAAGTCGTACAAAAACGGGTAGAACTCTTCCGGCTGGTCGGTCATCGGACTGTGTTTCGCGCCTTGGAAAGCCCTGGCGCCCAGCTGGTGGCGGGACAGGAATTCGAGGGACTCTCTGGACAGACTTTTCGTCCCGTAGCAAAAGACTCTGGGGATTCGAAGCCGGCAATAGGCTTGTCCTATCTCGCTCCGGTATGCCCCTGGTAGCGCGCTGGCTCTCTTTACCAGATCGATGGAATCCTGGCGGAATGCCTCCGGCCGGCAGAACTGCAGCGACGAGTAGTACAGTCGCCCGGAGCGATCACCCCTCAACAGACGGTAACCGATCTCACCTCGGATGCCATCGAACCAGACGGCATACTTGCCGCGCTGGTCGGCCTCACTCGCCTTTCGAGACAGGAACATCTCATGCTGGGTGATATCGCTTTCCACGCATACGAGCTTTCTGATGATTCCTTGGCGGTCCGACTGACACATGAGGGTTGCAATATCCGCGCCCATCGAGTGCGCGACCAGGTAAACCTGCCCCGGCTCCAGATGCTCAATCAGGTTCCAGAGGCGCACCTGATGGGCGTCGAATCCGTAGCCTTTGTCGTCCGCCGCCGCGCTGCTGCGCCCGTAGCCGATCAGATCGGGGATGACGACATTGAAATCCGAGAACTGGTCGAACCGGAAGACATCTTCAAAGACCAGTCCGGAATCGCCCAGGCCGTGCACAAATAAGAGAGTCGGTCGGGCTGTGCCGAGACTACGGAGACGAAAGAACATGGTCTCGCCGCCGACCAGGTGATATGACTCTTCTCCGGCAGACTTCATCGATCCTACAACCGTCCTGGATCATTTCCTGACAGTTCTGAGCGTCACATGGGCCAAGATGTATACCATCACGAAGAACAGCACCAGAGCCAGCCAGGGCCCCAAAGCACCTGAGAGCGAGTCCAGCATTTCGGTGTGCGCTTTGTGAAACAAGTGATATGCCTGCCAGCGTCCCACCAACAGGGCGACAACAACGCCAATCAGAGCGTCGCCCGCCACCATGCCCGACGCGAACAGGATACCTTGCAGATTCTTAGTTGCGTATACATCGCGGTTGCTGGCCTTTTTGACCAGCAAGGCCACCATCCCGCCGGCCATCAATGGGGTCGACAGCGACAGCGGAAGGTAAAGCCCGATGGCCACCGGCAGCGACTGGATTCCCAACAGCTCAATTGCGAGCGCGATAATGCCGCCTACCAGGATCGGCTCCCAGGGCAGGTCGAAATTCATGACCCCCTGCACCACGGTAGCCATAACATTGGCCTGGGGGGCCAGGAGCGGATCCGGGTGTTGCGCGTCGGCCACGAAACCGAAAGCGTCGCCGAGATAATAGATTACGAAACCCATGGCGAGCGCGGGGAAGAGCAGTCCGATGAACTCGGTCAATTGTTGCCTGGCCGGGGTGGCGCCCAGCAGATAGCCTGTTTTCAAGTCCTGGGCGATGTCGCCGGACATGCACACGGCAATACACACGATCGCGCCGACCGACATGGCCGCGATCATACCGGTGGTGCCTTCGGCCCCAAAATAAACAAGTATGAGGCAGCTGACCAGGAGGGTCGCAATCGTCATCCCGGAAACAGGCGAAGACGAGGAGCCCACAATACCCACAATTCGAGCTGCCACCACTACAAACAGGAATCCGAATACGACCGCAAGAGCGACCGGGAGCAGGCCCATATCCATCCATGGCAGGACCCAGATGGCGAGGATAACCCCGATTACGCCAAGCAAGACCCATTTCATGGGGATATCTCGGTCGGTTCGGGCCGTATCGCCGTCGGCAGCCTTTCGGCCCAGCAATTCGCCGAAACCTTTGCTGAACGATGAGATAATGACCGGGATAGATTTCAGCAGGGACACAAAGCCGCCGACCGAGACGGCCCCCACCCCGAGATACTTGATATACGAATTTCGCAGTTCGGTCGGATCCATCTCGTTCAAAGGGATCGTCCCCGGCGCGATTATCAACCCGGGAATCTGGTCGCCTATCCAGGAGAGAAGGGGTGCGATTCCGAGGTACCCCAGCACCGCACCGGACAGCATCAACGCCGCGATACGGGGCCCGATGATATATCCCACGCCGAGCAGGGCCGGCGTGGCGTCGACACCGATGGTGCCTCCCTTGAGGAACCGCTGTAAATGGTGCTCCACGGTAGCCGGCCAGAGCCGGAACATGTCGTAGCCCATTTTGAAGATCATGCCCAGGCCGATTCCACCGAAAACCATCCGGGCTTTACTGCCGCCCTCGTCGCCGGCCACGATAATCTCGGCGCAGGCGGTGCCCTCCGGGAACTTGAGTTTGCCGTGCTCGTGGTCGACGAGGTACTTGCGGAGGGGAATCATCAACAGGATGCCGAGGGCACCTCCCAGCATGGACAGCCAGAAAATCTGGGTCTTGGTGACGTCGTGAAAATAGCCCTGGGCCGCCAGCTGCGGGCTGGCCGCCCAGATGAAGAAGGCCGGTATGGTGAAAGTCAGCCCGGCCGCCAAAGACTCGCCGGCCGATCCGACCGTCTGGACGATGTTGTTTTCGAGCACGGTGGCGCGATTCCTGCGCCAGAAGAGTCGCAAAACCGCCATCCCGATTACGGCCGCCGGGATCGAGGACGACACCGTCATACCGAACTTCAACGCCAAGTAGGCGTTAGCTACACCGAAAAGGACTGAAATGATCGCCCCCAGGATGACCGCCCGCCAGGTGACTTCGAAGACCGTCTGGTGAGTCTGTATGACTGGCACGAAAGGTTCGGAATTGTTCCTGGCTCCGCTGGCTGGTGACCGCAAGGGACCTCCGGGTTGACAAGTGTCAGATTTCTGCGTAGCTGTGAATTTACCCCCGTATGATGTGATCTGTCAAGGATTTAGTGGGCAAAGTGTGCGGCGGGAGCGGGGTGGAGGCCAGGCTCGGGCGATTCAACAACTCCACCTTTGAAACGTCTTGACTGTACGAAAGGCGCTGCCCGGCCCTCTTATTGTATGTAAGAAGGCGTTGCAGAATGCACCGTTACTGGAACAAGATGGCTGCTGCGGCGGTACTAATTTATGGAAAGGAATTTGCAGGGTCAGTAGCCGGAAAACAGCCGGGTGAAAGGCTCGGGCTCCCGAGTGTCAGGCCGTGAAATTCAGGTTTCTTCGTAACAGCTTGCAGGAAAAAGAGCTTGACACGATCGGGGCGAGGACGTTATTTACTATTGGGACGTCTGTTAGGTGACCCGGTAGCCTTCACCTCCGTTTGCTGTACATACTTGAGGAGAAAATTGACGCAATTTAGGAAATCGATTGCGGCGAGTAGCGGTTGCTGGAAGGCACAGGAGTGCGGACCGGACAACCAAAACGTCAACCTTTTCAACCCTGAGGGGGTGAAATGTCGTTGAAACAGTACAGAATTGTCACGGTCATTGTCGCCGTTCTGTTGTTTCCTGCCTGGGCGTTCGCGGCCAATAAGTTTGCGCCGGCGGCCGCTGTGGCCGGAGCCGACAACACTGTAGTCATTCCGCTGGAGATAGCGAATGACGACGGGGTGATGGCGGTTGACATCCCACTGAAGTTTTCGGAAGGGGTGACCCTCAAGGAAGTCACTTTCGAGAACACGCGGGTGGAGTATTTTGATCTGAAGATCTCCAATATCGACAACGACAAGCACACGGTCGTTATTGGCCTGATCCATCAGCTCAGCCCCACCATGAAGGAGACCCTGACGGCAGGCGAGGGCCCGGTGGCCAACCTGGTGTTTGAGGTCAATGATCCTTCGGTTACCGAAATCCGGCTCGAGGAGAACGAGACGCAACGCCCGGCTCACGATCTGGTGTTTGTTTACAACACCCGCGAACCCGGTCAGTCGGCTCTCTTCGAGGTCTACCCGGAATTCCAGGCCGTCTCAGTGGCCCTGTCGGGCGCGGCTGGTTCGCTTCCAACCGAATATGCTCTGGAGCAGAACTATCCGAACCCGTTCAACCCTGATACCCAGATCGGGCTGGCGCTTCCGGTCGACTCTTACGTCGAACTGAACGTCTTTAACATTCTGGGTCAGCGGGTCACTACCCTGGTGCAGGGCGACCTGCCGGCCGGTAATCACAGTGTGACGTGGGATGGCACCGATTCGGATGGCGTGCCGGTGGCCAGCGGTATCTACTTCTATCGCATCTCCGCGGAGAATTTCTCGGCGGCGAAGAAGATGATGCTGCTCAAGTAGCTCGGATCCTGAGTGATCTGACTTTTCGCGTGTTCAATAAAGCTCGGAGAACCCTTTCCGAAGGTCCCGGGAAGGGTTTTCCTTTGTCTTTTTCCGACCCCCACTGTTAGCCGCCGATCCGGACAGCGGCCCCTCAAGAGGGATTGGTTTCAACGAATGGCCAGCGGAATCAGTTCTTCGTCTCCGGCCGGCTGCACGGTCAGTTCTACGGTGGAGCCGTCAGACATGCGTCTGGAGATAACCCGCGCCGAGGATAAGTGCCGCGCCGCTGTGTAGCGAGCGGTGATTGCGCCTGCCATCCTGAGGTTCCGGTCCGACGGCGTGCCCACGAGAATGGTCAGCGGCGAGCCGACATCGGGCAACTCCAGGAGACAATGATGGCTCTTGACCAATCCGGTGATCCGGGCATTCTCAGCCTGATTCCGCCCTACGATTACTTTGGTCCGGGGGTCGAGACGGAAGTGACGTCCCACTTTCAGCAGGTTCAAGTCGTCGAACGTCAGCCGTTCCGAATGGGCCAGCAGATCGCGCAGCCGGTTGGAGTAGCCGTGGTCGGTGAGCAGGCAGCCGCCGGCCGGTGAGGGGTAATCCTCCAGGCCGAACTCCGCGGCCAGCTCCATCTGGCGCTTACGCGACCGACCTTTGATCGCCTCCAGCCTATCCCGGTCAACCAGGCCGCTCAACTCCGGCTCGGTTGGCGGCAGCAGTCGGGCTGAAAGCGGGCGCAGCAGCTTCCCTTTCAGACCGGCTTCCCGCTCCACCAGATTGAGCTTGTCCTTGACCTGCGAGAACGGCCGCTGGCCCATGACTTCACCGGTGATAGTGAAATCGGCGTTGGTCATTTCCATTAAGGCTCTGGCCTCGCGCAGCATGAGGATGCGGCAGTCGACGCAGATATTCATCTCGCGGCCGCGGCCGAACCTGGGGTTGACCACAATGTCGACGAATTTCTGTCCGAGGTGCATCAGCTTGACGTCGAAGCCGAACTTCTCCGCCGCCGGGTACGGATTCGAACCGCACGAGGATCGGTCGCCGAGGTCGCAGCCGAAGTGCGTCATGAACGTGAGGGCGGTAACCTCGATATCCTGACGCAGTATCAGCAATATGGCGAGGGCCGAATCCAGGCCGCCCGAAAACAACGCGATCGCATGGCCTCGTTTTTTTGCATCCTGGTTGTACATCGAATTTTTCTGTTCCGCGCCCGCTCTTGCGCACTCATTTAACGCGCGGACTCTGGTTGATGTTGGCTGGATTATAACCGTTTTTGCGCCCGGCGCAACGCCGGCTTTTGTCTTGACTTGCCCGAGGTGCCCGCCTAAACTGGCCGATGTAACTGAAAGGATACCATCATCTTTTACGGCCTTGACAACGTCGTAAAGCGCTGGGCCTACGAGTGCCAGAACGTCTTCTTTTTTTCGCTCAGGGTGCTTGCCACGCTGGCGCGGCGGCCCCTCTATCTGACAGAAACCCTGGAGCAGATGTACCTGATTGGGGTCGGGTCGCTGCTGCTGGTGACACTCACCGGCGTCTTTTCAGGACAGGGACTGGCTCTCGCCTTCTCCCAGGAACTGGCCACGTTCGGAGCTAAGGACTACCTGGGTCGCATTGTCTGCATGGCGGTGGTGCGCGAAATGGGGCCTATACTCACCGGTCTGATGATAGCGGCCCGGGTGGCAGCCGGAATCACTGCCGAGATCGGGGCCATGAAGACGTCCAACCAGATCGACGCCATGGTCGCTTTCGGCATCGACCCGCTCAAGAAAATCGCCCGGCCCCGTTTGATCTCACTGATAATCATGGTCCCGGCCCTCACGGTTATCTGCGATACCATTGCGATCCTCGGCGGCTGGGTAGTCGGACGCTTCATTGCCAATGTGACCTCTACCACCTACTGGGCCCAGGTCTTCCTGAAGCTGAACTACGGCAACATGTTGATGGGACTGTTCAAGCCGTTCTGCTTCTCCTTCGTAATCGCCTTCATCTCCTGCTATTGCGGCTTTACTTCGGAGGGCGGTACCAAGGGGGTTGGGCGGGCGACGACCAACTCGGTTATGTTCACGTCGATAGTCATTTTGATCGTTAATTTCCTCATCACCAAGATTCTGGGCAGCATGATAAAGGGTTACCTATGATCGAACTGCGCGGAGTCAGTTTCTCGTATTGGGACAAACCGGTCCTCAAAGACGTGTCGTTTCGAGTCGACGAGGCCGAGATGGTGGTCATTATGGGGCCGTCCGGATCCGGCAAATCCACCATCCTTCGGCTGATCCTGGGGCTGGAGTACCCCCAGCGGGGGCAGGTCCTGATTAACGGACAGAATATCTGTGTGATGAAGGATCAACAAAAGCAGGAGATCAGAAAACAGATCGGCATGGTCTTCCAGGACGGTGCGCTGTTCGATTCACTCACCGTGGGGGAAAACGTCGGATACTACCTGCTCGAACACAGCAGCATGCGCTGGCCGGAAATCGCGGCGAAAGCGCGCGAGATGCTTGGCTTTGTCGGCCTCGACGCCGACGAGATCGGCGACACGCTGCCGGAGGAATTATCGGGCGGCATGAGGCGGCGGGTGGCGATCGGCCGGGCGCTCCTGTCGACCAACCCGAAAGTCATGCTCTATGACGAACCGACCACCGGCCTGGACCCGCACTCGACCGAGACTGTCCTGGGACTGATTGCCAGGCTGCACGAAGAAAAGTCGATCGCGTCGGTGATTGTGACCCATCAGATTGTCGATGCCCTGGAGATTGCCGATCGTTTTGTCGTGATACATGAAGGCGAGCTGGCCTTCGACGGCTCGCTGGAAGCGCTGCGGACCTCTGCCGATTCAAGAGTGCGCGATTTTCTGGCGCCGTTTCGAATGTCGTTCGGGCGGGTGGCCGCCAAACGCTTTATAGACCTGCAATAGTTGATGAACCGAGGTTGTTGATATGCGCAGATCAGTTAAGATAAAATGGGGCGCGGTGCCGGTTGGCATACTTATCATGGTCGCCATCGTGGTCCTGATGTACGTTTCCATGACCGGCGGGGGCACGTCGATTTTCGAACCCAAGATCTCGTTCGTGTGCTACTTCGAGAACGTCAACGGGCTGGTCCGGGGATCGCCCGTCTGGATGGCCGGAGTCGAGGTCGGCAACGTAACCTCGCTTGACTTCGAGGCCCTCGATTCACCTCACCCCGTTCGGGTGGTCTGTCGGGTGACCAGGAAAATCCACCGTTACCTCAATGCCGACGCACGGGCGCAACTGAGAACCATAGGTTTTCTGGGTGACAAGTACATCGAGGTTATCCCCGGCCTGGAGGGCGCGCCGCTGATCGAGAACATGGATGTAATTGAGCCCGAAGACGTAGGCAGCGCCACGGAGATGTTCGCCGCCGGGGAAGAGGCCCTCACGGAGGCCGGCCAGTTGGTGACCAGCCTCGATTCGTTTTTCGTACGGGTGAATGCGGGTGACGGAACTCTGGGTCAGTTGGCTACCGATGACGCGGTCTACAAGCAACTGACGGCGCTTCTGACTAATCTGACAAAGATCACTGCCGCCCTGCACAAGAACCAGGATGAGATGATTTCATCGGTTCAGCGTATGTCGCAATCGGTGGGCGATCTGGCCGCTCAGGTGAGTGAGAATCGCGGCACCCTGGGCAAACTGATCACCGAGCCGGAGCTTTACGACAACCTGACCGCGACCTCGGCGCGCCTGGATTCGATTCTGACCGGGATCGACATGGCCGACGGCAACCTCGGCATGCTGGTCAACGACACCGGGCTTTACGTCGAGTTGACGAATCTTCTCGCCCGCGCCAATAACTTGATTACGGATATCGAGAAAAACCCGAGGAAGTATTTCAAGTTCAGCGTGTTCTGAGGAGCGCACACTTCGTTGTCGTCGTGTCCCGGCCTCATAAACTTCGAATGCTCTTTCGAGTAAGCCCACCCGTTGGATGGGGTACAATTGTCGCGAGAGGTCGTCCATCCCTGAATCCCCCCTATTTTACTATGATCTCCAGCCCGGGAGTCTGCGGCTTGAGCGTGTCGGGGTCGAGGCCCATGCTGCGGAGATATTCGTCCAGCGGGCCGAGTCCGACTTCTTCACGGCGAAGATCGACCCCGGCGGAATCTTCAATCTGATACAGCCCCAGCTCGCCGGTGGACGGGTCGTTCCACAGCTGGGTGCCGTAGATCTGCGGCTTGCCCTGTCGCATCAGCACCCGATCCTGAAACATGGCCAGGTGCATCGGTTCGACGTCGCCTTTGTCGGCGGCCGCTTTGACCAGGGGTAAGTACTTTTCCTGCGTCGCCAGGTCGGCGTACTGGAGAACGAGAAACGCGGCCAGGGCCGCCTGGTCGCCGACGACCGACTTGCCCGGCCAGCCGAACTGCGCAATAATCTGCTCCAGCCGGACGACACTGGTGCTGTCAATCTCCTTCTCATGCCGGGAGGCTTCCTGGGCTTGCGGTGATTGCCAGCCAAACTCCGCCACCAGAGAATCGAGCGCCCCCCGCGCCTGCTGCTTCTGATCCATCATCATGTTCAGTTCGCGAATAACAGTTCCCTGGTCCATGACGGCCGGTGTTTTTTCGGCGCCTTTGTCCTCACCGCTGCAGGACAGAATCGTTGCCGCGAGCGCGAGCGCCACGGTGGCGCGACTCAGCCGCGCCAGAGTCGCGACCTTCATCCGGCTACCAGTTCGTATGATTCTCTCAGCCAATTAACCAACTCCTTGTTGACCTGCTCATAGCTCTCCAGCACGGCGCTGTGCAACACGCGGTGGGCCGATATCCGAAAGGTCCTGCTAATAGGGCTCTTCGTGACCTCGCGGTCAAGGAAGAAATCGATCTCGACTCGATCTTTCTTCGCCCTTATCGACAGAAAATTCGCCCCGGCTTTCACTTGGATCGAGCTCTTGACCGGGTTGACGCTGATATCGCCGAACCGGTGGACCTCCTGCATCAGGCGGTCGTAGATCATCCTTATCCCGGCGGGCTTGTTCTTCAGATGCGCGTCGACCGGGACACGGGCACACGAGTGTTCCTGGTTCTGGTTTCGGAACTTCTTGCCGCAGTTTGGACAGGTCCACATGGTCATATCTGTACCGGCGCGACGGCCAGCATGTACTCCAGCAATCTCACTACACCCTCCTTGCCGCCGTCGCCGACTTCCATGGGCGGACCGACACACGAGGGGCATCCGGCCGGGCAGGGGCAGGCATTTACATGGTGCATGCTCGCTTCGAACAAGCGGTCGGATTCGGAGTAGAGCTTCTCCGACAAGCCCACCCCGCCGGGGATGTTCTCGTAGATGTA
>SMTZ1_10010191_pt1 | contig 11219 bp, 7 predicted proteins | sample DeeMarSWOR136_30_FD_25667 | JGI IMG/M metagenome (IMG submission 25667)
CGTATCTTTCCTATTTCCGTATGATGTTGAGCAGGATGGAGTTGATGAACTGCTCGTCCTCGATGAGAGTGGTCAGCTCGTACTTGCAAGGGTAGTCGGGCCCCTATCTACTGACTGGGCAGTCCAGGTAAGTGGCTCGACTCCACTTAGTGGCATCGTTACTGATTTCGATGGAGATTTGGTGGACGAGTTCCTGCTGTTCACCAAGGAGGATGGGGGTCTGACTGCAGTTTCGCCGGAGGGAGAGATTGTCAGAGCCGTCGTGGTGGGGGAGGTTTATGTTCCAATCAGTCTTGGCAACGTAGATCCCGGCCAAGGACAAGAGGTCGCGGCATACCCTATAGTCCGTGAGGTTGGCGATGTCGTGGTCGGTGCCATTCGGGACCTAGACTGGTTCTACAGGATGACTGTGGCCGTGGATTATCCTACAGCGGACGTGGTCCAAGGTGAACCATTCTGGTCCAATGTGACTGTTACCAATATCTATGGTGAAACTATTGAAGACGCATCCGTGTATGTGACCACACACTTCATGACTCCAGAGGGCGCAGCATCCAATACTTTCGGTTTCTACTTCGATCCTTCAGCGGCACACTACTCTGGAGTGACTGATGCCGCTTGGCCTATGGGGATGCTAAACCTGAGTGTGTCTGTTGACCATGACTTCCTTCATCCCGCTTGGCTTGCAATCACGGACGCATTGGCAGTGCGGAGCAATCTGCGCGTTTCTGTGTTGGCTCCGGAAACCATCGCACAAGGAGAGAACATGACAGTGGAGGTCTGGGTGTTGGACAATCACGATGCGGCCGTAGAGGGTGCAACAGTCACAGTCAATATTGGTGGCATGGACTATGCAGCAACCCCAGTGAATCAGTCCTACGTCTTCGAGATGACTCAGGTGCAGCTCTCAGCAGGTACGCATGCCATTATCGGCACAGCTACACATCCGTACGCTGTGGGTCCGGGAGTAGGAGGCCATGTCATCCGCGTTAACCTTCTTGCCTCAAGTCTCCTCGTGAGCAGTGACTTCCCAGGAGTTGTGCAGCAGGATGACCTCGTGACTTCATGGTTCAACCTCACGGACTCCTTCGGACAGCCAATCGACAATGCTCAGGTATCTCTAAAGAGTGGACCAGAAGAGTTTCACCTCATAGAGAGTAGCACTTCTCCGGGCAGCTATCGATTCTCACACAACGTGAGCTTGGGAATTGGAAATCGAACGTTCGATCTGCGTGTCACTAAGCCAGATATCATAGGTTCCCTTTCCACTCAGATTACTGTGCAGGTCTTCGGAGAGCTAGAACCGAATATATTCTATGTACCTCGAGTCGAGGCTGGATCACACTTTGAAGTGAGTGTGTTCGTCAAGGACAGGTACGGACCTGTCTTTGAGGGCACATCTGTGATCGTAGAGATAAACGGCACTCGTTATACAGCTACACATACAGACGGTGAGCCAGAATATGTACTAATGGTCTTAGCTGACTTCCTCATGGGCCCGAACAACTTCACAGTCTATGCAAATGCGACGTACGCCAGTCCCTGGTCTGATGTATTCGATATCAGAGCCTATGCTGATGCCGCGTCTTCTGCCGAGATTTCCTCCTCGCAGGGTTGGACTATCGAGCAGGGAGGTCAGACTGTCATGCAGCTCTTGCTTAGGGACTGGATCAATCGACCGGTAGCTGGAGGGACTGTGAACTTCTTCGTGAAGGCTCTGTCCTACAGTATGCTAGAAGGCACTCAGGGCACGTACGCAGCCACTCTGTCTACCTCGGGATGGTCACCTGGAAGATACAACTATACGATCTCGATTAGTCATACAGATATTGAAACTGGTGAGCCAGTCCGTGGAGTCCTCACAGTGACTGGCCAGTTGGTGTTTGACATTACTGTGATTCAGGAAACTCCAACCCAAGGGCAGCCCCTCGATGTCGTAATTGCGATTCAAGACATCTATGGCAATCCCATTCCCGGTTTGGACGTTTCGGTTTCTTTGATGAACATGCCAATCATGACCGCACAGGAAACAGATGTCGTTGGGGAATATCATGCGTTCTTTCCGTATCTCCCGACGACCGAGGGTTACGGCGATTTCGCGGCCGTCATAACTGCTAGCGGTGAGCACGTTGCGACAAGAGTCGAAGAAGAAACAATCACAGTCTCACCGGCTGTGCCAGACCTGACGATGTCAACGGAGTCAATCAGTCTCGGTGCAGGATTGTCCTTCATCCTGAGCCTTATCGGAATGTTTGTATACTTCAGATTGGCGGCTTCGACAAGAGTTGATGATAAGTCGTTGGAGGGACTCAAGAAGTCCGTAAGACGAATGGATCGATTGTACTTGCTCATAGTTGCAGCAAGCGGAATCGGACTTGCAGGCTCGTACATGTACTACTCGGCAGGAGAATATGGACTTGCTCTGGTACTGACGGTCGTTCTGCTGGGAAGCTCTGTGCTTCTATACGGTCTTTGGCTCTACCGAAGCGCGGTTTCGGCCGTTCTCATCAGGGGGGCTCTGAGCAGAAGGAGAATGGCTCTTGGACTATGGCATCTCGTGTTCGTACCTTTGGTCATTGTAATGATGCTCAACTATGGGACAGAGATTGATTGGTTCAAGCACTACATTATTGACCAGTCCTTTGCAATAGGGGACTTCCGTGTACCTGCAATCATGACCACAATCTTCACAGCATACGTATCGTCGATTATCGTTGTGGTCGTGAATCTCTACAGAGAAGCGAGCAAGGGCATTAAGAAAATCGAAAGGATGGAGGAATCAGGAACGCCTATCGACATCGTCGAGGAAGAGAAGACTTCCATGATAGGCAGATTCAGCTCCTCGATAAGAATCAAGTTCTTGATGTTTCTCGTTGTTGTGGGTGCAGCAACAGTCATGTCGATGGACTTTCTCCAGAGCTATGCATTGGGCGTTATTGTGCTAATGCCAGTTGTGTTCCTGGTCATAATACCCTACATCTCCTCGCAGATTATCAAGATACTTGGTCGGGCAGGAAGTGCTGCAAGACGAAGGACTACCCCTGAGCTAACGCCAGCACTGGAAGAGGAACCGGAGGACGTGGATCTATACCACGAAGAAGAAATGGATGAATGATGGCTCATCCGAGCCATCGCTACTCTCACTATTCAAAGTCTTCGTGAGATTCATCCAGACTCCCGTCTGGTAATTCAGCTTGTTCAGATTCCTCTGTTCCGTATTCAGACACAGAGTCACTTTCTGCCTCAAATACTTCCTCGGGCGCCTCATAATCATCGTAAGAGGGCTTCTCTTCAATCGGTTCAGTAGGCACCGCGGGTGGAGCCTCTTCGACGACGGGAATGTCTTGCTCACCGAGCTGCGTTCTGAGCTTCTCGATCTGAGTCCTGCGGGAAACATATAGTGCTACGATGACACCTAAGGAGAGGGCACCTCCAACAACAGTTAGAGTAGTCTGAAACTGGCTAGCGGCTCCACCGAGGAGTTGCTGCCAGGTCAGAATGAGGAAGGCCAGTCCTCCAATGTTCATAACGAAGCTGCGTAGTGGTGTTTCGATCTTCTGTATTTCCGTGACCTTAGTATCGACCATCGCAGCGCCAATCACTCCAGCATTATACTCGCTCGACTTGGTTCTCTTAGCGAGCTTGCGGATAGAGAGAGACTTCTTCCTACTCATCACCCTCAAGGCCGGGTCTACCCTTGAGGCAAGAAGGTCTGCATACAAGTTCTTGGCATCGTCTACGTCGATCTTGCACTTCTTGCAGTTTGTGGCATTCTCTCGCCACTTCGTCCTACAGTTAGGACATCTGTCTTGACGCCAAGCGTCATGCGCAAGAGCACGAACACGCTGACGAACAATGTACTCGCTCACGCCTTCCTTAGTTTCCGGCTCTTCTTCGTCCTTCTTCTTTTTCTTGACTTTGACCATCCCAGCTACAACTGAGAACAGTGCTGGAAGTGCTCCGAGCACAGTAAGATCAGGCAAGGAACGAATCTCGGAGGCCTTCTTCTGTATGGATCTGAGTTTGTGAGCTGTACTCATTCCGTCGAACAGATTCTTGAAGTTGGCCCCCACTCCGACCACTGCTGTACCTGTCGCTATGGCAGTTGCCACACCAGCTACTGATGTAACCGAATCAAGGAAGCTACTCGGAGGGATAAGGAGGAAGAAAGGCTGTTCGATTCTGTGGGGAGTATCTACCCCCGGCGTTTCGCCCTCGAGGTAGTACAACATGCTGACTGATGCTTCAAACTGTCCGGTGACGAGGTCTATCTCAAATCCTCCGAGGGAGGTAGTAAGTATCGCCCCGAAGTCTATCAGGGCCTCCACGGGCAAGATAGGGTCAGCAGGTGACAAAAACGCTACTGTTTCGTTCTGAGACAAGAAGAGTTCGAATATCTTGAAACTCTGGTAGAAGAAGCTTATGGTACCGTTGAGATTGAAAATCGCCTCAGACCCCACAACATCAATCTGAATGTAGATAGTTGTGTAGTCTTCGAGGTCTATCTCAACAGGTTCAGTCTGACTGGTCTGCGTAATGCTAGTTCCATTGATGGAAACGAAAGCATGAAGATGATCGTCACCAAACCAGCCCGGGGGTTGCGCTGCAGCCAGAGATGCACTACATAAGAGAACCAGTGCTGCAAAAACGGCCAAAGATAGTATCTTTTTCCTATGGCGATAGCGTGGCATCCTTTGTACCTCACCTTGTTTACTCTGGAAGCACACAGACATGTCTACAAAAGAAAAGCATTGTGCAGACGGATTGCCTCAAGGGCATCTTCACTAGTCCAGTTGCCGGATGCCGCGCACCATCTCCGTGACCTTGGTGGCAATTGTCCTCATGCCTTCGCTCTTCATCAGGAGCCCTTTTGCTCCAGCAGAAACTGCCCGGCCAATCAAATCCCGGTCGACGTGTGCTGTAAGAATGTGAATGTTCTCGACACATATCTCGGTCAGCTTCCGGGTGCATTCTATTCCATCCATGACAGGCATCTTCAGATCCATTAGTGTGATGTGGGGAAGACTGTTCTCATTGGCAAGCCTCGTTGCCGTTTTTATTGCCTCTTCTCCATCATTGGCTGAAACTACCTCAAGATCTTCGATGAATCTCTCTAAGAACTGACTGAGTACGTCAACTACTGGCTTCTCGTCATCTATGATGAAGACGATTGTTTTCATGGTGCAGAGCTCCGAATCGGGGTGCTAAATCAGATTCTGCGAGTCTGAGGCGGCTTGTGTGTATATACAGTATAACCAACTTATGAATGGTACTGGGGAATCACAAAAGTCGATAGGTCTTCTTTAGCATCCATGGTGTACGTATTCCTGGATGACATGACTTGAGCCAAGCAAATGACAGTCGGGCACGACGAGAGAATCCTGCGTGTGTGACCGGCATAGCAGAAATCACTCCTGAATGTAGAAACATAAAGGTGCAGTTCAGAGTCCTCTCCAAGGATGAACCAAGGGCAGTCACCTCGCGAAAGTGGGGCACCAAGCACCTTCTGACTGAGGCAGTGGTAGGGGATTCTACGGGAATAATCACATTAACGCTTTGGAATCTTGACAGAGAATACGTTGAGGTTGGAGGGAGTTACCTCCTGCGTGGAGGCAGAGCAATTGTCTACGATGAATGCATGCAATTGGCCATAGGCCTGCAAGGCGAGATTGTGCAGTCAGAACATCCCGTCGAGTTTGTCAATGAGTCAATGGACATGAGCAAACCCTTCATGGGACTTGCACCACGACGCAAGAGACCCAGAACAAAGAGCGGCAGATCTTTTCGAGGAGATCCGGGCCGAGAGGGCAAGGGATACTGTACATGGAAGTCCTTTTGAGCCGGTTCTCATGATGTGGTCAGGACTGAACATTACTCAGAAGTGACCCTATGAGAATCAGCCATCGAGGCGTAAGAATGCCCTATCCTTTGGCGGCTCTGAGAGGCAAGCTCAGGCTCAGCGGACTCTCCGATCTCGAAGCAGACAGAGCGATAATTGAGCTGAAACGACACTTCTCCAGTTCTGGTGAAACCCCCACTCAAAAAGACCTGATGAATGTTTGCAGACAATTGATTGATTCATCCAGCACGACCATCTTGGAAGACTTCGATACGCTCGTGCAGTACGACACACTGAGAAGGAGCACTGACATCCAGCCAATCGTCGTAGTGTTGGAAGGAGCGTCTGCCACTGGCAAATCAATGCTCGCCCTAGACTTGATTGCGAATTTGGCCGCAACGCGCATCATCAGCACAGATTCGGTTAGGCAGATTCTGAGAGGGATCTACACACCGAAGGAACACCCAGAACTCTATTGTCACACTTACCAAGCCCACGTGCACAGACAGTCAGGCCCGGAAGACCTTCACCCCGTGATTCGAGGCTTTCTTGCCCAATGCGACGTCATAACGCCCGCAATCAAGACATCTGTACAGAGAGTGCTTGAAGAAGGAGCAGAAGCAATTGTGGAGGGTGTGCACATGGTTCCTGGTAACTTCCAATATCTTGGTGCCAACATTCTGGAAGTCCTCGTCAATCCAAGAGAAGATGTACACAAGACGATGTTCATCGCGAAGCATACTACAAGCGGATTGAAGACGGTATCTGACGATAGTGAAGAGAGGGAGCGAGAGTTCGAGGCAACTCGACTCATTCAGGACTTCATGTCGAAACGGGCGACTGAAGCGTCTTTGGATATAGTCTCACTGGTCGACTATGAAGAGGCCGGGAACGAACTGAGATTACTCGCAATGGACTATATTCGTCGCATAGTCGAAACCACAGAGGATAAGTGAAGGGTCTAGTAGTGATAGTCTGCTGATACTTGGCAGACAGCAGAATCCAATGGAGGAGCCAGACGGGTGGACTGGAAGATTGAGTCGCTTGACAGACTATTTGCCCCTGAGAGCATCGCAATAGTGGGGGCATCCGAGAAGTCAGATAAGCTTGGATCTCTAACTCTTCTTGCACTTCGTGACTACCAATGCAAGAAGTATCCAGTGAACCCCCGCCATACGGAGATTGGCGGAATGGAGTGTTTTCCAAGCGTCGTCGACATCGGAGAGGAAATCGACTTGGCTGTCATCGCCCTCGGTCCAAGACAGGTTCTCTCCGCGCTCTCAAATTGCGCAAAGGCAGGTGTCAGAGCGGCCATCATCTTCTCGGCTGGCTTCAGGGAGCTTGGTCCTTTGGGTGAAGAGCATCAGGAAGCTGTGAAGTCTGTTGCAGACGAGGCACACATAGCCGTAATCGGACCGAACTGCTTGGGGGCGGGGAATGTGGGGAGAGGTCTCAATGCAACCTTCTTTCCACATCCGGTCCCATTGGGAGGCGGCTCAGTTTCCTTTGTAAGTCAGAGTGGAGGAGTCACTGGGCTCATGATCTACGCGGCCTCTGACGCGGATTTAGGAGTAGCAAAATACGCTAGCGTTGGCAATCGCGTCAATATCGACTTCCCAGATATGCTCCGGTACCTGCAACAAGACAAGGAAACCAAGGTAATCTGTCTGTTTGTCGAAGGCACAGAGAGAGCAAGGGAAATGTATGAGGAGATGGGGAAGACCACGCAAACGAAGCCAGTGATAGTGTACAAAGTCGGTACCACTCCAGTCGCGCAGCAAGCGGCGATGAGCCACACCGGCAGCCTCGCTGGGCGGCATGAGCTGTACAGTGCCGCAGTTAGACAAGCTGGAGCGATCGAGGTTGATACGGTTTCTGAGATGATTGACACCGCAAAGATCTTGGGATTCTCAAAGAAACGACCCACCAATAGGCGCGTGGCCATTGTGACACATACTCTTGGACCGGCCCTTATCGCTGCTCAAATACTTGAAACGCGGGGAGCTCAACTCCCTCCGCCGGCAGATGAAACCTCTGCAGCCGTTCAAGACATGCTTGGGATGCCTGTCGAAATCAACATCACCAACCCCATCGATCTATTGGCCCAGGGATGGGCAAGACCCGACATCTTTGCAGGAGCCTATGAGCTGATCATCAAGGAACCTCAGTATGATTCTGTCATTATCATGTTCTCCCCCAACTATCAGGAAGAGATTGGTGGAGGCATGCCGGTGGAGGCAATTGTACAAGCCACCTCGAAATCAGACAAGACCGTAGTCGCCGTCCTGAATGCGCCGGAATGCCGGCCTCCATTTGGAAGAGGAATACTGGAGGAAGGGGGAATCCCAGTCTTCTCAAGCCCCGAGAGAGCTGCATGCGCTCTTGCCAACACGCTGAAACCGGTAAAGACCTCCTAAGACGTCAAGCTAGTGTGAAGGCCAAGATGTCCGGACGTGGTGATTGCACGGAAATCCACTGAAGTGTTATATGTCAGATATTGTGATTACAATTGCACGTATTCGGATGGAGTCGATTTGGGAACGCGAAAACCTCTGTATATGTTCAAGATGGTTTCTCTAGGTGATGGAACCGTCGGCAAGACAAGCTGCATAATGAGGTACACCGAGGGAAGCTTTGGCGAAACTTACCAAGCGACGATGGGAGCGAGTCTTGCCATCAAAAATCTTGAAGTTGAAACGGAGAATGGGCAGACAGCCGCAGCCCAAATCGTGATCTGGGACTTGGGAGGCCAACCGTCCTTCCGAGAGCTGAGGCTCCGCTATATGGCAGGAGCCAGTATTGCATTCATCGTATATGATGTCACCGCCCCCGCGACATTCATGAACGTATATGAATGGTACAAGGCGTTCATCGGAGTGAATCCTGAAGCCATAGTTGCAGTCGTGGCAAACAAGATTGACAGGGAAGACAGAGCGGTGCCGCCCCAAGCTGGAGAGATGATAAAGAAATGGCTGAACGTCACCCATATCGAAACTTCTGCAAAAACCGGGGAGAACGTTGAAGACCTCTTTGCTCTCCTCATCCAAGAAGCGGTCAGCAAGTATCGTTCAGATGACAGAGTAGTGTGAAGCAGAAGAGAAGTTGGGGTGTGAGGGAGCAGGTCAGCCGACTCCCTCACTGAATCGAGGTTGATAGTAACCTACGACTCTGCACGTTCGTTTGTTCTAGCAATGTAGGTGAGGAGAGATATCTCACCTCACAAAGCTCATGGAGGTGACTGTTATACGTGAAGAGCAAGGGACCTATGCTTCTCACACACTTGCTATCTCTCATCGTAGGTATTTAACCAGAGGAGTTTCGGATTTCATAGTCACTTACTGAATGGTAACGTACCCTTGTACGGTCCTCTTTATTTCCGGGTTCAATTTCGAGCACTGCAATCTTTGTGCTTCTGATCAAAAGCTAAGGAACTGCAAACAGTGCAGCGGCGCTGAAAGCATAGTCCAACACAAGGCTTGGCACGATGCCGAGTATCAGGGTGCCAATCACACGCAAGCAATGGACCCCTAGCCAAGCCGAAAGTCTTGTCATCAGATGGCTCCATGAAATAGCAGTAGCGAATAACCCTAAGATAGTAGCCAAGTGCAAAGACAGAGTTCAGCACTGCAATGAGTGCGAACCACCAAAGCCCTACCTCAACAGCGCTTGCTGGAATCAAGAACCACTTGAACCAGAAGCCAGCAGTGAATGGGGCTCCAGCCAAGGCAAAGATTAGTACTGCGAGAAGTGCGGCCGATACCGGCGAACGTTTACTAAGGCCGGCAAGGTCATCGTAGGTAATCTCCTTTCCCAACCTAATGGCCATGGCCCATATGAGGATGAACGCCCCGGACTTGATGAGTGCGTGTGCGAAGGCAGAGAACATTGCTGCCGCCACTCCGTATTGAGTCCCTACGGCGACTCCCACGAACAGCACTCCCATGACCATAATCGATGAGTATGCCAGCATCCTCATTATGTTTCTTTGAGCCAACGCAAGAGCGTTGCCGACAATCATTGTCAGTATGGAAACTGCGACAATCAAAGGCATCCATTCAAGACGAGCCACCACGAAGGCCACCGCAAGAATCCTCAGGAGAGCACTTATCCCAGTCTTCTTGGTTGCCCCGGCAAGATAACCGGTCACACTCCCGTCCGCAGTCGAATAAGTGTCAGGAACCCACATCCATCCCGGAAAGACACCGACTTTGAATCCGAAGGCTATGAGAAACAACACTAGGGAGAGTAGGACTGTATATGCCTCGGGAGCTGCGGTGGCCCATACAGCGCTCAGGGCACTCGCGACCAAGGCAAGGTCGGTAGCTCCTGCAACTCCATATACGAGGGCAATTCCGAATACCATCAGAGTGGTGGATAGCAGCCCCATAACGAAGTACTTCATTGCACCGTCAATGGCACCTCTGTGCGGTCCAAGAGCAGCGAGCACATATGTAGGTGTACTCATCAGCTCCCAAGACACAAAGAGCGCGACCAGGTCAGTTGCCATGACGACCCAGATTGCGCCGGCAAATGAAACCAGCAGGAGAAAGTTGTAGGCACCTTTGTCGCCACCGAATGTGGTTGATGACAGAAGGACAAAGAACGCTACGATGAGAATGATCCAGATGAAGAAGTCGCCAAAGGCATCTCTGACAAAGAGACCTCCAAAGGAGGAACCGTATGTCGACGACTCAAAGAGAATCATCTCTAAGCCTGCGAGAATCACTCCAATGAAACTGACAACAAGAGGACTTCTCCGCATTCCGACAATCAGCGACAGAAACGCAAAGAGAACGAGAGTCAGAGCAGGTAATGAGGCAATCCATTCTGCTGGAATGTAGTTGGCGAGAACACTTGCGAACGGGTCCAATATCGACCTGATGAAGGCGGTAATCTGTTCGAACTGCATCATCATGGAGCACCTCCTAGCATGGATGTGACCACAGGAATCACTAGGTCCAGAATCAGGTCAGGCCAGATACCCAAGATCAGCACAGGAATCATCATCAGAATTGGGGCGACCAAGTCACTCCAAGGGGCTTCTGTGATTTCCTTCTCGGGATCGGGGTCACTGAATACAATCCGGTTCAATGTCCATAGGAGGTAGCCCACTGTGACAAATATCCCGAAGGCGATCAATCCAGACCAGATGTAGATATTGACAGAACCGAATAGAACGAGGGCCTCTGCAATGAAGCCGCTGAAACCTGGCAACCCAAATGCTGCAAATGAGGCAAGTATGAGTACTGCAGACAGCCTTGGAGCCTTGGCCATAAGGCCTTGGACGTCGGGAATCTGTCTCGAGCCGGCTGTATATGTCAACAGTCCGGCCATGATGAACATCACTGATATAATCACACCATGGGAAACCATCATGAAG
>SMTZ1_10019802_pt1 | contig 11218 bp, 8 predicted proteins | sample DeeMarSWOR136_30_FD_25667 | JGI IMG/M metagenome (IMG submission 25667)
TGTATTCGATAAATACGCAGGATACGGGTGTTTTTTAGATGCTTATCAAGAGTGTACTAGCAATGCTAGCAACCAACTCTGCAATCATATGCAGGCGGGGTGGCAGATGACTGAATATGCTTCGTCAAATCATTTATATTATTCATCATGAAAGAAATAACTTTGCTTACCATCGGCCTGCTATTGTTCGGCCTGGGAAATGCTTTCGGCCAAAAATCCAGGAAACTTGAAGGTGGTTGGATCATGGTCTATTCAAAATGGGAAATGCCTGATACGACTGTTGAGCTCTCTCAATTTGATAAACCTTCCTATAAGATTTTCACCGGGAAATATTTCACGCTCAGCAGGCTGGATGAGAATGATGAATTCATCGGGCATTTTGGCACCTATTCATATGATGGCAAAACTTATGTTGAAAATATAGAATACAGCTCCTATGAATATGTTATCGGGAGATCCGAAACTTTCAAATCATCCATCAAAGGGGATCAATGGACCATAGAGGGAAAAATCGGGAAAGAGGGTGAAGGATTTAAATTGAAAGAAGTATGGGAGCGTATAGAATAACTGGCTGATTGACCCTGTATATCAAACCATCCTAAACCATACCATGATGAATAAGTCAACGAAAAAAACCACAAACGGCAGGCGACAATTTATCCGCAAATCTTTAGCTGGTGCAGGCGGTGTGATCCTTGCCCCAACCATTTTATCATCCTGTACAAAAGGCGCAAATGAACGTATACTGATTGCCCATATCGGAGTCGGATCAAGGGGCACCCATATTTTGGAAAATTACTTTCTTCCTTTGAAGAATTCGATTTCTGTGGCGGTATCCGATGTGCATCTCGACAGGCGGGAGGACCGGAAGGCATTGGTCACAAACCATTACAAGGAAAGCGGGATCGTTGCCCCTGAGTGTACAGCCTGCCTGGATTTTGAGGAAATACTGGAACGTGATGATATTGATGCAGTGGTTATGGCTATGCCTGACCATTGGCATGTTCCAGGGGCCATTAAAGCTTCCAGGGCAGGGAAGCACATTTATCTGGAGAAACCCCTGGGATTAAGTTATCCGCACTACCTGAAACTGCAAAAGGAATTAAAGGCAAGGGATCTGAGGTTCCATTACGGCACCCAGCAGAGGGTTGCCATGCATATGAAGATGGGTATAGAAATGATCAAGGAGGGTGCCATTGGAGAAATTGAGAAAACTGATGTCTGGTGCCCGCCCATCAACCCGGTGGAATCCCCTGTATGCCCAGAACCTGTGCCTGTACCCGATACATTTGACTATGACAGGTGGACCGGTCCCGCGCCCTTGAGACCTTACTGTCCGGAAAGGGTTACCAATAACAGCTCCTGGTTCATCAATGACTACAGTATCGGTTTCCTGGCCGGCTGGGGAGCACATCCGCTGGATATCCTGGTCTGGGCTTTGAAGGACGAGATCGAGGGCAGGTATACCTGTGAGGGAGAAGGTGGTTTCTGGGAGCCCGGCGGATTATACAACAATGTCAATTCCTGGGATCTGAATTACACCTTCAGACAAGGCATCAAGATGAGATTTTTCAGCACGGATGTAGCGGAAAAGAAAAACCTCTTGACCTACCGGACAAACGAGGAGCAAAATGGGACAACCTTTTACGGCAGCAAGGGATGGATCTCATTGAGCAGGAGTTCTGCCAACTCGAGCGACCCGGATATTGATGGAAAACTGAACAACAATATCAGGGATTATATTGGGATGGGAGAGGTGTTTGTCGATATGGTAAGGGGCAAGACCGTAGAAGTTTGCCCGATAAGCGATGCCATCATCTCGGATTCCATAAGCCATGTAGGGAATATGGCGGTAAGAACAGGGCGCATGATCACATGGGATACCGGACTGGGAAAAGCCATTGACGATGAGGAGGCAAACAGCCTTTTTATCCGGGAAATGAGAGAACCATACTATGTGTAAAAACTTATTATTCTTGCTGGCCTTGCTGCTGCTGGTCTTGAGCTGTCAGAACTCCTCAAAGTCCAAACTGACAGGGTACGAAAACAATGAATGGATCGAGCTGTTCAACGGTACCGGTACGGATCACTGGAGAGGATTCCATATGGATCATTTTCCTGATTCAGGATGGTATGTCGAAAATGGTGAATTGAGAAATGACGGATCAGGGGCGGGTGGACTGATCACAAAGGAGCAATACGCTGATTTTATCCTGGAATGGGAGTGGAGGTTGTTTGACGAAGGGGGCAACAGCGGGGTGAAATATTTCGTGAAGGAGCGGCCTGACCGGGAAGGGAAATATGCCTTTGGCCTTGAATATCAATTGCTGGATGATGACCCCCATGCCAATGATTACCACACGACCGGGGCACTCTACGAATTCTTTCCCCCTTCACCAGAAAAGCAGCTGCTGGCGCTTGGACAATTCAATGCCAGCAAACTGGTCGTAGATGGCAACCATGTTGAACACTGGCTCAATGGATTAGTGGTCGTTGAATACGAGCGGGGGGGAGAGGAATTCCTGGCCGCCAGGGCCAAGAGCAAGTTCCGTGACCGTCCTGACTTCGGGTTGCATAAGGAAGGCAACATCCTGCTGCAGGATCACCAGAGCAGGGTAGGGTTCAGGAATATCCGGATAAAAATCCTGGACCCTGATTCCACTAAAGATTGAGTTTGGTTCTTTTTGCCCTGACTATCTTATAATTCAATTGCTCAAAATGGTCGGGCATATTGCGGATGGTGTTCCTGACTTCTTCTTTTTCCCCGGCTTTCAAATCCTTATACTTCACTAGACGTGGGTCCCTTTTGAAATAATCGTTTCGAATGGTGCCTTTCCGCCATCCGGCCCTTTTCCTTGCCTTAGTCCAGCCCTTGTGTTCTTCTTTGGCCAGGAACTCCAGCTCGTTCGTATCTTTGATGAACCGTATTTTGAATTCCACCATCATGGATGGCCTCGGATCCTTGTTCCTTACCGCCTTATATCCCAAAACACTTAGCATATTTAGTATCCTTTCTGCGGAAAGCATATGATCAAGTTTCATCTCTTCTGGCAGGTTCTCGTAATCATGGTGGAATATGCTTTGAGTGTCTTGTCCCCGAATTTTCTCAAGCCATTTCTGGTAGAGAACCTTTGCCAGATCCTCGACCGGGAACTTATCCATTCGCTTGTCATTGGCAATGCGCATGAATTCATCAAAATCTACGTGCTGGCTCATGATTTCATCAGAAGGCAGTTCAGACCTGGATACCTGTCCTGATGAATCGCTTTTCAGATGTTTTAGGATATGGCTCAAACTTCTTGCTCCGTGTTTATAATAACTTGTCTTTAAGAAGGCCATGACCAATCCGGGATCCATCTTGAGTTTCTCATCCGGTTCTATCCCCCAGCAGGTCCGCATATACAGAGCCCTTCTTACCGGATACATCAGATCTGCAGGATCTTCTTTTTTCCAATCATCCTGATCACTGTCATATAAAAGTTTTCGATTCGGACCTTGAACATTCATATAAGCATGCAGTCTGCTCGTGAAATCCATGCCTTTGTTAGTTTTAAACTCCTCAAACTGCCGTCGCTTAATCTTCATTTTTTTTCTTGTCACCTTGTCTGAAACCGGCGTTTTTTCACCATCAAATTCCTCCGGGTTTGCAGGTTCAAAATATTGGATCTCGGGCACGCTGCTTCCAGCGAATATGAAAATGCATTTCCCCAACGGGTGGATATCCCTGCCTGCCTGGAATTCACCATGCTTCATGGGTGCAAGAAAGTATCGGAGCCATTTAAGATTGCTGCAGTCAAATTCTTCCCAGTAAACGAAGGGGAGTTTCCCCTTCAATACCGTATCACTGACCCTGTGAAATGCCCCGATTAATTCGCTTTCATCCCTGCATTGAGAAAGGTTAAAGGTGATGAAAACAGCATGTTTTCCGAAGTCCTTTATCTTATAGAGTGAATAAGCTAGTTGCCTGACAGTAAAGGACTTGCCTGCCCCCGATGGTCCAAATACGGCAAAATTGAAGGGTTTGGAATTTGCCTCCTTTATATACTGCGAGATCAGCTTGCGTACATTTCTCAGGTGTTCGATTTCAATACGATCTATGGTGAATAGTTTGTGGCATGCAAGGTAGGGGACATGTTTTAATTGATCTTTGCCATTTTTTGCAGCGGATGCTGCAGCCAGTAAGGCAATATCCCCGGTAAAATCCTTTTTTGATTCTGCAGACCTTTTTATTCTGTCGTAGTTATTCAGGAAAATGGACCATAAATTTTCTTTTAAGTACTGACCGGGTTGTTTGTACCAGTAAGGCGATGGGATGAATGCATCTGAAAACAAAGATTCAGCCTGAATGGTAAGATTGGTATCGGGTACAGCTTTTTGATCACTATTATCTACAGGCGAAGGAACATTATCTGCAGGCACGGGCCAGCCGGTTTTCACTTCCAGCATTTCCCTCAGATAGAGGGTGCCACTTTTAGTGCTCCTTAAAATGTCCTTGATATTTGTTTTTTCAAGATCACGGACATCCATTTTCATCATATCATTGGTAAAACCTGCGGTGAAGGCACACATTTGACCTATCCCGTTGACATTTTCTCTTGTCTCCCACTCGCCCTCCAAATATCCCGGATCATAGACAAGGGCGAATTCAGCTGACTTTTTTTTACTTCCATTCTTGATGACCATTGCGCCTGCCGCGCCCATAGATACAACCAGGAATTTACAGGCAATCAATTTTTTCAACACGGAATGACTGACAAGTTCGTAACAAAGGTCCAGGCAGGTCTGTTCCCATGAGATACCCTTGCTAATTTTAATATCGAACTTACGCAATTCATGGATGGAGATAAGGGTGATCAATTTGCCGATTCGCTCCCAATGCGTAAGCGTCTTCCATAGATATCCATCAATAAGAGGCTGATTGGTTTTCAGGATGTAACATTTACTCTTAGGCAATTCAGCAGTTACAGAGTTTTGCCTGAATCCCAATCCCCCGTCATCAATCACCAGTATATCCTTACCTTCCTGAATACTTTTATGCAGGCGTTCATAATCCAGATCTCTCATTGGATTATTCACAAAACCATAGCCCAGCGGCTGCTTGAAACGCACTGTTCCATCATTGTCTACTTTCCATTCTGCATAGGCATGATTTTCCGGATGTTCTGACCTGATAGCATTAAACGCTAATTCCGGGTCGTACCAGCAATCCACCTTGTCTCCATTTTCAAGCTGTTTGATAAGGCTGTAGGTAAGATGCGCTCCCCCAAGCGTACTTATGACCTTTGTCCCAACCACTTCTTTCCATGCCGCCTTTTCTCTGCTACCTATATAAGTGTGATTGTCAATGATCAGGTCGCCACAGACCAATACAGTGTTGAGTTTCGGTTCTTTACGTGATGGCGCCATGGGTAACAGGGGTTGATTCTATATTCCCAGAATGATGAAATGCCTTAACCGTTGCCAGGGGACCTTCTTCCAGGGATGTGAAGGTATTGCTCACCATTACATTGAGATTTTTCAATTGATCCGGTGTGGATTAAGAATTGGCCATTGGTGTTTGAGCGAGAAGATATGAAAAAATCTTATTTAATACTAATCCTCTGGGATACTAAACCTGAACGGTTCTTCTTATGCAGCATCCCATTATCCATTATCCTGTACAGGGGAAAGGAAGTGCAGGGGACGGTCATGCTGGTTTTAATATAGGATATTGATCATGTTAGCACTGATGTCAGTTTAAGCGATGATCTCTATATTAATAATCTAATATGCATGGGATCAGGAAGACTCCCTGGATTCGCTGTGCTATTGAGGATGCGCAATTATTGGCTAGCATTGCTGATTTCTCAGTATCACGCCCGACCCTTCAAAATATACTATTTTGTTAAATTTAAATCGTAGCAGATAAGTAAAAACAATAATTCCGTAAAATAATGAAAATGAAAATAAGAATCTTATGGGTAATCACCTTGTTGTCATTCTGCCTGATAAACTGCACCAGGGAATCGGGCCATGATCTGACAGATTATGTCAAAACCATTAAAAAAGTTGATATACATACGCATGTTGGGAGTGATGCTGCTTGGTTCAGGGATGTTCTTGACAGTATTAATTTAAAGGTATGTACTATCTGCACTGGTGGGACAGATCCTGAGAGAATGTACAAAAGCATTGATACATCCAAACAACTTTTAAATAATTATCCCCGATACTTTGCATGGGTCACCACATTTGACTTAACCGGAAGGGATGATCCTGGCTGGACGGAAAATGTCATCAATCAGTTGAGAGAAGATTTTAGTAACGGGGCAGTTGGGGTCAAGGTCTGGAAAGATATAGGGATGAAAATAAAGAACAAGGACGGATCATATATTCAGATTGATGATCCCATGTTTGAACCTATATTAAGGTTTATTGCTGAAGAAGATAAAACCCTGATAGCCCACCTGGGGGAGCTCACATGGGAAGCATGTCCTATGATGTAAACGAGGTCATAAAACGCCTGGACAGGTATCCGAATTTTGCCGTTGAGATCGGCGGGAGAACCAGGTATTTAATGTTTTCATCGAATACCAGGACAGGATTCTGTATGGTACGGATCTTAGTGCCGGATTATTTGGTTCAGATGGAAATCACCTCTCAGATGAACAGATAAATAATATGAAACAATCCTATCTCAAAAGGCATGATTTCTTTATGCGCTACTATGCATCGGATGAAATATTTCCCTGGGCAAATAATATCCGCGGTGGAAGACCTGTTCCTGAGCCCGAATATACGGTTCAGGGATTGGCCTTGCCCAAGGAGGTATTGGAAAAAGTCTATTATCACAATGCCGTTAAATGGTTTCCGGGAATTGACAGGGAATACTAACGATGCCATGACAAGGTTGCTGATGGCTAAAAAAAAGCGCCGGCTAAATTTGCCGACGCTCTAATCCGCAGGTAAATCTAATCAGACTATCTTGAAATCACAATCCTCTCCCTCTGTAATTTATTTCCTGTATTCAGTTCAAGAATATATAGTCCATTGTCAATTTGATCAACTGTTAACCTGTGAGAATGGTAACCCTCTTCTACAACACCAAGATTATCTGATTTAATCAATCTACCGTCAAGGTCAAATATCTTTATGCTGACGCTTGACGGCTGCTCCAATGTAAACTCAACAAATCCCTGATCATTGATCGGATTTGGATAGAGCCTGAAGTCCGCTACGTTATCGATGGTAACGTTTTCGGCCGATTCGCTCTTCAATGCTGCAGATGCTATTGGCCCTACATGGTATGGCCTCATCATCTCATGGTCCTCATGTGAAAGGATATGGCAATGCCATACATACCTGCCGGGCCTGTCAAACTTGGCCTTAACTATACCAACATATCCCGGTGGAACTATGAAAGTGTCTTTCCAGCCCTTCTCATTATCAGCAGGAAGTTCAAGAGTTCCCTGCCCAATATCATCAAGATGTACACCTTCTTCACCGAATTCTTCAGGAAAAGTAATCGGTCTACGCCCAATAATTTGGAATGCAACAAGATGTAGATGTACAGGATGTGCATCAGCGGTAAAATTGTAAACTTCCCAAGTTTCAACATCGTTTAGACCAGGATTTTCTGTGATGGCATCATCCCAGATTAGTGATTCTATATATCCATCATTGTTGAGAGCCCCTAATAAGGGTTGCAACCGGCCATATTCGTCACTGCCTTCAAATAATCCGAGTTTACGAGTGGTTTCACTTTCTCCCAAATCATCCAAGGGATCCCTTAATTCATCACCAGCTGCTACATCAGCTATTGGGAGTCCTTTGGTTACTTTCAATTTTTTATTCACATTGAATTGCATAATCTTACCCGTTGTAGATGGATCTGCTTCATCAAGAGTACCACCCTCACCATTACTAAGGCTACCATCAGGATTAAATCCTTTAAAAGGCTCATCCGGACCAAAATTTAGAAATCTTATACTTTTCCCATTATAGTTACTAAAATCAACCACGATCTCTGCTCTTTCTCCAGGTGCGATGAGCAGCTCCTCTAACCCCACAGCCTTAGGAAGTAAACCATCGTCAGTTGCTACCTGAAGAAACGGAATTTCCTCACCAACCGGTTCATCATCTTCAACTTCAAATAATTTCAGGATATAAAATCTCGAATCGGACCCGTTAAGCAGGCGAAACCGGTAGGGCCTGGATTCAACATCTAAGTATGGCCATACCGTTCCATTTACAACGATGAAATCGCCGAAGAATTCAGCCAGAATAGACGGCCCCTCATCTGGGAATATATCTGGCCATTGTGTAAGGTCCACACCCTCCTCATATATGAATTCATTATAAGGTCCTTCAGAAGGGTAGGCAGGCCAGAATAACTCTCCGTTATCATCAAACATCCTGTCCTGAATAACAATCTCAATGTCATGTTTCTGTTTTGGTAACACACCTTCAACTGTAAGCTTGCGTTCGGTATTGTCTTCTAACAGATAGAAACCCGCTAAGCCGGCGTATACATTCAGCCTGGTGATGCCGAGTGCATGATCGTGATACCATAGTGTGGCAGCTTCCTGGTCATTATGGTAAACATAATTTGTTTTTACAAATGTATTTCCGGTTACTGCAGCGTTTTGAGTAAACCAAGCCTCAGGTATACCATCACTTGCTGATTCTGTATGACCGCCGTGTAAGTGAGGGACGACTGGTACATTTCCTGCGGCATACCAGTCAGCCACTTGTGGTGCTGTTAAACCATGGGGATGAGCCATATGCAGACTGGCATCTATGGGAAGAAAATGCCCGGGTAGGTTGTTAAACCAATTTACATAGACAGGTACATTTTTCTTTGCTATAAATGTTGGGCCTGGATATGTAACTGCACCCATAGGTCCATATCCCCATACGGTAGTATTTAATGGAGCTTGAGCCTCATCTACCAATCCCAACCATTGTTGAGTTTGTTCCATATACATGTCAACAGTACCCCCATTTTTTGCATTAATTTGTGCAGGAATGGGGAGGGGATTCACAAACTTTGGATGATCAGTAGATTTCTTTAATTGGGGACTAGCTGGTAATGAAATTATTACCATCAGAAGAGTTGCGAAAAAAGTCAGAACTGACTTTCTGTGATTTTGGGAAAATGGTTTCATCATAATAAAAAGTTTTAAATTAATAAAAGAAAAAAAGATATTGATATATAAATATATTATATTATTGTGTCGGTTATTTTGTCTTTTTTCATCATTTGACGAATTAACTGTATAACAGTCTGAATGTCAATATTCCTTGGATGAACGTCGAGATATTGTGAAACGAAGTTCAATATTGATCGATTGAGAGCGTTCTTTATGATGTTGTAATCCTTTGTTTTGTACCTTTTAAAACAACCTGATATATTAGTTGAATGAAAATCATTGGTAATAAAAATTGCAGTAGGAGTTCCATCCAGCCGTTCTTCATTGGGATTTCCGTTTTGTTCCTGTTTGTTTCCTGTAAACAAGCCGGTGATGATAGAGGAATTCAATCAGGCAAAGAATTGGCAGTTACAGATTATGATGGCCTCAAGAATGTCCTGTTAACTGGCTGGAATACATTCGATGTTACCAGTATCTCTACCCAGGTATTATTGCCGGAAGGTCTGGCATTAAACCTTCAGATCAATGACACCATAACCGGTGACACGCTGGGTTTAATGTTTACCGGGAACAGGGTAAAGGGTTCAGAACGGGTCTGGACGAAAGCCCATACACCTGATGGATCCTATACTGATTTCATCGTTCGCTGGCGTGATTTCGGCATGAGGGTCCGGACACATGCCCGGGGCGATGATCTTTATGTCATAGTGACTCCTGCTGATTCAACAGTTAACCCGGGAATAATCCGTTTGAAATGTTATGTATTATATGGAAGGGAAGGGGTGATATCACGGGATGGGCAAACAATTATCGCTGATCTGCCCGGGAAAAAGCTGACCATCTCACCTTCTACCCGGTTTCTGCGCATTACCGGCCGGCATATTATGGAATTCCCGATGGATGGCCAGATAGCTTATTCCACTGCATCTGACAGCCTGCAACAGATCAGGGATCTCATCGGAAAGGCTGAAAAGGAGTACATGGACAAAAAAGCTGCCTATGGAGAACTCGCAGATGTCTATGATGCCCTGCAGAATGCCCTGAACTGGCTGGTGATCTATGACAATGAAAACGACCGTCTGATCAGCCCTGTTTCGCGTCCCTGGTCATTTGGCTGGGGAAAGGGTACCCCCGGGGGATATGTATTGTTCTGCTGGGATAACTTCTTTGCCGCTTTCATGCATTCCGTGGAAAGTAAGGAGCTTGCCTTTAACGAGGCGATCCAGATGTGCAATGAAATTGATGAACTGGGGTTTGTGCCTAATTATTCGGGTTCCTTCAATGTGAAAAGCAGGGACAGGTCCCAGCCCCCGGTCGGGTCCATGATGGTCAGGGAGATATACCTCCGGCATCCCGAAAAGTGGTTCCTTGAAAAAACCTTCGACCAGTTGCTTGCCTGGAACCGGTGGTGGGATGAAAACAGGAACCTTAATGGCTATCTCTGCTGGGGCTCTGATCCGGCCGCATCTGTTTCAGGAGACAGGCGGGAAAGGGTGCAGAATGTACACAGTGCCGCTTCGAATGAATCGGGACTCGATAATTCTCCCATGTATGAGGATGTTCCCTTTGATACCATCAGCCATAAGATCCCGGTCGGAGATGTCGGGTTAATGAGTCTTTACGTGGGAGATTGCGAAGCACTTGTATACATTGCCAATGAACTTGGGAGGGATGGGGAAGCGAAGGAACTACAGGCAAGGGCGGATACCTACCGGGAGAAGATCAAAACCATGTGGGATGATGGATTCGGATTGTTCCTGAACAGGCGGCTGGATATCGATGATAACAGCAAAAGGATCTCCCCCACGAATTTCTATGCGCTGATTGCCAGGGCGGCCACGCAGGAACAGGCGGAACGGATGATTCAGGAGCACTTCTATAATCCCGATGAATTCTGGGGGGAATACATCTTGCCATCCATAGCCCGGAATGATCCATCCTACACCGGACAGGATTACTGGAGGGGAAGCATATGGGCACCCATGAATTTCCTGGTATACCTGGGTATGCGTAACTATCACCTGCCACAGGCCAGGAAAGACCTGGCCTTAAAATCGCGTAAGCTCTTACTCAACGAGTGGTATGGA
>SMTZ1_10024345_pt1 | contig 11218 bp, 11 predicted proteins | sample DeeMarSWOR136_30_FD_25667 | JGI IMG/M metagenome (IMG submission 25667)
GGATGGCTTCATGGGCCTCCTGCGCCCCTTTCGCCTTTTTCGCAAAATGGCGTGGTGCAGAGGGAAGGAAATTCGGCCCAAATTGCCGTTCAATGTAAGCCCGAGTTTCAGCTAAAGCTTGAGCCGAAACCCTGGTGGAATCGGTTCTCATATAGGTGATGAGCCCCACCGAGCCCCGTTCCCCTACGGGCAGGCCTTCATAGAGCTGCTGAGCGATAACCATGGTTCGCTTGGCGCTGAAACGGAGCTTTCGCCACGCCTCCTGCTGCAGAGTGCTGGTGATGAATGGCGGCGCTGGGCGGCGAGCCATCTTCTTCTCGCGCACCGCCGAGACAGTGTAGCTGGCCTTTTCCAGCTCAGCGCTGAGCCTTTGCGCCTCCGCTTCGCAGCCGATGTCGACTCCCACCAGCTTGGCCCAAAAACTCGATGCCCCTTCTTTGCTCAACTCGACCTCGATGGACCAATACTCCTCGGGGACGAAGCCCTCAATGTCACGCTCCCGATCCACGATGATCCTCAAGGCCACCGATTGCACCCTCCCCGCGGAGAGCCCTCTTTTGATCTTCGCCCACAAAATGGGGCTTATCTTGTAGCCCACCAGTCGGTCCAAGATTCGCCGTGCCTGCTGCGCATTCACCAGCAGCATGTCGATCCCCCGGGGGTGGTGGAATGATTTTTCCACCGCCTCCGTGGTTATCTCATGGAAAATGACCCGCTTCAGCGGCCGCTTCTCCAGCCCCGCTGCCTGAACTAGATGCCATGAGATAGACTCCCCCTCACGGTCTGGATCCGTAGCCAGATATACCGCCGAGGCCTTCCTGGCCGCCTCCTTTATCTCCCGGAGCTGCTTCTGCCTGCCCTTGATGACGACATATTTGGGGGCAAAGCCATTTTCCACATCAATCCCCAGTTCCCTCTTGGGCAGGTCGCGAACATGCCCCCACGAGGCCTTGACCGTGTACCCCTGGCCCAGGATCCGGCTTATGGTTCTCGCCTTGGCCGGGGACTCTACAATGACCAACCCTTTGCTCATAGCCAATTCGCCTTTGCTTCTCTGGCGAGGACGTAGTTCATCCCCCCCAGCTGGCGCACCATCCCCTTGAGTTCCATCAGGGCTAAGGTGCTGCTGACCACGGAGACGGGAAGCCTTGACTGGCGACAGACATCGTCGATATGAGTTGGCTCGTGACCAAGCTGCCTCAGGAGCAGGGCCTCGGTCTCATCTGCTGGGATCAGCTCCTTCATCTCCAATTGTTGCGGCACCATGGTTAAGTTCAGTTCCTCGAGGACATCGTTGGCATCTCGGACCAGCTTAGCCCCGTCCTGAATCAGGCGGTTAGCTCCTCGGCTCGCTGGCGAGAGCACACTCCCGGGCACAGCGAACACCTCTCGGTTCTGTTCCAGAGCGAGATTGGCCGTGATCAGAGCTCCGCTGCCCTCTCCAGCCTCGGTGACCAGGACGCCGAGGCTCAGCCCGCTCATGATCCGATTGCGCCTGGGGAAGTTCTCCGCCTTGGGTGTGGTTCCCAGGTGATAATCGCTCACCAGCGCCCCGCGCTCCATGATAGCCTGGGCTAACTGCAAGTTCTCCGGGGGATACACGACATCGAGGCCACAGGCGAAGACGGCAATGGTCCGCCCTCCGGCATCTAAGGCGGCACGGTGGGCTACGGAGTCGATGCCTCGGGCCAGCCCGCTGACGATGGTGATCTTGCTCCGTGCCAGGTCGCTGACAATCCGCTCTGTAACCTCTCGCCCATATATGGTGGCGCGGCGCGTGCCCACAGTAGCTATGGCCCACTCATCCTCAGCGGTCAGCTCGCCCCTGACATAAAGCACTGGGGGCACATCGTAAATCTCCCTGAGGCGGGGAGGAAAAGCAGGGTCATTCCAGGTAAGCACCTTGACCCGGTATCGCTCCAACCTTTCCATCTCGGCATCCAGCGATATCTTAGCCCGCAGGTTTATCACCGTCTGCACCGCCCTCTGATCGAGGCCGGCGGCTTTGAGCTCAGCGGGGCTGGCGTGCCAAGCGCTTTCCAGAGCACCGAAATGGTTTATAAGCTGTGAGAACCTAACCCGGCCGATGCCCGGCATTAAATTGAAGCCAACCCAGTACTTTACCTCTGGCATCTTAGAAGCTGAACCATTGTAGCATAGCTCGGGGGGAGAATACAATCACCGCTCAACGGATTGATTGAGCGCCGCTCTCAGCTTTCGGAACAGCTCCGTTAGCTGCTCGATATCCATTTTGACCATTTCCGGGGTCAAGGCCAGGATGAGGGGAATTGTGGTGCCATCGTCGCTTGGTTGCGCTCTATCTTCTGCATTAGCCCGCCGCTGGCTATTGGCGGCCCCTTTGCCTCTCGCGGCACGAGAGGGAGCTTGGCTGTTGCTGCCGAGTTCGATCTGAGCCATGCGGCAAAGCGTGATGAAGAAGCGTGCCGCTTTCGCTGCCATCTCGGTGCCGAGCTTGCTCTCGGTGATGAAGTAATTGTACACATCCTCTCGGGTAGCCTTTTGCACATCGAGATAGTGGAATAGCTCACGATAGGCACTGCGGACAATCTCTTGCAGGGCTAAGTTGAAGGTGGAGCCCATGGTCTTCAGCAGCCGGCTCTTCTCCAGGGGTGTGCCGTTATCATCGATGAGCCCGAGGAACCTCAAGGCACCTACTACCTTATATTCATTGCCTGGGGCGATCTTGTGGGCACGAAGAAAATCACCATCCACCTGCGGTGGCGTCGCTTTCCGCATTAGTTGCAGGGCTTGGATCGTGCCCGTAGTCGGACCATATGGCGGGATCGCGCTTTTACCTCCAGAAACCATGTCTCCTCTTGGACTTTCAGTCCCACAAAAGCTACCACAAAACACGAGGACTGTCAATAGTCCAGCAAGAGAGGGCGAGGACTGAACAAGCCAATAGGTGAGAGTAGGTTCATTTCCAAGCACCGTCTCTAGTCCCAAAGTACTACCTGGATAAATTTTGGACTTCCATAAACGGTGAGTCCCTGAAACCTTAAAGAGGGACTGAAAACACTGGAACTGCGGCCGAGGGGTTGACAGTTTACACGATATCGTGTAGACTGTCGTTATGAGGAAGAAGACAGAGTGGGATGCTGGGCGTGTTCGTTCCTTGCGTCGCCATCTGGGGCTGACCCAGCAAGAGCTGGCTGGCGAGTTAGGGACGAGGCAGCAAACGATCTCTGAGTGGGAGACCGGGATGTATAAGCCCCGTGGCTCCTCGGCAAGGCTGCTCACTATCATCGCCGAACGTGCCGGCTTTGAATATCAGGTGGCTCGCGCCGAAGGGGAAGAAACCCGTTGACATTATACACGGAAACGTGTATAATGCTGGGTGAGGGAATGCAGCATCGGTGAGGCTATGGGTTGACAGAATGCACACACTGAAAGTGGGCTGTTGTGGCTTCGCCAAGGGGATGGAGCAGTATTGCCCCCAGTTCCAGCTGGTTGAGGTGCAGCAGACCTTCTATAAGCCGCCTCAGGTGGAGACCGCCTTGAGATGGAGGACGCAGGCTCCCCATGATTTTGAGTTCGCGATCAAAGCTTGGCAGTTGATCACCCATCCCCCATCGAGCCCTACCTATCGCAAGGCGGGCATCGACACCCCTCGAGGGAGGGAAAACCATTATGGCTTTTTCCGGCCCACGGAGGAGGTGCTGGCGGCTTGGCATCGCACCGAGGAGGTGGCGATGGCGTTAAGGGCTGAGGTCGTGCTCTTTCAGTGTCCCCCCCGCTTCAGGGAAGATGAGGAGAATGTGGAGAATATGAGGGCTTTCTTTCGGGCTTTAGGCCGGGGACGGTTTACCTTCGTCTGGGAGCCGCGGGGGCAATGGAGTGAGGACGGTATCGTAAGCCTTTGCCGTGAGCTGGATCTGATCCACTGTGTCGACCCCACGGAGAAGACGCCTTTATATGGTCAGCCCCATTACTTCCGGCTCCACGGTGGCCCCGGTTACCGCCATACCTACTCCGGTGCTGAGCTCAGGCATCTGGCGCAGATAGGCCGAGCGGGGGATTACTTCCTATTCAATAACCTCGCTATGTATGCTGATGCCTTGAGGTTCAAAAGGCTGTTAGCGGAGGAGGAGTGAGCGAACTGCCTGGCATCATCTATACCCTTGGTTCGAGTAACCGCTCCCCGGAGGAGTTCCTCGGCTTGCTCGAGGCCTTTGCCATCCAGGTAGTGATCGACGTGCGTCGCTTTCCCACCAGCCGCTTTGAGCACTTTAGGCAGCAGAACTTGGCCGCCTTGCTCAGCGAGAAAGGGATCGGTTATCTCTACCTGGGGACGGAGTTGGGGGGATATCGAAGCGGGGGATATGAGGCTTTTATGGCCAGCGAGCAATTCATGGATGGGCTGGAGCGATTGGAGGAGTCAGCCAAAGCCAAAAAAGCAGTGATCCTTTGCTCAGAGCGGTTGCCCTGGCGTTGCCATCGCCGTTTCATCAGCAGGCAACTTTTGCGGCGAGGCTGGCGGGTGAGCCATGTCATCGACGAGAAGCGAAGCTGGGAGCCAAAGCTGCAAGTTGCCGCCGAATAGTTTTTTTGGCTTCTTTTACACGAAATCGTGTAAACACGAGATGAAAGAGAAGGGGCAGGTTTCGGAAAAGTTGCTCGCTCAAATCTGGAAAGGTTTGGCCGGGGAGAGGTTCTGCACCAGTGACGGGAGGCAGGTCGATGTGGTATACCCGGGGAGAGAGAATACCGATCGCGGCCCTGACTTTCAGAATGCTATCATTGCCACCGGGAGCGGGGAGCTGATCACTGGGGACATCGAGCTGCATATCAGAGCCAGCGATTGGAGGGCTCACGGGCATCATCGTGATCCGAGGTACAATGGCGTCATCCTTCAGGTAGTGCTTTGGGATGAAGAACAAGCGCCGGCATTGCTTGAGGATGGGAAAGCGATGCCGACGCTGGCCTTATCGCAATGGCTCACCGGCTCAGTGGAGGAGATTCGTCATTGGGCCGGCCGACGCCAAGTGCCGAGCGAACCCTGTCTCCATGCGGTGGAATATCTCGGTGATGCCACGATGGGGAGATTGCTGGATGAGGCCGGTGAGCAGCGGTTTCGGTTGAAAGCAGCACTTTTCGGGCAAAGGATAAGCGAAGGGGAAGCGGAGCAAGTGCTGTACCAAGGCATTATGAGGGCTTTGGGCTATGCGAAGAACAAGGAGCGATTTCAGGGGTTGGCCTCTCGGCTGCCGGTGTCTGTCATCCGAGAATTGGTTCGAGGTCAGCCGTGGCAAAGGGGGTGTCTCATCCTTCGAGCCCTGTTCTTGGGCACGGCGGGATTACTCCCTTCACAACGCGGCATCATGCTCGAGGGGGATGAGGTAGCAGGGTTAGAGGAACACTGGCGTTGCTTCGGCGCCGTGGCTATGATGAGCCACAGCCAGTGGCATCTGTTTCGGGTGCGCCCGGAGAACCATCCCACCCGCCGTCTGATCGCAGCCAGCTATCTACTGAGCCGCTTTTTGCCGGCGGGGCTGCTTCCGAGTGTGCTGGAGCTGGTGAGGGGAGAGCGGCGGAAACTCGAAGCTGGCTTTATGCTCTCTGCCCAGGGCTACTGGGGAGAGCATTTCGACTTCGGCTGTAGGACGGGAAATCCCAATCTCATCGGGCGGGGTCGAGCCCGAGATATCATAGTGAACATCGCTTTGCCCTTCGCATTCGCTTGGGCTGGGCTCAACTCACAGCCGGAGCTGGGGGAACACGCCTTGGAGCTCTATCGCAGTTATCCCAAGCTCGCCGAAAATGAGATAACCCGGGAGATGGCGGGGCTGCTCTGGGGGGCAAATAGCATGGCGGGGCTGCTCTGGGGGGCAAATAGCGCTAGGCCGGTGAACTCAGCGCAGCGGCAACAGGGGCTGCTGCATCTTTTTCACTCATTTTGTCGGCAGCGGAAATGCGCTCAGTGCCCGATAGCTATGCTTATCCCAGCCGCAGGTTTGGCCTGACATCGAGCTCCCAGGAGTCGGCCCTGCCCGAGATGAGATGAAAATAGCCAGTGGCGGCGACCATGGCAGCGTTGTCGGTGCACAGGGTGGGGCTGGGACAGAGGACGGGGATGGGGGAGCGAAGAGCCATCGTTTCACGGAGCAGGTTGTTGGCGGCAACGCCACCGGCGAGCAGGATGCATTGCACCTGGTGCCTTCGGGCAGCCTCCACGGTCTTGGTCACCAGGACATCAACCGCTGCCTGCTGAAAGCTGGCAGCGATATCGGCGCGCAAGGGGCTATTCATTCGCCCTGAGCTTCTCAACTCCTCCGTGAGGCGAAATACCGCTGTCTTAAGCCCACTGAAGCTGAAGTCATCGCTCCCCCTGAGCCAGGCTCGGGGGAGATGATAGCATGCCTTTCCCTCTCGGGAGGCTTGCTCGATGGCCGGTCCCCCGGGATAACCAAGCCCCAAAATGCGGGCCACCTTATCAAAGGCCTCTCCAGCGGCATCATCCCGGCTATTCCCCAACCTGAGATAAACTCCATGCCCTTTCATCAGAATGAGGTCAGTGTGCCCTCCAGAGACGATGAGGCAGAGCAGGGGAAACGGTGGCTCTTTCCCTTCCAGCCAGTTGGCATAGATATGGGCCTCGAGGTGGTTGATCCCGATGAGAGGCAGCCCTTGAGCCAGGGCAATGCCCTTGGCTATATTTACCCCCACTAACAAGGAGCCGACCAGCCCCGGTCCGATAGTCACGGCCACCGCAGACAGATCAGTCCAAGCGACTTGGGCCTGGGTCAGAGCCCGTTCTATGATGGGGATGGCAGCTAACAGGTGCTGGCGTGACGCCACCTCGGGGACCACGCCACCAAATCGGCTATGGAGCTCAATCTGCGAGGCGACCACGTTGGCCAGGACTTTGGTGCCGCCTGCCACCACCGCCGCTGCCGTCTCATCGCACGATGATTCGACGCCGAGGACCTTCAGCATCTGCGGCATTCATTATACCATTGTGCTATAATCCAAAGATAGACGCTGCATTCAACTCAGGCTAGGGGGGTAGAGATGGTGATTGGCAAAAGGATCGATGTTCAAACCAAGGGGCACTGTGACCTCATCGACATCACTCGTCAGGTAGCGGAGCAGATCAATGAATCGGGCGTTGATAATGGAACGGTGACGCTATTTGTCGCCGGCTCAACGGCCGGGGCCGGCCTTTCCACCATCGAGTTCGAGTCCGGCCTGCTCTCCGATTTCCAAGACATGTGGCAGCGGACGGTACCCCAGGACATCACTTACCGCCACGATCAGCGCTGGGGTGATGGCAATGGGTTTTCCCACGTGCGCGCCTCGCTTGTTCATAAATAAAAAGCTCACCTTGGGAACTTGGCAGCAAATCATTCTGGTGGACTTCGATAACCGACCTCGTTCGCGGCAGATCGTTTTGCAGATTATGGGGGAATAAGAAAAGAGGGCTTGGAGATTGCTCTCTTCTCAGCATAGGGCAGGAGTGGCAGGGGGCAAAGTCCTACTTGACTGATATCTGGTGCCGAATTATAATTACAACAATCTCACGGGGGTAGCATGACCTCCCAGCATGTTGCAGGTATTGAGCTCTCAATGGTAATTCCCACCTATAATGAGAGGGAAAACCTGATCCCCTTGGTTGAGAGCATTCACCGAGTTTTATCCGATTTGGTTTATGAGCTCATTGTGGTCGATGATGATAGCCCCGATGGGACGGCAGAGCTTGCCCAGAACCTGGCTCAGCAATATCCAATCAAGGTGATAAGGCGCAAGAACGAGAGGGGTCTGGCGACAGCTGTGGTCGAGGGATTCAGACAGGCCATAGGGAAGATCTTGGGTGTGATCGATGCCGATCTGCAGCATCCACCTGAGCTGATACCAGATCTGTTGCGGGAGATACATGGAGGGGCAGATATTGCCATTGCCACCAGGTACATCGAGGGTGGAAGCACCGGCGGCTGGAGCCTGGGGAGGAAGATCGTATCGCGGGGAGCCAAGGGTTTGGCCTACGTATTGCTGCCCGCAACGCGGAAGATAAAAGACCCTCTTTCTGGCTTCTTTTTGCTGAAGAGGGAGGTCATAGATGGCGTTAAATTGATGCCCACTGGCTACAAGATCCTCCTTGAAGTGCTGGTACGGGGCAAGGCTCATGAGGTGGTGGCCGTTCCCTATACCTTCGGGGAGAGAGAAAGAGGGACCAGTAAACTGAGCTTCAGGGAGGAGCTAGGCTATCTGAGACATCTTTGGCAACTGAGCGAAGCGAGAACAGAAGCCACCAGGTTCGTCAAATTTTGCGCTGTCGGTATAAGCGGCGTTTTGGTCAACATGGGTCTGCTCTGGCTTCTCACCGACTTCGCCGGCTTTTATTATCTATTCTCTGCCATCTTCGCGATAGAGGCCTCCATTCTGTCTAACTTCACGCTGAATGAAATCTGGACATTTAGAGATCGAAGGGTGGGGGCGAAAAAGTCTATCCTGGGGCGGGCGTTGAAGTTCAATTTGGTATGTATAGTTGGCGTTGGGCTCAATATGGCGGTACTCTATGGTCTCACCGAGTTCTTTGGGGTCTATTATTTGGCATCTAACCTGGCCGGGATCGCTGTGGCCACGCTATGGAATTATGGCCTGAGTAACTTTTGGGCTTGGCGGAGAAGGTGACTGCAAAACGATTCCTCCGCTACATAGTAGAGCATAAACACTACTTCATTTCCTTTGCCATTCAAACGGCCCTGGCCGGATTTCTCATCCATTATTGGGACGGCTTTGTATTCACTACCTCGGCAACTCAGTTCCTTCATGGCATAAACCCCTATGAAATAGCTGCTCAGGCGCCACCCTATACCTTTGTTGGTGGGCTCCAGCAGTGGTATGCCTATCCTCCGTTGCCATTGCTGCTGTTTTCCTCAACTTATGCGCCGTATCTCTTTCTCTTCGGCGGCAGCCCTATCCTGGGCCGGATATTCATCAAGCTGAGCTTTATTCTGGGCAACCTGCTATGTGCCCATCTCGTCTATAGATTTGTATCCGAGGTAAGCTCCAAGGAAAGGGCAGCATGGGGCATGTTTGATATCTGGATGGTGAATTTCCTGTTGTTGACCCTGCTCAGTTTTCGCAAGCATAAGTTCGCTCGGGCCGGCGCCTATTTCGGCCTGAGCCTTTTGATTAAACCGATTCCCATCATCTTTGCCCCACTCCTCCTGGCTTATGTCTGGAATAAAAGAAGGGAGATTGTCAAACCTGTCGTCTTTGCTGCTTCAGCGGTGGCTGTGTTCTCCCTTGTCTCCCTTCCTTTCTTTCTCTCGTCTCCCCAAGGGTTCATAAGTCAGGTTATCGGCATGCATCTCGCCAGACCCGGGGGTGGTTGGGGCTTTCTTTCTTTTGAGCGTGTGGGCGCCATTACTGATCCTTGCCGTATCGCTCTATTACTGCCTGAGAAGAGAAAGGAACGAGGGGCAGCTCCTGGCCTCGCTATTTGTGATTGTTTTGGTCTTCACCTTGTTCAATAAGGTAGTAAGTCCCCAGTACTTTGTCATCCCCGTAGTTCTGGCCGTTGTCTTGATGCAAACATATCATGAGTACGAGCTTTTCGACATAAAGCATATCAGGCGATATTACAGATTCTTGGTTATCCCTTATTCCGTGGCTATATTTGTGGATAGCCTTCAATTGCTGTGGTTTATCCCCTCGGATATCGCCATGAGCTTGTTTGGCCGGCCCATCAATGAGGTGAATTTGCAGATAGGGTCAAGTTTGCCCATATCCTTAGCTGCCTACCGCTTCATCCCCGACATTATTTTGGTTGCGCTCGTCGCCCCGGCGGCTATCGTGGCAGCGATCATCGTCTTCAAATCATTCAAGACCATTATTCCTGTTCTGTGTAAACAGGTCTGTGGGTATGCAGTTAGGATAAAGCCAGCATTTAAGAAGGCGGCTACGGAAAAGCCGGTAACGATTCTACTTGCGTCCCTTCTTCTGATAATGCCGGCTCTGGCAGCAACGGCAGCACAGAGCACCAGTCTGCCGCAAAGCCCTCCGCCCGCTCCGCCACCGTTGGGCCAGAAGCTCGTTGGCGTCTTCTACTACTTTTGGGAAAACCCGTCCTATAATCCGGAGACCAAGTACGGTGACTGGCTTAAAGCAGGGCTAACCCCCGAGGAGGGCTACTATAGCAGCACAGTCGGCTACATTAAGGAGGACATCCAGCAGATGAAAGATGCCGGGATAGACTTTGCCATTTTGCCCGTCCCCGATTACTTCTTCGAGAGATATTTTGAATTCGCTCAGAATTCAGTAAAGGAGGGATTTCGCTTTGCCCCTCTGATTGAGCTGGAAGGCGATGAGACAGCGAAAGAAGTCATTGGGCTTGTGGATAAAGCCCTCGTCATTAAGGATTCCGCGTCCTTTTTAAGATATGATGACGAGCCGGTCATCTTCCTCAAGGGTGCTTATCATTTTGCTCCCGCATCTTGGGCTGACATCAAATGGGGAATAGAGGAGAAGCATGGCGAGCTGTTCTGGGTCGGCTCCTGGACGCCCGCTGCCGATGGCGCTGACCTACAGGCTTACCTGGAGACATTTGATGCTGTCTTCATTTACTCACCGGCCGCCGTTTGGCAAACAAGCGAATCCCCATTGCAATATTGGGAAGGACAGGTGAGTTTGCTTCACCAGAGCAGCCAGGAATGCGGTGCCCCCACAATGATATCTGCCACGCCCTATTTCAGTGACAAAAAACAGGGAATTGAGATTCCCCTGAAGGTAAGCGGTGAATATAGCTATGACCTGTTCTGGGAAATCGCCCTCCAGAACGGGGCTGACTTCGTTCTCATCGCCAGCTGGAATGAATATCAGACATCGAGCGCAATGGAGCCAACCATAGAGTTTGGCGATCTACTGGTACAGAAAACAGAAGACTGGTGTGGTCAATTTCACGCCAGCGAGTGAGCTCGCTTGACGCCAAGCGTGCCGCTATTTGGCAATCATCACTTCGGTGGCCTTGATTACCGCGCTGGCCTTATCTCCGACCTTGAGCCCGAGGCGCTCCACCGAAGCCTTGGTGATGGCAGCCACAACCTCATTCTCGCCCACCTGAACCGTGACCTCAGCCATCACCTGACCCAATTTGATCTCCTTGACCGTCCCCGGCAGCCTATTACGTGCACTGATCTCCATCTCCCCCTCCATTATTATCTTACCATAAGCGAGTTTGGGGAAAAAGTCTGGG
>SMTZ1_10012798_pt1 | contig 11217 bp, 13 predicted proteins | sample DeeMarSWOR136_30_FD_25667 | JGI IMG/M metagenome (IMG submission 25667)
TAAGATCCATCCTGTATCCCCATCTGGCTCTTGGCAAGGCGTATGGGGCGTTGCTCATGCTTTCCATACCTCCTGTTATGACAACGCTTGCTGCGCCCGTCACTATCGCCTGTGCGCCAAGACTGATGGCTTTCAATCCCGAGGCACATACTTTGTTTACGGTGAAGGCAGTGACCTCCTTTGGGAGCCCGCCGTAAATGGTTGCCTGCCGAGCTACGTTTTGCCCCTGCCCAGCCTGCAGAACATTACCCATTATGACTTCGTCGACCTGGATTTCTTTTGCAGAGTCATCCCACGAATAATACTTCTTCTCAAGCTCAATCATTCCAGGCTCGAGAAGCTTTGGACGAAACTCAAAATTGTCTTTTGGCGGAACAGGTCGTAAGCCCTGTCTTTTCAATACTTCCCTTATAACCGTGCTTCCCAACTGAACAGCAGGTACGTCCCGAAGGGCGCAACCAAAATTACCTATAGCCGTTCTTACTCCACCTGTAATCACTACTTCTTTCATTTCCATGAGCTTTTCCTCTCGTCACATACATCTAGAATTGATGTCTGTTCTTAAATTTTTTCAGTAATCGTTACTCGAACCAATGAATGTAAGAATTGAACCTAACTTGGATTGAAAAATGTTAGCGAAAAGGTTGGTTTATCTTCAGGCTATTTATGGAAACTGTTTTTTCAGCTGACTGGCCAATTGTTAGCGATTTTGCAAAAAAATAAAAGCCTGAAGCTCCTAAAGTTATTTCGTAACTATGAAGGGTGAGATTGGATTGAGACTTGAAAATAAAGTTGCAATTATCACGGGAGCTGGAAGCGGTATTGGCAGAGAGACCGCACTTCTGTTTGCGAGAGAAGGAGCCAAAGTGGTTATCGCAGATGTGGTTGAGAAAGCCGGCGAAGAAACAGTTGCGGAAATCAAGAAAATCGGTGAAGGATTCTTTGCCAAGTTGGACGTGACCAACAGGGAACAGGTCAATCAGGTGGTTAAAGACACTTTGGAGAAATACGGTAAAGTTGATATCTTAATAAACAATGCTGGGATAGTTCAAGATGCTCTTGTTAGAAAAATGACTGAAGAGCAGTGGGATCGGGTTGTTAACGTTAATCTTAAAGGGGTTTTCAACTGCATCCAAGCCGTGGTCGAGGTCATGATTGCCCAAGGACGGGGCGTAATAATTAATGCCTCTTCGGTTGTAGGACTGTATGGCAACGTTGGTCAGGCCAACTATGCAGCAACCAAAGCTGGAGTCATCGGCATGACAAAGGCATTGGCAAAAGAACTTGGAAGAAAAGGAATAAGAGTAAACGCAGTAGCTCCTGGATACACGATGACGCAGATGATGGCGAATGTTCCTGAAAAGATTCTCCAAATGATGAAGGAGAAAACTCCTCTAAGCAGACTTGCTGAACCGAAGGACATTGCTTATGGGTACCTTTATCTTGCTTCTGATGAGGCTGAGTATGTTACTGGCACAGTGCTTTCGGTCGATGGAGGACTAACACTCTAACGCATGCCGTCAATCAGCTGTTGACCTCGCAGATTGTAAATTCGATTGCAAAAGTGTTTGCTGTTCCTGATAATCTCGTAAGGGTCAATTAGGATCTCTTCGTAACAACTTCTAAGTTGTTTCACGATCCTACATTAGGTCACTTTTCTCTCTCCTCGTGCCACTCCTTAAGAACTAGGTCTAAAATCTGGGATGCTGCTTTTCTGCCTCTTGGAAGTACATTGTATAAGTCTAAAAATAGTTGAATGTTGGAGACGACCCTAACTCCGCGAACTATTCGGGTTCCATAAAAGACTCCTTCGTCATAAGGCAACACAAACCTTACGTTCCCACCTCTCGGTCTGGGATTCAATTCAATTCTTTCAGCGATTTTTGTTGCTATGTCTTCTGATGGAACGTATAGGTGAAAATCGTTTGTTTGTACAGAAGGAGCTACTAGCCAAGCGGCGACCAGCCCAGAAAGAGAATACTCAAGTTCGATGTCTGCAAGTTTTCCAATAAACATGTCTATTTCCCTCTCTAATGCGAAATAGCCCAAAAACTCATTTGCCAAATCGTAATGATGATGTGAAGCCCAGATTCTCAATAGCTTAGATGGATCTGTCAGAATGAACCGATTCTGTTTGTTCCTAGCAGCCAATTTCATTTCAATGAGCTTTTTGAAAACATAATGAACCGTACAGGAAGATGTTTTTGCTTCTTCCGCAAGTTGTCGCTCCTTCCAATCTTTGCCGGAGTTCGCTAACAGAACTCGCAAGACCCTAGAAGACTTCTTGGCAAAAACATTAAGATCCAATTACGAGCTTGCCCCTACCTATAATCTAGCTTACCCAGCATATAAAAGCTCGATGAATAAGAAAAGCAACCCTAGGACGACGACCACCATTCCGAAGAATAAATGACCAAAGGAGAACCTCGATTACTCTATCTGTATGCTGAAGAAACTAAAAATATGTTTTTGTTGTTTGTGTATTTGATGACTGAATATTCTTTGCATTCCGAAATCAAAGACTGGTATATGGTTTCAGGAGATGAACTTGAGGTCAAAGTAGAGGATTTTATAGTTGACATTCTTAGGGGCAGTCTTTTAATTGAAATTCAGACTGGAAATTTTTCTTGTGTGAAAAAGAAACTGGCTAAACTGCTCTTTAACAATCAGGTTCGGTTGGTTTATCCCATTCCTAAACTAAAATGGATAGTTCATGTAAATAGATCAGGCGAGTTTGTTAGAAGAAGAAAGTCTCCGAAGAAAGGGAAATTGATTGACCTTTTTAACGAGTTGGTTCATGCGCCTAGTCTGATTAAAAATAGGAATTTTTCGCTTGAGGTTTTGTTGATTGAAGAGGAGGAGTTGAGGTGTTATGCTGGTGGAGGAAGTTGGAGGAGAAGGGGAGTAAATGTCAAGGATAGAAAGTTGTTGCGTGTGTTTGATAGGTTTGTTTTTGAGGATAGTCGAGATTTTCTAGAGTTTTTGCCGAAAGAGTTGGATGAATGTTTCACGAATAAAGTCTTGGCGTTAGAACTAGGGATTGGTAAGAAAAAGAATGAATTGTTGTTCGATGTTTCCTAGAATTTATTGCGTAATTACTTCTGAAAAACCGTTTGAAAGGGCGGGCGGGCGCTAATATCCGTTTGTTAAACGACATTTTACCTGTATAATGTCATTTTTGCAAACAGCTTTAATCTTTTGGTATTTGAGAAAATGGCTTTTAATCAGGCTGCTTTTTGGGATTTTCTGTTTCCTTGCCTATTTTTGAATGTCATCAAGGAGATTCCAGAGAATAAAAACGACATTATACAGTTCCTGCACCATACACTTTTCATGCATAGGAAGGCAAAAAACGACATTATGATTGTAATGTCATTTTCATGATGCCCTGAGGATCAATCTCCTCAAAATAGGCTTCTTTTGAATATATATTTAATAATCTATTATGCGCTTGTTAAAGGAAAACAGTTCAACATTCCTTGTTATAAGCGCTTGAGAAGCCTTGTCGACATGTAGATTGTCCAAGTGGCAATTATCAACCCCTCAAGTAATTCTGGAACAGCAAAACCAACCCTGAACGGCAGGGCCAGAATCATCACCGGTAACCCGATAATAGCCAAGAAAGCCCCAACTCCACATCCATAGCTTAGCTTCCTGACTATGCCTTCCCTAGTTCCCGAACCTATCAGCAAGAACCCTGCAGGAGCCAACACGAAATAGCCAAGAGCAACAATCCCATGCATCAAAATAGAGTCTACTGTGAAAACTCCAACAAGAGCCAAAGAAACACTGCTCAACATAATCGATAAGACCCCTGCTCGAACCAGCTTTGCGTTGCCAATATACCGGTACAACCCAGCTGCAAATAAAAAGTTCAGAACCCCACCCACCAACATAGCACTATTGAATAGATTTGCTTGTTCACCTACACCTAACTCGCTCAAAGCGTTCTCACTCCAGCTGAACCACGAAGAAAGAAATGTGGCTGAAAGCACCATAACCAATGGCAAAACTGAACCCAAGATCCCGCAGACTCCAGCAAACCGCAAAAGCTTCACCCTTTCAGTTTGCTTTGGGTTCTCTGACAAATACCCAACCTCCGAAATACTGTTTGATCAATTAAAATATAACGTTTGACTGAAGAAAAAAACTTGGTGTCTTTCTGCAGCATCATTTCAGGTGGCGCGAGCGTTTTGGTAGAGGAATAAGGCTGGGAACTTCTTTTGCATAGCTTTCATATTGACCGCCAAATATTGCGATAAGTTCTTTCTCCTCAAACGGAATAACAACGAACTTAAACCATAACAAAAGGAAAAGAGCAGCAAAAAGCAAGAAACTGTAGTCTAGTAGCATCCACCATCCTAGCAGTAGCAAGAAAACACTCAAGTATAATGGATGCCGAACATGCTGATAAGGACCCATGATTATTAGGGGCTCCGTTCTGCCCGATCGATTTGCCAAGGGAACTCCTCTTACTGACTTTAAAAAAGTGACATATGTTGAAATGACTATGTCAATGAGCTTTCTATATTTGAAAAGCCAACCCATCAAAACCAAGCCAGAAGCAACGGGAAGAAAGCCTAGGATGCGGATCCACTGCGAAAACGAAAAGCTAAAAGGGATTCCCAAGATGAGCGTAACTGTATAACCGGACGCAAAAAAGAATGACACCACAGCAAGCACTATTAAGGGAACAAAAATGATGGCTCTAACCTTTATGGGCTTAAAGAGGAATCTTGGCACTTCCTTTCTGTAGTTCTCATATTCTTCTTTATATTGGTCTTCTAGCCAAGGCTCTTCAACGAAAGCGGCGAGCAAAAACAGAATGATGCCTATGAAGCCTGCTACAAACTGATAAAGAGAATTGAAAAGCAGCATAGATCCCGAAAGGAATAAAATGGTTCCTAAATACTGCGGGTTTCTTGAGTACTGGTAAGGTCCTTCTTTGATTAATTTCCCCTTCGAGCCCAATGAGGTGTGTAAAGTTAAACTTCGCAAGCCCCAGAGAAAAATTATGGCACCCACAGCGATCAAGAGAGGTGCAAAGGCGAAACGCAGCCAATGCTTTAGAAGGAACGTGTTCCAGTCAAGAAAACCTAAAGCAAAACAGGAGAGTATGGCACTTTCAGTTGAAAAATGAATGAGCCAATATTGCCAGGACCCCTTCTTTGGAGGAGGCCACACTCTGTATTCCGGGTATAGGAGTGACACTATTAGTGCGGTACCCAATAGTAATTCAAAAACAAGAGTTATTCCAAAAACTACTTCGATCATCCATGAGCAATAAGCAGCAGGTGCATTAATCTTTTATGCAACTGCAATAGCGCACTACTCTTGGTAAGTGCGCGCTAATTTGAGAAACTGATTCACATACCATAGAACAAACTTGGCGACTGCAAAATGATAACTTTTAAAAAGGCAAGCGTAGCGTGTGCCTGCATGTTTGAATTAAACTCTTGCTCGGGTGTGCCCCAATTTTCGAATATGACTGTTACTAAGGCGTCTTACCCTTTTTGAAGCCCTCTCATAAGCGATGAATGTTTCTGTAGTCATGATCTTGAGCTTTCTTATTTTTGCAATTACTTGCTTGAGCTGATCCATATTTTCGACTTTGATTTTGCAGTGAATGTCATATTTCCCATAGACCAGGGAAGATTCCGCTATACCTTCAAGCTTCATCAGATCGCGGAGAACCTCTTCGTCAGCACCATGCTCCACAACTATTAACGTATAAGCTTCTAAGCCTTTCCTTTTAGACATAGCAAATCCGCTCTTCTACCACTGAAATTTGACAATATTAATTGATAACTCTTTTGCCCTCCAAGATTGAATATCCATAAAAAGACACGCCACGTTGTTCTAAAATTGAACTTGTGACTTCCACAGTTTCAGTTGCCCATCTTGATCTTTACAGTTATCGTGACTAATTAATAATATAAAAAAAGGCCCGTGGTGATTTTAGCACTAAAGTAGTTTATCGTATTTGAAGTTCTAAGTTGAGCATTGCGCCTTTCTTGAAGCCCATCGCATGATAGAATTCCACCAAGTCCCAGTCATTCCAGTTTGCCAAGGTGTAAACAACGTTCACTCCCTCTATCCTCGTTTTCTCCACTCTGTCTACTCCTGAGGTTTTTTCTATTCCGCTATGCCTAAAATTTTCAATCAAAGCGTCAAACAAGGCTCTTCCAATGCCTTGGCGCTGGTATGCGGGATCGACTCCCAAAGTGTCTATCCACCCAACGGTATCAGGCACTCCGAATTCCCATTCACTAACATACCCCATTATGAAACCAACAACCTTACCGTCTAACTCCAATTAAGGCAGGGCGAGGATAAATGTCAGCATACGCCAACTTTCGTTTCCAGAAAGTCCGCCTTTCTTTTCCCAACACCTTTTTATCGATTTCCACCACCGCGTCCAAGTCATTCTCATTTAAAACCCTAATTTTCACTTCACTCGACATAATCCAACTCCTCCTAAATTATATTTAACCTCCTTTCGAAGATAAGAATTTTTTATCAAGATCGGCTAGACATCTACTTGGATAACCTCAGCCGCTAATTTGCCACTCCTTCTCTCTAGGACGGACAAACTGGCTCTTTATGCTCGTTATGCGGGTATGTAACATTTGTAATAAACAAAAGTATATATGAAAAGACAAGAAGAATATACTTTACAGGCTGGGGAGCATGCTTTAAGTAGTGCGTTGAGGCACGGAGCGTGTCAATTAAAACAGCTGAAAATTGATACGCGACTAAGACCTTACCTCCACGGGCTGGACATTACGTACGTTGCAAAGAAGCAATGAGAAGCATGGTCAAAACGGTGAAAGACCAAGCAACGACCAAGACATTGCTTCAATGGGCCGTGGACGCAATTAAGGCTTAGACCCAGCCTGCTTGTCACCAATTTTTCGCATAAGCGTCTGAGGATGATGAATTGACTATCGATGATATACATGTTTGGAGTTGTATCGAGAATCCAAGCTTCATGATGTTTTTCATCGAAAAATAGGATGGATAGTATTATGACAGAGAAACTCGCAAACTTGTTGAAAGCAGCGATTGAACTAGAAGTGAGTGGTAGCATAAGGTACTGTGGCAGTATGTAACTTTAGGACAAGCGGTGAATCCTGGCTTAAGAGAGACTTTCAAGGACAGTTCCATCGGTAAACTAAAACGGGGGATGGCTCTTGGTGAACGCTTATTCTTTTTTGAAAATGTCCCTGCAACCCAACTGGCACCACTCCACGTCGGAGTTTCATTGAAAGAGATGATCGATTTAGATCTTAAAGCAGAGAACGATGTCATTTCAAAATATAAAGAGATCGTTAAAACAGCAGCAGAAGAGGGAGACGGAGACACCCAATCTCTTTGCGAGAAGATTCTAGCCGAAGAGGAGCAACTGAAACGCATACTTATGTGCGAGCGAGGGCGCTTACATACAAAACTGATTAAATAACCTCGGGATTAGGAGAAAACGGGTTAAACACTCGTGTGAAGGAAGGAGTAATTTTTTATTTTCTCCTTTACCCCCATATTGTGTTCCTTTTTGTTTTGCAGTGTATACTCGATTTTGGATATACCTATATCCTTACCCTATATTGATCTGATTTCTAGAATACTGCCCCCTCTTCTAATCGGAATTGAAATAATATATGGTCTGAATCGTGTATGCTGCCTTGAGTAGGTGCTCTGCTTTCCATTAGTCAGGCATGAAATTGGTTGGTTACCAGTAACTTTTTTAGCGCCTTTTGCATAGTACTATTTTGCCCTTTGAAAAGCGGTCTAACTGTGCAATCTTTAGAAAGGCAAGAGGGTAAACGGTTCAACTGTAGTCTCCTTATATAGAGGCTGAAGCGTTGAGTGAACTAATCGCAGAGGTTAGAGGTAGTCCCTGAAAGACTTAGAATTTTCTCCTAAAGGCTGATGTTATTACAACAACAGCTAGTATGACTGTTCTTGCGGTGAATATGTAGGCTGTAAACGTTTCGATGCGAGCTTTTAAGGAGGAATCTATTATGGGCAAAAAAAGTAAGCCCTCCAGTAGCATGGTTGTGACAAAAACTGTTATTGAAAAGCTAATCAAACCATGTCAGCCCTCAATGTGATGGGACTCTCCTCTCTCCCACCATCAAGTTGGATTCAAGCGCCTTATTAGGCAAATTCCGATTTTCGCAATATTAAAAAAATAATTCAAGGCTAGAGCAACAAGTACAAAATTGTAACAAAACGCAGCACAGATTTCATAAAAAAAGATATGCAAAGGCTTTTATTCTTAGGCAGTCCAGGATTTTTTGGAGGTGAATGTTTTGCCTGTTTTTGTAGTGCTCGGGAACTGGACTGACCAAGGCATACGAAAAATTACAGAAGCCCCTAAGAGAGACAAGGCAGCTCACGAGATGGTTAATAAGGCTGGAGGGAAAATGCAGGTTTTCTACACTATGGGAAAATATGATTTTGTGGCCATTATTGAAGTTCCAAAAGATGATGATATTATGGCGATTCTTCTGTGCATAGGCAGCATGGGGAACGTCCGCACAAATACAATGAAAGCGTGGACAGAGGCAGAAGCAGCTAAGGTAATTACTGCTCCGCACCCTTAATTCTCCAGTTACAATAAATTAGATAGAGTGAACGTTTTCCTAGTACTAAACATTTTAATTGCTTGATATGTCTCGTATCCTCTTACTTTTTTCTCTTCAAATATTTCAAGGGCTCCATAAGAAGCAGTATTAGATGACTTTGCTGTGTTTTTTGTTATTCTGTTCAGCTCTCTACATTATGCAATCTCTGTTGTCTTCTTTTGTTTTGCACTGTTCGTAGAGGTCAGACTGCGGTCTCTTGGAGCATCTTTGGTAGATGTACAGTGGATATTGAGTGCAATTCTTACACCAATGCCAGTTGTCAGCTTCGCTTCCCTTAACATACTCCACCAATCTTATCAACTTCTTGCGACCGCACGATTACATGTCGCATTTGCTAATTGAATACCCATTGAAAAGCTATTCTGACTTGACAACCATCATGGTGGTTGTTGCTACCACCTTGTTGATTCTTCTGATCTGCTCAGTTACGATTTTCTTAAGGCTTTCAATAGAGTCTCCTTTCACTACTGCAATAATGTCATATACTCCATAAACCATTTCAGCTTCTTCCACTCTTTCAACCGCCTTCACCGCTTTCAGCACCTCTACCATCGACGCGGGTTCAGTGGTTATACAGACAAAGGCTGTTGGCATCCAAACTTCCTCAGAACAATAATTATGCCACTAGAAGTATTTTTCTGTGTCGCCTGCTAGCAACCCAAGAACAGCCTTGCACACCTTCATAGGGGCTCCTTTTTTCTAAATCTTTATCAAGCAGAAGAGAAACTCAGGTAGTAGCTGTTAGCTTTAAAGATGGCAATGACCAACTTAGTCAACATAGCAACATAGACCAAAAACTCAAAGCATACAGCTCTTAACTGGGGAATAAGCTAAGCCGGGGTAGCCTAGCCTGGTTTGGGCGCCAGACTCATAATCTGGCTAAAGATACAAACCAGATGAGAAATCTGGAGACAAATGGGGCTAAACGCCCAATGCCAGAAGTCGCGGGCTCGAATCCCGCCCCCGGCACCACAGCACGCGTTTGGCTTTTAGGTTGGAAAATGCTTAATTAAGGGCTGTGCTTATTGCTGTGCAGACGGAAGGATAAGAGATGAGTGATGAACTTTCAAAGTTACCGCCTCAAGTTCAAGAACGCTTGCTGAGGTTTCAGCAGCTGCAGCAAACATTGCAGACTGTCTTAGCGCAGAAGCAGCAGGTAGAGATGGAGAAAACTGAAGTGGAACAAACTGCAGCCGAGCTGCAAAAGACAGCGGACGACGCTGTAATTTACAAGGCAGCTGGTTCTCTTCTGATAAAAGCGGAAAAAGTCAAGATAACCGAAGAACTGGTTGAAAGGAAAGAACTGCTTAACACGCGGAGCACTGTTCTCGCCCGCCAAGAAGAAAGATTACGCAGCCAAGTTAAAGAGGCACAGGCAAAACTTCAAGAAGACCTCAGCCCCGTTTCATCATCCTCACAATAGCCTGTGAGGTGAAACGTGTGGAAGAGCTGGGAATACCCGACTTAACCACCGAGCAAATTGAAATGTTATGCGCCACGGCGGAGAACGCCGCCAGAAAACACATTATCTCGAAAGTGTCCTCCAAAATGGTTGAGAAGCTGAACATAAGCGTGGAAGCCGAAGGAACAAAACCCATGAACGTAACAGTTGAAATAGACTTGGAGCTATCACCAAAAATGAAAGACTTTGACGCCGACAAGTTGGTAAACGAAGCAGTTAAAGAAGCGCATAAAACAAGTGAAAATTACCTGAGAAAACTAAAATGACATTCACAGAAATAATCAAGATCCTAGACGAAGCCCACGCCAGCTTCGTTCTTCTGTTGTGCCACCACAACGCAGACCCCGATGCCCTATGCTCAGCCTACGCTTTCCAAGGCTTACTAGCAAAGGTCAGACCAGGCGTGACCGCGGAGGTCGGCACAGGACAGGGAATCAGCAGGCTTTCGAAGCACATTTTGAAACACCTCCCCATAGCCGTGAACCTGCAACCCAACGTGGAAAAAGCCGACGCCCTAGTGCTATTGGACACCAACACAACCCAACAACTGGGTCACTTATCTGAAAGAGTGGCAAAAACCACGGCGCCCATCATAGTGATTGACCACCACGCAGCCCACCCGGCAACGGAGCGCATAGCAAAATTCTGCATAACAGATGAGGAAGCCTCATCCACCTGCGAAATCGTCTACGGTTTTTACAAAAAACTTAACACGAAACCAAGTTTAAACGAGGCTAAAGCCCTGTTTCTGGGCATAACCTTCGATACACGCCACTTCGTTTTGGCCAACTCCTCAACATTCAAAACCATATCTGAACTTAGCGACATAGGCGTGAACCCCCAAGAAGAATTATCTTCACTTGCCTTGCCCATGGACTTTTCTGAACGCGTCGCAAGAATGAAAGCGTGTCGAAGAGCCAAACTGATCAAGATCGAGAACTGGATAATTGCCCTTTCACACGTAAGCGCATATCAAGCCTCTGCGGCAAGAGCGCTGGTTGACTTAGGCGCACACTTGGCAGCGGTGGCTGGACAAAAAAACGATAAAATTGAGATCAGTCTACGCTCCACCCGTGAATTCAATCAAGTAACTGGCATTCACTTAGG